>Ga0228615_1000051_pt1 | contig 65507 bp, 36 predicted proteins | sample 16DmetaG_FD_190530 | JGI IMG/M metagenome (GOLD analysis project Ga0228615, IMG submission 190530) | Seawater microbial communities from Monterey Bay, California, United States - 16D | ecosystem: Environmental > Aquatic > Marine > Coastal | place: USA: California | collected 2016-10-17
GTTCGAGGTTGGCCCGGCCTTCCGTGCTGAGAAACACGACACATACCGACATTTGAATGAATTCATATCCTTCGATATCGAGTGCTCGTGGGCGAACGACGAGGACGTCATGGGTGTCCTCGAACGCATGATCCACCACATCTGGAGTTCGATCACAACCGACGATGAATGCAACGCCCACATTGCTACAATCAACGCTTACAGAGCGACTCAAGATGAAGAAGCAATCGAAGTCATCGTACCAGAGCTGCCGTTCCCACGGTTGTCCTATTGCGACGCCATTGACACCATCAAAGCAAAAGGAGGGAAAATTGAATGGGGCGATGACATCGATGCAGAAAACTCTGATTTGCTCGCAGAAGATTTGCCACAATTTTACTTCCTACCCCGCTGGCCAATGGACCTCAAACCGTTCTACATCCATCATGTCGAGGGCGAAGATGGAAGCACAGGAAAGCAACTCAGCCGTGGTTTCGACCTCAACTTCGGCCGCGATGAATTGACATCTGGCGGCCAACGAGAACACCGAATGGACGTGTTGATTGAGAACCTCAAGGGCATGGACTTGGACCCTGAAGAATTCGAATTCTATGTGGCAGGGTTCCGTCATGGTGTCCCTCCACATGCAGGCTGGGGCCTTGGTGTTGAACGTATTTTGATGAAACTCACCGGTGCGAAGAACGTTCGTGAAACGGTCCTCTTCCCACGAGATCGCCGACGTGTCAGTCCCTGATGATACGACCCGATTGTTCAAGAGCCGAACTTCTCAGCATCGGTTATGCACGAATTGATTTATTTCGCATCGCCCGGCTACGCTGAACCCACTCGATTTTGTTTAGAAATCTCTCAAGTGAACTGGAAAAACACCACCGTTGACAGAGAGGGCTTTCTTGCCTTGAAAGAGCAGGGAGAATTACCTTACGGCCTTCTTCCAATTCTGAAGACGCCCCAGGGAACCCTTGCAGAATCCAACGCGCTCATGCGATATGCTGCAACGCTAGCTGGCATTGAACCTGAAGACCTCTTCGTACGAGGAAAGGTCGATGAAATGATTGAAATCATCAACAACTGGAGGGTCCATTTCACCCCTACCTTTTACATAGAAAATTTGGATGAAAAAATTGCTGCACGCCAAGCACTCTTTGTCGAAGGGGGCCCCATCGATGCCGCACTGCGCGATTTGGAAAAAGTGATCGAAGCAAGTCCTACAGGCTGGTTGATTGGAACTGAGGACATGACCCTCGCAGATGTCAAAGCATTCCTTAACGTCTTCATGATGTTCTCAGGGCAATTTGACGGAATAGAAAAAGACATGATTCAAAATTACCCAGGACTTCTAAAGTACCACGCCTTTATGGCGAACGATTCCCGAGTTGAAGCCTACTATGGTGCCCAAGAAGATGAATTCCGTTGGGTGTTCAAGTCCAATGCATTCAGCCCAAAGGCATGAGATTGTTTCGCATAGGAATCCGTTTGTTGATGTGCGGCATCATTCACTAGGCATTAATAGCAATTGTAAAAAGATCAATCGCGAGGTGTGTGGCGCTTTGGTTTGGAGAAGGCCCAGATGAGTGAAGCGAAGGCAATGGAATCAGAGCAGGTCTTCAGGCTCATCGCGAGAGCCGAATCTGGTGACAGATCCTTCACTGTCAATGACAAACTTGGAGAAATTCCAACGGATATTACCTGTGTTTTCCGATAGAGAGGTCAACGCCTGGAACAACGGCGCACTGTTGTCCCCTTTGACATCGATTTTAGCCATAAGCGGGAATGTGACGCTGTATTTTTCCTCAGTAAAGGAACATATTTCGGCATGAGAGCCAGGTTCTTGACCTCCGAATTGATTGCATGGGAAGCCTACAACGGTGACCCCTTCTTGTTGTGATAATGCCTGCAAGCCCTCATATTGTCTTGTGAATCCACACGCACTTGCCACGTTAACAACCACCCAAGTTGTGGTTGATTCTCCACCGATGGTGCGGAGGGTCGCTTTTGTTCCAGTCATCGTTTCAAATTCAATATCCAATGGGTTGGTCATACTCCTTCGCTGCGTCGCTCCCCCTTTGAACTCTTGCCAGACATGAGGTAAGGGTGATAGGGAAGACCCTTGCAATGGTGTATATGGGCGTTGACCGGATGCAGTGGGGTGCTGAAGATTGGCAGTTTGCCGACCTTCACATGCCTGATGATCCATCTGCCTTCCAAAAGCCAGAAGGCGTCCCGTGCATCATGCTGATTCACGGCGGTTTCTGGAAATCTCAGTGGACGAGTGAACTCATGCGGCCTATTGCTGATGATTTAGCTGAAGCAGGAATTGCTGCATGGAACATTGAATTCAAAGGATGGAGTGATGGCGATGAAGGCGTCTGGATGGACACCCTTTCAGACGTCATGCGAGCATGGGGCCAACTCGCGTTGCTCCCCGGCATTGACATTACGCGCTCAATGATTATGGGTCATTCCGCAGGCGGCCATCTTGCATTAATGTTGGCAGCAAAAGCCGAACGCCGACCGTGGCTCACCATCGCACAGGCACCAATCACCGACCTGATGAGCGCAGACCAAGCCAAACTATCTGACGAAGGAGATGCAGTCCGCAGATGGATTGGTTCGAGTCCTGAAGCGGCCCCTGAACTTTGGCGGCAATTGAATCCCGTGGATCACCCTGCTGATGCCTCACTTTTGCTCGTCCATGGCGAACGGGATGTGGATGTGCCAAGAGAACAATCCGAAACCTATGCGCGCGTCATGAAAGCAAAGGGCATTGAAGTTCAGAAGTTGTGGCTCCCTGGGGACCACTATTCCATCATTGATGTGGCCAGCGATGACTGGTTGGTGCAACTCAATGCCATCCGTGATTGGCTCTAGACCTCATCCGAACACCTATGACGAAGCACTCGCTGGGCGGGTCATGGACCTGCTTGGTAACGACTTTCCCTACGCAACAACCGCCTTGAAAGGAAAGCACGTGTTGGTGTGTGGTGCAAGCAAAGGCATCGGCCGAGCCACAGCCCAGATGATGGCTAAAGCAGGAGCGAATGTCACCGTAAGCGCCAGAAACGCAGAGGCTCTTTTGTCTCTATGTGAGGAACTTGCCACGCTTGGGGAAGGGGATCATGCAAGCCTCACCCTAGACCTCGAGGACCAAAAAGCAATTCGGGCATCCATTCCGATTCTTCTTCAGCAACGCGGTAACGTCCACATCCTCATCAACAACGCAGCAGGCCCACCCGGCGGTCCATTGCTCGACAACAACCTCGAAGATTTTGAGGCGCCTTTCAAACGCCACCTTCATGCTGCTCACACCCTCACACAATTGCTCGTGCCCGGAATGAAAAGCGATGGATACGGCCGCATTATCCAAATTATTTCCACATCGGTGAAGGAGCCAATACCAAACATCGGACTGTCAAACACACTTCGTGGAGCCATGGCGTCTTGGTCCAAGACCTTGTCAAGAGAACTTGCACCCTGCATCACCATCAACAATGTCCTCCCCGGTTTTACCGACACCAGTCGCCTTGGCTCGCTTGCAGCATCGATTCAAGAAAGGACTGGGAAATCGATCGAAGAGGTTCAGGCTGGCTGGCTTGGCCAAGTTCCAATTGAGCGGCTGATAGACCCTCTGGAAACTGCTAGCGCTATTTCCTTCCTTGCATTGCCCGCATCAGGTGGCATTCGAGGCGTCAGTTTGGCCGTTGACGGTGGACGATTGCGAAGCATCTGATCATCGGTGAATGTCAAACCAAACTGGGTAATGGTCTGAAACGTTACTGCTCGTAAACACTTCATCGATGCCCCAGTTCCCAGTCATCCGACCGCTCAGGTCTCCCGTTGTCAAGATTCTGTCATAAGCGCAGGAACTCGATGCGACCGTTGTGTCTGCATCGTTTCCAACAATCCAAGTGAAATTGCCGCCTGCGAGCGCTGAATTTGCTAAATCTTGCTCCGAAGCATAGGTGCAGTCTGCATTAAAATCACCGAGCAGCACAAGGTCTTCCTCATCGGGATGTTCCGCGAGGTAGCGGGAGGCAACCTCGCCCATGGCGTTGATTTCATCCACGGCCGCTGCCGGTTTGGTGTGAACAGTGATCAAGCTCAAATCAAAACTTGACGCGTTGTCCGTTTCGTTGATCAATGAAAAACGCGCCTGAAACGGTTCCCGCTGGAAAGCATCATCTTCGCTGTCGTTGAACAACGTACCATTGCCAATTGGTTCAAACATCGAAGTGTTGTAGTAAAAGGCATACTGTTCTTGTGAAGAGCGATCATCTTCTTGTTGCCCTGAGCGCTCACTCAGAAGCATGGCCCACGGGCTGCTGCTGCGGTTGTTGATGGCATCAAGGAAATCATAAGGAACCGTTTGATCAATGTCTTTGATTTCTTGAACGGCGACCAGGTCGTAGCGTAGCACGGTGTCAACCAAGACCGAAACGACCTCTGGTTTGCCCATCTTTGTCTCGCCAAACACCTTGATGTTGAAGGTGGCAATTCTTGCCACTTCATCTCGAGTCAACTCAGGAGCACGTGCTTCTTCGTTCGAGACGGGATTTGAAGGGGAAGTTTCGTTTTCATTTTCCACGGGGACAGCGACATAGACCACTTGGGCCTCATCTTGACTCAGCAAGGATTGCAGAGCCAAAGGAGCAAGAATGAGAATCGCTGCGATGCTCAACCCTTGCAAGTATCCGTCATACTTGCCCATAGAGGACGGAACCGCTTTGTGCGTATGAAGGTTCAGCGTATCCGGCGCCGAAGAGATACGTTCTTGACGCGGGGCCACAGCCGCCAACCATGGACGGCGAAGTGACCGCAGATCAAGCAAGGCGGATATTGGACATGCTGACCGAAGGCGGAGCAATGGATGACATCAACACACCCCTTGCGTTACGCCTCATCCCACTTGCCCTCGAACTTGAAGACGAACCACTCGCTGAACGGTTGCTAACCCATGCCAAATCAAACGCAACAGACGATATCGAGTCGGGATGGGCCGAATTTGAACACCTCAAATTGACGGGCGCCTCCATAGATACACTCTCTGAATTAACGGCCCAAAGCGAGTTGCTTGAGGGTGGAGGACCCCTCGCCGCAGCCGTTGCGCATCATGTTGCGTTGCTGCACATGGCTGAAGAAGCCTACGAAGAAGCGCAAATGTTTGCATCGCGCTCATTGCGAATTCGTGAAAAAGTCAAGGACAACAACGGTATTGTCTACGGTCTCGCCCTGCTCGAAGCGCTTGCTAAAAAGCAACACAATCACGAAACTGCCCTCGTTCATGGCTCGAGGCGAATCGAACTGCTCATGGACATGAGGGACGAAGAAGGCCAAATGGAAGCCATGGCCGATATGGGCCACAGCCAAGCCACACTTGGCCAATTTGATGCCGCAAAGGACCTCTACACCCAATCGCTTGACCTCGCTGTGGGATTGGAAGATCTTTCTGGACAACTTGTTGCCCGCTGGGGCCTTGCGGACATTGCAGAAATCGAAGAAGACTATGAGACGGCAATGCTTCAGTTGTCCGACTGCCTTCATGCCTTCATCAATGCTGGACTGCCCACTCCAATCGCTGTACGCCAACGCATAGAAGCGCTCACAGACTTCAAAAAGTCCCCTGATGAGAAGTGAAGATTACGTCATTTTGTCAAACGATTCCGCCACACTCGTTATGATGTGGCTTCGACTGGGAAGACCGGTGCCACCCATGGACCATGACATCTTTTTCTCAATCAGCCAGACCCCTGACGCAGCGGGTCAAGTGCCGACAGAGAACGAAATGTTCGAACATTACTTCCAACAATTGGAGTGCGCTGATCGCCTTGGTTTTGGTGTTGGATGGATTGCTCAGGCCCACCTTTCTACTGAAACCCAAAAGAGCAACAGCAGACCTGTCGTGCCCCACTGGCAAGGGGAAGTTGGACTATGCACGGACTTCCCGCAACTTGCAATGGAGTCATTTAGACGGACGAAATCGATTGAAATTGGTAGTGCAGTGGTTTCGATTTTAGCCTCTGGCGGCCCCATCGCCCAAGCCGAGCGAATTGCGAACACGCTCCAATTGCATGGACTGAACCCTAACGAACATCGTAAACTCCACGTTGGATTCTCCGCTGGACGCTTTGAGTTCATGGCAAGGCCATATGGAATCGTGCCAAGGAATGCGGTTGAAGAGGCAGCTTGGCCAGCACTTCGCGGTCAAATCTTCATGGAAGCAGGCGACATATTCTTGCGTCTGCTGAGAGGTGATGTTGTGAATTCATCGCACACATACGAGACCATTCTTACTCGGAACAATTTCAGGTCTGATGAAGATTGGAAAAAAGTCCAAGATGCGGCCGTTGAATTCGAGGGCCTCAACTCTGCCCCAGAAGAAATTCATATTCCTCGACGTTATGTTTTCGAAGACCTAAAAATCGTACCAAGTCACTTCCGAAGAGGCCTGTTAGAACTGGTTGCCGGAACTCATGATCCTCGCGCTCAAACCTTCCTCAACAGCGTTCTGCCAGTCAAGGTGTTCAATCTATCAATCACCAAACCAGAGGTCATCGAAGCCACACATGCTCGAATGTCAGAAGTGTTCCATCCAGATGGAGGTGCATGGCAACGCAGCGACATGCCCCGAACATCATTCGTGTTCCTCAACGCAGAGGACGGATTGACTCTAGAGCAGCAAAGCACCGCCGCTCATCAAGAAGCCAAGGCCGCTCTTGGGGCGTATTGGAATGCACTGGAAGGGACCATTGACCCCAGCAAAGTGAGCAATGCAGCCAACAACGCACTGATTGGTAACGTCGAGGAAGTGGCTCAGCAAATGATTGAACGCTTCCATCCCGAAGACCGTATCATGGCTTGGTTTGATTTCTTCAATCACGATTCAGACCGTGTCTGCCGAGACATGGAAGCGTACATGGAACAAGTTGTACCCCTTGTGGAAGCACGATTGAACAGGTGAGGTGAAAGTATTGTCGGTTGAACATGACACTCCATCCGCAGTTGAACCCGGCCGACCGGGCAGTGCAATGTATCCTGATAGCCCATTGGGCGAGCAAGTCGAGGGCATTCCAACTGGGCGTGAAGTGGCGTGGGAACCGCTGGTTGATTACCGGCGCAATGGCGTTTCTGAAACCACGATTCATGGTGCAGTCGCTTGGGCCCATGGTGATGAGGTGATCCACTCGTTTGGTGGGAACGTGTTGTGTTATGGTCGATCGATGATGAAACCGTTCATGCTCAAGGCATTCACTAAAGAGCTTGAAGACGTTACGTGGGAACAGAAAGCGATTGCGGTCGCCTCTCACAACGGGGACACTGAACACGTCGCAGCGGCACAATCCTTGCTTTTTGAAGAAGAATGGCCTTTGATGCTCACTCCACTTGATGTGCCATTGATTCAATTTGGCCGACAGGTTAGACGGCCGCGCCGTTGGTTCCACACCTGCTCTGGAGAACATGCCGCAATCCTACATGGGTGCAGAAAAAAAGGTTGGAATCGAGCAGGATACACCCTGCCGAGTCACGAAGTCTTTCACGCTTACATGAGAGAAATCCGCACCTACCTCGGCGAGGACTGGAGTCCTTTGAGGGTTGCAAAAGACGGATGTGGTTTGCCAACCGTTTCAAACACGGTTGCAGAACTTGCACAAATCTATGCTGGGCTCGTTCGAGACAAAGACAAGGATTGGATATGGGAAGCAATGGTCCGTCATCCCGACTTGGTTGGCGGTTTCAATCGTCTGGATTCAACAATTCTCAAAGCAGGTGAAGGGAAAGTCATCGCCAAAGAAGGCGCAGATGGATTGCTTGGGCTAGCGATTGAACATCCAGATTACCCTATGGGACTCGGAATCGTTGTCAAAATCGCCCATGGCTGGAATTCACAAGCCACATGGTATGTCGCTCGAGCAGTCCTTGGTGTGCTTGGAATCAACCTTCGAAACCCATACCCATTGCACCGACAAAAGGCATTCATCGTCCCTGGCATTGTTCCCGAACAATACCTTGAACGCTTGGAAACATTACCGACATGGGATGAATGGGACCCAGACGAAGACAGATGGCTCTACGATGTGGAGGCTTGAACGATGCTTCACTTGAAAAATTACATCGACGGAGCCTTTGTTGAGGCTCAGGATGGACAAACTTTGGAAGACATCAATCCTGCAAACGGGCAGGTGATTGCCACCATCCCACGATCAAAGTCGAGTGATGTCGAGTCTGCTGCTGTTGCGGCGAAAAAAGCCCAATCGGGCTGGAACGCAACACCGATGGCTGAACGGATCACCTGGCTTGAAACGATTGCCGATGCCCTCGAATCAAAACACGAACAAATTGCCCAAGCTGAATCCCTCGACACTGGAAAACCAATCTCGCTTGCACGGCGTGTTGATGCCTCAAGATCTGTTGAAAACTTCCGCTTCTTTGCTTCGTTTGCAAGAGAACAAAAGGAGATGACCTTTGAAATGAAGGACGCCGTGAATTATGTCCATCGCAATGGCTTGGGTGTTGTTGGGTTAATCACACCATGGAATTTACCGCTTTATTTGCTCTCTTGGAAGGTCGCACCTGCCCTGCTGATGGGCAACGCTATCGTCGCCAAACCAAGTGAAATGACACCGCTCACTGCAAACATCTTGGCTGAAACGCTTGACGAGTTGAATCTACCAAGTGGCGTCTTCAATCTGGTCCACGGGCTCGGTCCGGAGGTTGGTCAAGGGATTCTTGAACACCCGTTCATCAACGGTATTTCGTTCACTGGGGGGACTGCAACCGGACGTATTGTCGCAGCAACTGCAGCACCAATGTTCAAAAAATTGTCACTCGAACTTGGTGGGAAGAATGCCACCATTGTCCTCGATGACGCAGACATGCAACAGGCAGTTGACGGAGCGGTTCGCGCCGCTTTTACCAACTCTGGACAAGTGTGTTTGTGTGGGTCAAGGATCTTGGTTCAAGCAAGCATTGCTGAGGAATTTAATGCAGCGTTTGTCAAGGCAGTTTCCTCCATGAAAATAGGGGCTCCAGCCGAAGAAGAGTCGCAAATTGGCACGGTCATTTCCATGGAGCATCTCAACAAGGTCGAGTCGTACATTGACCTCGCAGTGGAAGAGGGAGGGACCATCCTTACCGGTGGCACTCGTGCCATGACTGGACGGTTGGGGCCCGAACACGACGGAGCATACCTTGCTCCGACGGTCGTCGCCGGACTGAGTCATCTCTCGAGGTGCGCCACGGAGGAAATCTTCGGCCCCGTGGTCACAATTCACACGTTTGAGACCCTTCAGGAAGCAACTGAAATGGCGAACGCTACGGAATATGGATTGGCTGGCTCAATCTGGACAGCAGACGCAGCAAAGGGTAGAGCACTCGCCCAAACCCTCGACACTGGAATTGTTTGGGTGAACACTTGGCTCCACAGGGACCTCCGAACTCCTTTCGGTGGTGTCAAAAATTCTGGCGTAGGACGTGAAGGCGGCCAATGGTCGATGGGCTTCTTTTCTGAAACCACAAATATTTGTGTCAAGGACCAAAATTGAATCTTCGATTCAGAACACATGTTCAAAAGGTAATCCTTCCAATTGCACCTCATGACAGATCAAGCAGCGCTTCCACTGTTCGTTTTACCAATGGTGCTCATGCCAGGAGAAGTTCAGGAACTTCGTGTTTTTGAACCAAGGTATCGACAAATGTTGGATGATTGTGTCCTCGATGGTCGAAATTTTGGACTCGTACTGAACGATCCATTTGAACCAACGAATCACTGGGATGGACCCAGAACATACGGCTGTGAAGCAGAAATCCTCGAACACGATACCAAAGGAAGCAACCACTTCATCTCCATTGTAGGACGGCGAAGATTCACAATTGAGCGCGTGATTGAACCTGCGCTCCCTCCCTTTGAACACCCAACAATGCAGCCGCTCATCCCCCATGATGGGATGTTCCCCGATGTTCAGACTCTGCTCGACCATATCCCGGAAGAAGCCGAGCATCACAAACTGTACATCTCAGCCGATGTTCGTTTCCAACCCACCATCGAAGCCACAACGGAGCAACATCAATTGATGTTGAAAGATGTCTTGAACGGGGTGTTAAACAGAATTGGTGCGGTGTTAAGAATCGATGAACAAATTCTAGATTCATGGGTTGCTGAACGAGTTGAGCATGTCATCGATGAGGATCCAAATTCGGTCTACACGGTTACCGCACTCGTCCTCAATGGCCTTGAATCAAAACAACAAGTTTTGTCGAGCGCCGATGAAGAAGAGGCGCTCGCAGAATTAATGCATCAGCTGTCCGCTTCCTACGAGGAAGAATGATTTCGCCGCTGCTGGCGAGGGTTTCAAGACACATGCAACGGTGGGAGAACCATGTCCGTACACCGCAGTGCGCGTAAGGTCACCACCCACACGCTTCTCGAGATGAAGCGTGCACAAGAAAAAATCACCATGCTCACAGCGTATGATTACTCATTGGCAAAACTTGTCGATCAAGCCGGAGTCGACGTCATTCTCGTCGGGGATTCCGCATCCAATGTGATGGCTGGTCAAGTGACCACCGTACCGATGACCCTCGATCACATGATTTACCACGCACAGTGTGTTCAACGAGCAGTAGACCGAGCCCTTATCGTGGTCGACATGCCGTTTGGAACCTACCAAGGGAATTCTGCAATCGCACTTGAGTCAGCTATTCGGATTATGAAAGAGGCAGAGGGCCATGCTGTGAAGTTAGAAGGTGGTTCAGAAATCATTCAATCCATCGAACGAATCCTTACTGCGGGAATTCCTGTGATGGGCCATCTTGGTCTAACGCCTCAATCCATCTACAAGTTTGGCACCTACACCGTACGGGCAAAGGAAGAGGAAGAAGCAGAGAAATTAATCGCAGATGCCAAATTGCTTGAGGAGGCTGGTTGTTTTGGAATCGTTCTTGAGAAAATTCCTCGTGAACTGGCCAAGCGAGTGAGCGAATCAATCGACATCCCAACCATCGGGATTGGTGCCGGACCGGACTGCGACGGACAAGTCCTGGTTCTTCACGACCTGCTGGGAATCACCATGGACTTCTCGCCCCGTTTCTTACGCCGATACCTCAACCTTGCAGAGGACATAAACACAGCCATAACAAGTTACTGCGATGATGTTCGGTCTGGGGACTTCCCCAATGATTCAGAGAGTTACACCTCGTGATCAGAGGATTTGAAACATCACAATTGCGCCAGCAAAAGCGCCCAAATCCACGCCCATGGCATGCCATATCCCGTAAGAAAACGGTGGCAATTGGCGGCGCCCCCAGAGCATTGATAGAGCGGCCCAAGCCAACAGGATCGCATACATTCCACAGAACAATGCGCCCCATCCGGACAACCAAACGACACACAAAGGCAGACTCAAAAGTGCAAAGCCAAAGGTATACTCCAAACAACGTTCAAACGAAGAGTGGACCAGAAGACGGTAGGTCAGGGGTGAAAGGAGCAGCATGCTCAACAAAGCGAATTGAACCGGATTTGGGACGAACACAGAATCGATGACTGGTAATGCGTAGTGTTGCCACGCACCACCAAGGCCGGCACCAAACAAAGCAGGGCCAAGGATGTGAAAGAATCCGGTTTTGAGGTCATCCACCAATGTCCGAGTGTCAATCGGTACGATTGGGGTGTTAACCTCTTCCTCCATGGAGGTGGGAAATCGCCGCCTTGTTTGAGTGTTGGGTCTACAGTTGGCATTCAATGCGAAACGCCGATGCCGATATATCCCTCAAGCGCTTGGGTCACATCATGACGCAAGGTGAAATTGTGGCTGGATGCTTAGCGCCTCATCCGCCGCATCTTGTCTACGCTGAGAATCCCCCGCAAAACGAACCCGTTGCCGAAGGCGGTTGGGAACAATTGCGTTGGGGTTATGAACGGCTACGCGAATCACTCAAAGATGTCGAATATGATGCCATTGTCCTGCTTTCACCCCACTGGCAGACCTATGTTGGAACCCACTTTCTTGGTCTGCCTAATTTCCAAAGCCTCTCGGTTGACCCGGTCTTTCCAAATCTATTCCGATACCACTATGATTTGAACATCGATGTGGATCTCACCAAGCGAATACACGACAAAGCAGCGGAAGCTGGTTTGGCTGTCAAGATGATGGAAAACCCTGATTTCCGAGTGGACTATGGAACCATCACAACCGGCCACATGTTCAACCCAAGTTGGGATAAACCACTCGTCGTGATCTCAAGCAACAGATCGAGAGATTACTATTCGGTTGAAGTCATGCAAGAAATGATGATTGAACTTGGAAAGGTCACCCGTGAAGCAATTATGGAAAGCGGCAAAAAAGTGGTGGTGCTCGCAAGCAACTCCCTTTCACACCGACACTTCACAACCGAATCGGCAATTCCAGAGGACATGAGCAAGGAGCACATCACAAGCCACGCCATGCACCTGTGGGACATGCGTATGATTGAATATTTCAAATCGGGACAAGCGCAACGCATCCTCAACGAAATGCCAGAATTCACCGAGCAAGCCATCGCCGAAAGCGACGGTGGTGGGTTGTCTTGGCTGCTCTCAACACTTGATACACCAACCTACCCTGCCACTTTGCATGGGTACGGAACAATCATTGGAACTGGTAACGCTATCGTAGAATGGCCAGAACGCCAACATTCGGGGGCGGTTGAATGACTGAAGGTCGTCTGGTTGGCTCCTACATCGTTCCTGTTCATCCGCACACGGTGCTGGTTCCTGATCAAAACGAGGGTTGGCAACGCTTGCGAAATGCCTTCGATGATGCAGCACAACGCATCAAAGATGCTGATGCGGACCTATTGGTCATTTATTCCACAACATGGCCGAGCATCATTGGTCACCAAATTCAGGCTGATCCAAATCCGGAATGGGTGATGGTCGACCATGACTTCCACGATTTGGGCTCTATTCCTTACTCCTTCAACATCGATGCAGATTTCGCCGAAGCATGGAACGCAGCGAATGAAAAGCGAGGCCTAAAATCTCGGACCATCAATTATACCGGTTTCCCAATCGATGTGGGCTCAGTTGTTGCGCTCAAACTGCTCAATCCAGACAACGCCATACCCGCAGTGATCGTTTCTTCCAACGTGTACGCAAACAGGGCAGAGACGACCGTGCTGGCAAAATCATGCCTTGATGTGATCAAAGCCACTGGTCGAAAAGCAGTTGCTGTAACCGCAATGTCCCTTTCCAACCGGATGTTCACAGCACCAATTGAACCAAAGGATGACAAAATCCATTCTTTGAAAGACGACGAGTGGAACCGGAAGATTCTACAGTTTCTAGGAGAAGGAAGGCTCGAGGATGTCGGACAACTCTCTCGTACAATTCACAAACAAATTCGAGTTCAGAAGGTTGTTGCCTTCAAGCCAATGTGGTGGCTATCTGGAATGAACGGCAACCGCAACAACCTCACAGGTGATGTCTTGGCCTACGAGGCAATACACGGTGCCGGTGGTGCAGTTGTTCACCTTGATCCAAAAGCATCCGGTGCTGGTGACAAAGAATACGATGAAGACGATGTGGAATTTTTCGCAGGCGAGCGCAATGTATTGGACGCTGAAGATCAGATTGACAGCGACAACAGTGCTCCATTGCCTAATGAAAAGACAAGTTCAGGCCCAGCCCTATGGGAACCAACCACTCAGAAAGGCTCGGTGAACAGTGAGGCTGCTCCAAAGCCAGTTGGCATGTACCCCCATGCAAGAAGAGTAGGGGATTTGCTCTACCTTTCGGGGGTAGGGCCACGGCAACCAGGAACAAATGCAATCCCCGGTGGGCCAATTAACGATGAAGCCGGAAATCCACTGGACTACGACATCAAGGCCCAAACTAGGGCAGTCATTGACAACATTACGAGAATCCTCGAAGAAGCTGGCGGCTCGATTGCTGATGTGCTGGACGTCACGTCATTCCTTGTCGACATGGATCGAGATTTCGCAGGATACAACGAAGTCTGGGCAGACACACTCGGAAAAGTAGGGCCAACCAGGACAACACTGGCCATCCGAGCCCTTCCGACCCCGATAGCGGTAGAAATGAAGGTCATCGCACGGGCTCCGACAACAGAATGAATTACCGTTTTCCGGTACGCTCTGTGGGGATATACTCCACAAGGCTATAGGATTTGGAGGGTTCCGAGGGAATACTGACCATTCCATGTCGGTTATTCGGGGATTGTTCATGAACTTGAAACAGACAGCATCAAAACTTGCCAAAGGCGATGTCAAAGGTGTCATAGAAGACGTTGCGGGCAAACTTGAACGCAGTGTTGGACTTGGTGGTGTCGTTGTCATCTCCCTTGCATCCATGGTTGGCTCAGGTTTGTTTGTGATGCCGAGTTTTGCTGCAGACATCATGGGCCCAGGAATTTGGATGGCTTTCCTCCTTGCGGCTCTGGTTGTGCTCCCTGGTGCAATATCTAAATCCGAACTGGCGTCCGCCATGCCCTCGAGTGGAGGCTCATACGTCTTCCTTGAACGAACCTATGGACCGCTCTTTGGGACGGTCAGCGGGCTTGGTCTTTGGGCATCTTTCTTGCTCAAGGCTGCTTTCGCATTGATTGGGTTCTCGGCTTACATGTATGCCTTAACCGAGTACTTTGAGGTCGATTTGAACATGCAAATCGTATCCATCGGAACCTTGGCTTTGATTACGTTCCTCAACATTTTGGGTGTCAAGAAAATCAAAGCCGTTCAAACGCCTATTCTGGCCTTGACGATGATTGTTCTCCTTCTTGTGTGCCTGATGGCCCTTTTCGCCGGAGACACGGACTTCGCAAGGCCGCTTGAATCCAAGGCCGGCGGATCTTTTGGAGACCACAGCCTCAAGATTGCTGAAGCAGCAGCCTTTGTCTTTGTTGCGTATGCAGGAGTGATCAAGGTTGCAGCAATTGGTGGGGAAATCAAAAACCCCGGCCGGAACCTCCCACTTGGCATCCTGATTTCATTGGGCTTGGTCACGCTCTTGTATTGTGCAGTGACCTACATCATGTTCGCAGCAGTACCGACTGAATCCTACCTGGTTGATGGCAAGCCAGTCGAGAACCCCGTCTGGGTGTTCGTTGATTATGTCGCAGGCACTCGAATCGGATTAATCGCAGCATTCCTCGCCGTGCTCACAATGGCCTCGGGTGCATTGTCTGGCGTGTTGGCAGCTTCTCGCTTCGTCTTTGCGATGGCACGGGATAACCTCCTTCCACAAGCACTTGAAACTGTGAACGCCAAATACGAAACGCCACATTGGCCTATCCTTTTGACTGGTTTTGCAATGCTATTAGCCATTCTTTACCTTCCTGTAAAGGATGTTGCTAAGTTGGCGTCTGGATTCCAAATCATGGTCTTTGTTGCCGTTAACTCCTCCGTGATTGTCCTTCGACGTTCACCCCAAGCGCAAGAATGGTACAAACCTCATTACTTCTCACCGCTTTACCCCTATGTCCAGATTTTTGGTATTCTGAGCGGTATGGCGTTGATCTATCTGATGGGCGATAAGGCTCTGATCGGAGCCTTAGGAGCGGGCGCTTTGGGCGTCGTCACCTACTTGGGTTATGGTCGGAAGCACAACAAAGTCGTCACGACCCCGTTCAAGAACCTCCGAGAGCAATTTTCCAAGCCAACCTCTGAAGAGCGAAATGTACGCCTTGCTGCCTTCAAAGCAGCAGACCTCGGTCAAAAGAACCACCTCACCCTACCTGAATTCATTAATGCCCTCAAGGCACTCGGGGTCACGTACACCAACGATGAATACAGGGCGATTTTCCATAAGGCTGACAGCGATGAAAATGGGGTCATTGACATCGATGAATTCCTTTCATTGTGCTACGAAGAGATCGTTGAGTGATGCCTCAGACCATTAGTTGTCGAAGCCATCCCCAGTTGTGCAAGGGGGCTACAATCTGTTCGTGGACCAAGTCATACCAAAGCCCACTCGTCCAGCATAGAGCGGCTGCAAGAATGTAGATCAGTTCCGAGTCCTCCTCGGTAGGCTGCCATAGCGGCATCAATTCACCCGAGTCCAAGAACCGTCGGTGCCGACATCCCAATACTGAATTTCACTGCTGACGTCAACATACCAACCGGATTCACCCTGAGAGGTCCCCGGTGCCGCCTGCATGACGCCAACCTCACTTGCTTTAGCAGCGAGACTGGCCCGCAATTCATCTGATAGTTCTGGCTCAGAGGCTTCAGAAGACGCCTCAGAAACAGGAGGGCTCTCCTCCAGAATTTCATCCTCATCATCATAATCGTCACCGTCATCTTCGTCTTCAAATGCATCCTCAACCCATTCAGGGTCGTCGTCCTTGCTGTTGACTCTGCGCACGAGCACGACCAAAGTGACCAAAATAAGCCCAAGGAGGAAAGAAGCAAGGGTCATCGCAGTGTTTGTTGAACCAACTGCACCACCAAAGAGCACTGGTTCGACATCGAAGAATCGTTGAGTGATCAATCCGTTCCAGTTCACAGTGCATGAACGATCGTCACCAGCAGAGTTCACATTCAACTCCCATGTATCTGATGTAACATAGGTCGCTTTACCGGCGCTGCATGAGACGGTTGTGTTTTCAGGCTCAACAATGACAAGGTTCCCAAATTCATCGACGCCTTGAAGTTGCAACAAAACGGTATCACCCTGGGCTATGCCTTGGCTGTCAACTTCTGCAAGGACCCGAACAGCTTCCCCTGGTTGGATGGACAAATCGATGCTATGCGTCGCATCTGCCTGAACAAAAGTCAACGAATAGGTGCCAGAGACTTTCCCTGTGAAATCCCAATAACCATTTCCTGATGGTGATGCATCAAGCATCCCAAGTTCTTCTTCGAGCATGATGCTTACCTCGGTTGCTGGAGCCATATTTCCATGAGCATCGATGACTTGGATGAAGACCTCTTGTGGAACGCCAGCATTCACTGTAAGGCCGCTTTCAAAATCGGTCACGAGATTTCTCGCCTCTCCCGCAACGACGGTGAGCCGAATTGTAGCGAAAATACCATCAGCGTTTGCACGGATTTCGTGACCGCCAACTTCTGTTGGAATCCAAAACATATCGGCAAGCATCAGTTCGACTGTTGTGTCAACACCGTTCACCGTCCAATTCAATCCGATTGGTGGTATTTCATTGCCAAAACCGTCGAAAAATTGTGGATCTAAATCGAGTGAAGTGTCCGATGCTAGAATTTCATTCGCTCCGTTCAATTCGATGAACGCCAAACGGCCAGTTTGAGTTTCGTCTTGGAACACGCTGTCATACCGCAATGCTGTGGTTGAATCATACCACGAGGCTTCAACTCGCCATGTACCAATAACGAGTGGCGTTATTGTGGCATAGCCTTCGTAGAGAGAAAATTGTGTTTCATTTCCGCTTATGACCGTCATCGATCCGTTCACAAGCCATTGATTGCCAACTTGGTCCATTGCCCAAAAGGACAGAACGTTTTGTTGCCCTGCCCTGAGAACAGAAGGTTCGAGGGTGAGGGTTGTATCAATGGCATGACCGTGAACGACATTGACTTGAAGCGATGAAGGAGACCCTTCATCCATGACGTTGAGTCCGTGAGAACCCATTGACCCGGGGGTCCAATGAACACGACCGTCAACAAAAGCCAACCCTCCACTTGTGGTGCTAAAATTTGCCAGTGGGGGTGTGAATGAACCCGTGTATCCGTTTGAATCAGTGCGAACCGTGACAAGTTCGTATGTTTCACCAGCCACGTATTCTTCATGATCGCCCACAACAGAAAGTTGGGAGAGAGAGGCGTCTGCAGGTACCACGCGAATGGTTGCTGCTCCAGTGATGTTTCCAGCTGCAACGGTCAAATTCCAAACCCCAGGATACGTTGCCGTGAAACGTCCAACTGGACTCATGGTGCCATTTTCTGCAGTCCACGATTTGTAGCCAGCATCAGTATGATTCATTTCGTAGCCGTTTTGGTCAAGCAAACGAACTTGAAGGTAGGTCGATTCTCCGCTTCGAAGTTGTAAATCTTCTTCGAACAGGAATTCGTAGGGAGCCCCTGCTATGACCTCAACAAGTTGATTGTCTTCCATCTGGTTCAATCGAGCTCGAACGTGAACTTCGCCTAGTTCGGTCGGTATCCACTGAGGGCTCCCGATTCCTACATACGAGCCGTCAATCGTCCAAACCACATCGGTTGCTGGTTTTGGATTCCCACGTGCATCCAAAACGTTGGCTTCCAGTGTCGTAGGAGCCTCGGCGTGAGCCGACGTCGTGATGATTTGCAGCGTTTGGCCAATACCAGCAGTTACCGTGATGTTGAACACATCCACAAGCGTCCCACTGCTCGCCTCGATGCCAACGACACCTGCTTGCCATGGGTAAAAAGTACCGTCTTGGCTGATGCTTCCATTGGCGACTGACCAATTGATTTGCCCTGAGACCACATTGTTGACGGCATCATAGAGGGTTGCCTCAAACATCACGACTTCATCAGAGGTCACTGAGTACACCGGGGATGCGATCGCAATTCGGACAGCAGGGCCTCCTTGGGCATGATCTGTCGTAGGCTCAACCAAGAGGGGGTTCGCTGGCAAGGGTTGCCATGTTTGAGTGCAAAACAAAGCCACGAGGACTAAGCAAAGTGCGGTGCGGATGTGATGGTTCATTGTGTTCCCCATTGACTCACCTCCATCCTCAACCTGTATCAAAGACTATGCTCACTCTGTCCATTCAGACCATTCGCTTTCGTCTGGTTGACGGTACCACCAGGTACCGTTTTCATCTTCAGCCCATTCGGTGCCATCGTCATCGACCCTGTGATCCGTCATCCAAGAGGTGTCTTCTTCAGGTTCGGGTTCCGGAGTCGGCGCGGGTCCAGATGGTCCCGGAGCAGGCCCTGTAGGTCCAGCTGCCGGTGCAGGACCTGTTGGCCCTGCTGCAGGTCGAGAAACCGGTTCGTCGTCATACTCGTCGTCTTCATCGTAATCTTCGTAATCTCCATCGCCACCGCGAAGAGTTACAACAAGGAGACCCAAAATCACAACGATGATGATGCCAAGCAACACAGCACCAACGTAATACAATGGCCCACCGGATTTGAAGAAGCCACCGACGTTACCAACGACTTCATACTCGAGTGATTCGGAGACCTTACCAGATGTTACGGTCACTTCTTGGGCGCCGCTATCAAGCGTCACAACCTTCCAAACGCCTTGACCTTGAGCCAAGACTTCTGCCCGGCCAGTGGAGTCGACGTTCGTGCTTGCAGGAACCTGAATTGGGTTGTCATAAGCATCGAAGGCAAGAACGGTCACGGTGAAACTACCCAGTTGATCGGTCGTATCAGAGGAGAGCTCAACGGTGATGGAACTCACGGTACGCTGCGCAGCAACGGACAGATCCAATGAATCGGAGGCTTGACCTGCACTGAACTCCAATGTGTGGGGTCCGGCTGTGCGGGCGAAGTAGGTGTACGCACCTTCTCCCTCGCCTGCTGATATGTCACTCACTGCGCTGTTGTTTTCCGTCCATTCCACCGTTTGTGGGAAGGTGTTTCCGTCAGCGTCCGTTCCAGTGATTTGGATGTAGATTTCCTTTCCTGCATCTTGTGCCGTGGTGTCCATGGTCGAACTGACGCTCACAGCAACGCCGTGAAGCACTGAAATCGATACTGAATCACTGATGTTGTAACCTGCGTTGCTTATTGCGAATCCTGAGATGGTGAAGTTACCCACATCGGTCGCCTCCCAACGCATGCTGTTGGCAATCAATTGGCTTGTGATGTCAGTCATGACATCGTTGTCCGTGTCAATCAACACCCATTTCAGCGTGCTCGAATCAATTGCGTTCGTGTCTTGGTCTTCCAAGCTTGCCGAGAAGTCGATGTGTTCATCTGCGGTTAGAGCGAAACTCTCACCCGACGTCCCATCTGAAGCAATGGCAGAAACCGTGGTTGAGATCAAGTCACCCTGAGTCACTTCGACAAAGAGGCTGACTTCATGGACCATTTGCCCATCATCGTACACTGCGAAGATTGTGTATGCTGTGGCGGATGACATGTATGGCTGGAATGTCACCTCATCGTTGGCGAGGTCTGCACCTTCCAAGATGCTTTGATCGCTCCAAGTAGCGTGGACCAACGTCCAATTGGCGTTGATTGACCAACGGTTGCCTTTCTGGTCGGTTGCTTTGACCTTCACATCGATTGAATCATCGGCGGTGAGTTGGAAGGTATCACCGACTGAGTCGACGTTGGATACCACAAGGACAAGAGTGACAATGTCACCTTGTTCAACAGTGATCGTCACTTGCGTGAATTTGTCTTCGTACCTGGCTTCAAGGATCTTTTCTCCTCGCGAGACAGGGTCCCAAATTGCAGGGCCGCCAACGGTGAGAATACCGTCGGAGGTTTTGGTCCAATTCTGGCTAGGCAAGTACACTGGCAGACGGTTCCCACGTACGTCTATGCGAGTTGTGTTGATGTAAATGCGGTCATCTGCTGTGATTTCTGTTGCTGAAAGGTCGAGTTCAAGGCGATCCATTTCACCGTGTCCAACAACAATGGCAAGTTGACCTTCAGCTCCACTTGTGGAAGTGAGGTTGAGCATCCACACACCAACATGGTCTGGGAAGTATTCCTCGTTCAGGGTGCTGTAGTTTCCGTTTTCCACGGTCCATGTCAGTGAGCCTGCTTGCGAAACATCGACGATCTCGTTGTCGAATTGGTCGTACAATGTATGGGTAATTGAACACCAGACGCCTGCTGGATTGGTACCTGAGCAACCTTCGAGTGTGAAGTATGTCGCAACACCAGTGGTCACAAGAACATCCACATCCACCGTTTGACCGTTCCAACCGACGGTAATCGTTTGAAGTCCAACAGCATACGGATTGAACAGATTTGGTTGTGCGAAATCCATGCTACCGTTGCTTGGAGTGTACGTGATGACCTCGTTTGGCACAACATTGCCGAACTGGTCAACCACTTCTGCGGTAATGGTCATGGTTTGGTCTGCTGTAATCTCACTGGCCGAACCCGTGGCAACAAGCGTTGTCGGTGCACCAGGGGTGACGGTGACAGTTTCAACAGCGCAAACAAGGCCGAAGCACGCAGAGACTGTGTGTTGGCCTGAAGCGTAGGGCGTGAAGATACCAGTGGTTGAAATGCTTCCGTTGGAAGCAGACCAAACAATTGGTGCGTTGACGGCCATCGAAAGGTGATTGTAAGATGCGTAGGCAAACGAAATCGATGTGTCAGCGTTTGTCGTTGGAGCCGTTGGCGTCACATCGATGGTTGTCACGTCAGTGTGGTTGAGTTGAATTATTGGTCGCTGATCTGCCCGTTCAATCATCGATTCGCTGGCGATGAAGTTCGCCATCATGTCGCCTCTGTTTGGCGTACCAATGATGAGCCATGCGTTGTCGTTGTCAATCAACATGCCTTGTGCACCGATGTCAAACCAAATCCATCGGTTGTCGGTCATGTCAGTTTCAACAAAGCTGGAAACCGGCGTGGCATCGTAATCAACACCTGCTTGCATACCGGCTGCGCCCCATGAAACGCCCGATGAGGCATTGTTCCACGAAGAAGCGGATTGACTCCATTGGGCGTTCGTGATGCGGTGGACATTGAAGGTCATGGCGTTAGCACCACCAGCAGCAATCCAAGAATCAATGTAGAGCCCAAGGCTTGCAGAGTGGATGCTTGCATGAGCAGGCAATGGCACTTGGCTGTTGTCCAGTGCGAAGGTCATGTAGGCTTTCTGACCACTGTTTTGACCGAAGTATGTACCCACTTCAATGATGTCAGAGTCACCGAAGTTTGAATCACCATCTGCTTCGCTCAAGTGAGTTTCGCGGATGTTGGTGTGACCAAATTGAGTCACCTCACTTCCTGTTTGGAACGAGTATGTGTAAGTCATATCGCCGTTATCTGTGTGAGCCGGATCGCCGATAGCGAACGACCAACGAGAGGAGGATGGGCCTGGAATCGATTGATTGACACCTTGGACCCACCACTGGAAGACTTCGCCTGTATCAAGACTGGTAGGGAAACGGAAACTTGTACCGGTGATTGCTGTACCTTCCCACGAACGGAATTTGTACACTCCAGATTGATTGGCAATGGTCACAATGTATCCTGTCGCACCGGTTGATGGCGCCCAACTGAGCACTGGGGATGCATCTGGCTCAAGCACGACACCACTGGTGTTGTAGAGGACCTTTCCATCGGTTGGATAGGTGAGGCTTGGTTGGCTTGGGGGTTGAATTCCGTCGACGTTATCGATGTACTCCACGACCAAACGTGGCCTTAGGCTCTCGTTGTGATAATCCGAAGAGTAGAATTGGTGGTTAGTGAATGGGGTTCCAACCACTTCGAGCATGACCGTCATGGTCATGTTGCCATTGGCTACATTGGATTGTGCCAAACTCGTCAAATCCCACTCAATCCAACCGGTTGAAGGACTCAATGTGAGGGTTGATCTGGTGATTTCACTTGGTGAGCAGGTCGGGGGGTTGTTCCATGTCACGCTGCTTTCAACGAAGGAATCACAGGCGTGGGCTGAGACGGTGGTTGCTGATGTGCCGACGACGTTATGTCGGTACAAACCAAGCAGCATTGAAGTCGGTGTCATAGCGGCTGGCCACGGCATGGCGCTGAGATCGTACTCGAACATGATGCTGCTTTGACCCGATCCAGAACTTGATGTTCCGAGGTTGATGGTCTGAGCTGAACCAATATTGGTGGAGATCGATGAAGAGATTTCAGCATCCGGGACGCTTGGCAGAAGGCCAGTTTCCTCAAAGATTGAACCACGGTAGAGTCCGAGGGATTGATTGCCATCACCATCGTCATAACCTTGATTTTCAGGAATACGGAATTTTTGGACTGAAGACCATTGGCCAATCCGTCCATCTTGGTCTGCCCGAACGCGCCAATGGTTCCAGAAGTCACCCTTGGTGAGGTTCGTGTCTCCCATTGTGAGGTTGGTTGGGTCCCAAGAAGTGTCAGGCCAAACGCCGTCTGCTGCCGATGCTGAATCGAAGCATTCGAGGTCTTCAATCATCCGTGGCTCGCTGGCCCCACACAGAACCCATTGAGTTTGGTTGGTTTCCGAGGAGGTCCAATTCGCATAGACTTCATCGGCACCGCTTGGGCGGGTTGCAGAGAGATTCCACAAGGTCGAGCCATCTGCAGGCAACATGTTCGTTGGGGCAGAAGGAACCCATGCGGGTGAAGTGCCATAGGTAAACGAAAGAAGAGGCCGGTCGGCTTGGACCGTGTTTTCACTGCTTGAAATGTAGTAGGCTCCATCAACGGTGCCGTCGACTTCTTCTGCTTGAATCAGAATGTTCAGACTTTCTTGTCCACGGAGGATGGCGTGTTGGAGCATTGCGGTGACGTTGATGTCATAGACGCTTGTACCGTTCATCCAGAACCCTTCGGTTTCTGGGATGTGTGAATCAGCAGAGTGGTATGCACCGGTACCAACCCATGAGGTGGTGTTGTTTCCTGGGTATGCCCAAGAAGAGGCTTCATCCCACGAGGTGATCATTTCTGACACTGAGACAAACACTTCTCCACTGCCGGCAACTGCCGAAAGTTGCAGGGAGGCATTGTCGATTTCATAGACCGCTGGCAATGGCAGGGTGCTGAAATCAATCGACAAAAGGGTCGAGGAGCGAAGGGTGCTGCTTGTTGGGCTTTGCCCGACGGCCAAATAGCCGCTTGCACCGTTGTTTGCTTGGGTGTTCCCGCTATCGAGTGCCGTGTCAAGGGTGAGGCTTGGATAGTCTAGGTCGGCCACCATACTTCCGTCCTGAAGGTCAATCCAAGCGTGGTTTGCATCAACTTCGCCGGACATAACGCTTGGGATGTAGAAGATGGTTGAGTTGCTTTGAGGTCCAATCATGCCCGAGTCAATCGGCTGAACTGTCCAGCGAACGGTCTGGAGGTTTTGAATTTCAGTCGGTGGAGTGAAGGTCAAGTTGGTCAAATCAAATGCACTTGGATTCACTCGAGAGTCGTAGACTGTGCGCCCTGCCATGTCGTCATCTGCATCTGCGAACAGCATGACTCGCCATGCAGCAGGAGCCGAAGCACTGGTTGGCAAAGTCCATGAAAGCAGAGGTGCGTATTCAGGCAGCACTGCGTGGCTTGTTGCGTTCCAGAGAATGGATGCGTTGGCAGGTCCCGAATTCGTACCAGTTGTGCTTGGGACTGCTGCCGTTCCGTTGGTCCAAGTCAAGTTAAGCCAAGGCCGGTTCGAAGATATGCCTTCGGTGCTGGTGAACGTGATCACATTTGCTCCTGAATTCCAAGAAGTGATGTCATTGGATGCGTACACCATGAGTGAAAGGGAGGAAGAACCTGCGTCAAGGGCGGCTTGCACTGCTTCTGTGACATCCCATGTCATCCATGCAGCACTGACCGATGTTTGCAGGTCGACATAAGGTCCGGCATCAACGCCAATGTCTCGGCCGCCGAGGGCTGACCAGTTGTTGGTGCCGTCATAGGTCGTATCGTTTGCATCGCCGTTCCAGTTTTGAAGCACAGGCCGCACAGCAAGCGGTTCCCCTGTTGAAGATCCGAATTCAGAAAACAAGTTTAGACCCGCATCGGTTATACGGGCGTTGGCGGGTTGTGGCACAGCATTCAATGGAATGCGAATGAGAGATACGGCTTGTCGGTCGTATCCAATCGCACCCACTTTCATCTGGGTATCATCGTCATGAGGTGAACTGGAACCTGCTCCCGCTTCATAGACATAGGTGTCTTCGAAATTAGGAAGGTTGAGCGCAGGCATTGCTTCACGGTGGTGCAACTCGACTGCAGCGCATGAACCGTCTTGGCAAGTTTGCCAGGTGGTGAGGTCCGGCAACAAGAAGTGGAAACTGTTGGACCAATTCCCGATTTGGTTGGTTGCGGAGATTGCACGAACTCGCCAATGCCATGTTGTGCCCTCGTCGAGTCCTGTTGCAGGCGTGTAGGTGTTGTTTGCAAGGTCGAATCCTGCATCGTTCCACGAGGTGAACACTTGGAGATCGGATGAATCGAAGGTCGAGGTTGTGTCCAGTTGTACCGCGTAACCACCGACGCTGAGGTTGCTGTTGAAGTTCCATTCGAGGGTTGGTTGATCGAGCGGCGTCAAATCCACACCGGAGCCAATCGACCATGACCCGTTTAATGGCGCCATAGGCGACGGGTCGTTTGGTACAGCGTTAGAACCTGGCACATAGACGAATGTAAGTTCGGGACGAGTGGAGACTGCTCCACTTCCGGGGTACAATTGAACGTCTCTTGTTTGACCTGATCCAACCCCTAAAATCCCCAACATGAAATTCACGCTGCGGTTCTCCCTCATGGCGTTTTGAACTCCCAAGGTGACGTTCCATTCGACCGTCGAGCCCGAGCTGAATGTGGTGCCAAGGCTTACAGAATCAAGCAAAGAGCCTCGCTCTGACCCTTTCGCTCCTGCCATACCCCAGTTGTTGACACCGTCGTATGTGGTCCAAGTGGCTCCGTCTGCAGTCCAGTTGTTCTGGGTGTTTTCCCAAACGGCAAGGGTTGGCGCGTTGAAGGGGTTGCTTCCCAAAGTGAACTCGAGGTTGGCCGATTCAACGGCGTATCCTGCAGGCAGAAGGTTGGATTTCAAATCGCAACTCATAAGCGCCATTGTTTCGAAAGGATAGGTGTTGTATGACACAAGAAGTTTCGATTCATCATCGTAATTTTGGTTTGGTGTTCCGCTGTCAATGAACGTGTCCATGCATGCAGGGTAAAGGCCGTCAACTGTGCCATTACCGTTGCTCATGCGGAATTCATACCGATTGCCGCCAAGCCAAGTGGACTCTGCTGAACTCACGAGGAAATTCGAAGTTGTCCACCCGCCGTGCCGTCCATCAGAATCGAGGTGCGCCATACGCCAGAAGTACATGTTCCCAACATCGAGTGCATCGGTTCCGGTCAAGTTGATGATGCCGTCGCTGGGAGCGAATGCCGAACTTGACGAGGTTTTCACATCCCATACTCGGTTTCGGAACTGCTCATCCGTTGCCATTTGGAAAGCGATGTCGTAGGAGGCAGATGCCGTGCCGTCCCATTCAATTGAAGGCGTTGTGTTAGCTGAGAAGTTGTGACCTGATTGGTTCCAAACTGCTTCGCCTTGAGCAGGCGCTGTGAGGCTCACACTCGGCAAGGGCGTCCCTGTGCCCCAAGCATAGGTGATCTCTACGGATGGCTGATCGGCCTCAGTAGAAGCTTCTGAGGAATGGAATGTTGTTGACACGGTACCTGTGGAGGAATACGCACCGTTGTCACCACGAGCCACGATGACGTAATCAGCAGGATCGTTTGTTGGAGATTCGATCCATTGCTGCAGGCTGTCAGTGAAGCTAAACTCGAACCGGGAGGCAGTTTGTGAACCATTGAGACCTGTGTCTGTTGCAGTCGAGGCGTATTCACGGCCGCCGTCGTCCCAGTTGTTTCCGTTCGAACCGCGGTTCCAAGTCACTTCGTCTTCAATCCAGACGTTCGATTCCATTTCGTGCATTGAAAGCATGGTGGAGCCGCTGGCGGATTGGCGTTGTAATTCCACATTTGCGTCGATGATTGTAGCGTTTGCTGGCAAACCAAGCAGGCTGAGATCCATGCGGAAGTGAATCATTGATTCCTTGTTTGAGGTGAGGGTTGCAACCATGGTTGACGAGGAACCGTACTTGGTGTTTCGGCTCAATTGGTTCGCATAGGTGTCTTCGATGAAGTCGATTGGAAGGCCAAGGTCATCAACGTCAACGCTGAGGCTGGCCGTATTGTCCCCGTTGTCGGTGACATCGTGAGCAGGAAGCAGGAAGGATTCGTCAGTCCATGCGCCGAGGGTCCCTGTCGAGTCCATGCTCCTGTACCGGTAATGCACTTCTGAACCGTTGTCAAATTGCTCTCCGGAAGGAATTTGATAGCTTCCAGAGGCCCCTGTAGTGGTGAACGAGTTCCACAGAGACGAGTAATGCCATTCAAGATCGAGTTCAGACTTGAAATTTGGTTCTAAGGAAAATTGGTATTCCACCGCTTGACCAACCAATGAGGTGTAGGCAATCGTTGGAGCTCGGTCCGCTGTGAGGATGAAATCGTCGGTCATCAATGATTGACCGTCTTCAGCAAAGACGGATGACATCGAACCACCGTCTCCCGCTGCTGTAGCGCTGGAGACCACGGTCAGAGATGGACGGTTGTTGATTGCTTGACTTTCGAGGAGGTCACACGTGTAGAGAGCTCCGTTTCCAGAGACTAAGATGTTGAGTTCGCTGTTGTTTGAGGCTGCGGCCTGTTGGGCGTGGGCTGTGACATTCAGGCTAAAGGTTCCGTTCGCAGAAGCACGGAACGGTGGTTCCCAAGCACCCCGATCGCTTGCTCCATCAGCACCTTGCGCATCCCATGGCAAGTTGGTGTCACTTTGCATCCATGTTGCCTCAGAATCGTTCCAGGCACTTGCGTGAGCGGTGTAGATGTTGATTTGGGTTGCGGAAATTGAATCGGTTGTGCATTCAAGATCAAGCGTAGCCGATTGAATGGATGAAGAGGAGGTGAGGTTCATCGGGAATGTGAAGAGGAGGCGACTTTCTTGTCCGAACTCAGAAATTCCGACGTCTCCTTGATCAGATTGGTTGCCAACGGTGTTTGGATTTGTATCAGAAATGACGGTGTCGTAGGTTGGAGCATCGGAAGTAGTCACACTGAAAACGACAGGCTGCTCGTCAAGTTCTCGCCATTCTGGGACGGCTTGAGGAACGAACAAATCTGCGATGAGGAACATCATCACGAGCATGATGACGGTAGGGGTTCGACGGGGTTCGGTCGCGCTAGGCATGGGACTCACTCTCGTGACTAACTGCTCCATATACTGTCTTTTCGCTTCGACGCCATCCTAAGGTCGTTCTGAAATAGAGGAATTTCCCGGTTTTTTGGGGTGGCAAAAGCCGTTCTAAAGCGTGCGAATGTTGAAGGGCGCTCGCCGTCAAGAGCAGGGCATGAGCGAACTTTGGGTTGAGCGTCACCGTCCCCAAGCGGTAAGCGAAATTCGTGGTCAACATGCGGTCGTCGAAAGGCTTACTGTGTATTCCGAAAAGAAGGAATTCCCTCACCTTTTGTTCGCCGGCCCACCAGGAACTGGCAAGACAACAGCCGCCATGGCATTGACAAAGGACGTATTCGGTGAAGAATACCGGCGGAATTTGCTTGAAATGAACGCCTCCGACGAACGAAAACTGGAAAGCATTCGAACCAAAGTCAAGCAATTTGCTCGCACATCGCCCTACGGCGGTGCTCAATTCAAAATTATCTTCTTGGATGAGGCCGATGCCCTCACCAACGATGCTCAGGGTGCGTTGCGAAGAATAATGGAACAGTACGCAGAGACATGCAGATTCATTCTCTCGTGCAATTATTCATCGAAGATTATTGAACCGATTCAATCCCGATGCGCAGTGTTTCGATTTCGACCTCTCTCAGATGCGGATGTCAACGCTCAAGTCCACTATGTTGCAGAACTTGAAGGCGTCACGCTCGAGGAAGATGCAGGGGATGCATTGACCCGGATATCACAAGGCGATCTTCGAAAGGCACTGACTGCATTGCAAGTCTCAGCTGCAATCAACATGCACATCACGCGTGACCTCATCTACGAAACTTCTGCAACCGCTCCACCTGAGGCACTCCACCAATACCTCATGGCGTGCAGGGACGACGGATTCCATGCTGCTCGCCGACGGTTGCGTGAACTCTTGGATCGTTATGGCCTCGCAGGTACCGACTTTGTCAATCAATTGCACCGTGAGTTGTACACCGCTGATTTTCTCAACGAAGATGCGAAATTGGACATCACAGAGTGGATGGCTGAAGTTGAATACAGGTTGGTCGAAGGTGGCGGGGAGCAAATACAACTCGATGCTTTGACTGCACGGCTTGTCACTCACCTTCGTTGATTTCACTTTCACTTTCAGTTTCCGGGTGAATGAAAAGAACAGGGTAGGCGCATCCCACCCAGCACCATGACCACCACCACATCACACCTGCTCGACGCTCTTTGTTGGACGCCTGCTGCACCCTTCATTCGGGCCATTAGGCGCCACTCCATTGCGAGGAGAACCCGTGAAGAATACGACGTGCATCGAATCTCAAAGCTGCTGTCAACCATCATGCTAGCGCATGGTGATTTACTTTCATGAAGCGTCGCTTTCGGGCAACTCTTCGACAATGCGTAGGGTCCACTTGTACTCGCGTGTGTTCACCCAGGGATCTCCATCTTCAGAGATGAGGACAGTGATGTCATGCACACCTACGTTCAACCCCGTTCCAGAGAGAAGAATCGCGAAGGGTTGATCGCTGTCCCCGTGAGGGAGCAAGTTTGGTGCTGAGCGATTATTTGCCGTGCGGCCTTCGTCAATTCGTACCTCATTTGTGTCCCAGAATGAATCGTTGGAGGGAAGTTCGAGGTTATCGACGTTGTTGTTATTCAACTCAACCGTCACCGTTGCTCCGTCTGAATTAACGTTGTCTGCAAGGCCGAACAACAACCAGACTTCGCCTTGCAGCGAAGCATCCCGTGGGACGGTCCAGGTGATGACGCCATCCTTTCCATTATCGTCAGCGTAGACGAGGGATTCTCCATCATCAGTTACGATGGTCCATTGGCTTGCAAGTTGCGGAGCAACAACATCGCCCAGTGGCGGGTTGACAAGCATGAACGAAAGCGCGAGAAAGGTGAACATGTGAAGGAAACCAGATTTGAACCAAGTGCCTTTTGTGTAATGTTCCATGAACCTCGCTGGCATAATCATGCGGTGAACCTGTGGAATCAAAACGATAAGAGCCAGTGGCAAGAGGTACAAAATATCCGATTTTTCTTGGTCGGTGACCGGCATCAAAACATACCGCATTAGCAAGGTAACGACGGTTGAGAATGTGAAGACCAGCCACATGGATGCGGTGTCCGCTCGTTCTTTGGCAACGTAGGTCACCGGATCGAACGCCTCAATGCCCATGTCCTTACCAGTGCGTCTTTTTTTACGCTCCTGATTGCCATCAGAGGACCTTCGCTTTTGCTCTGCAGAGGCTGCGGCCATTGCAGTGTTGATGTCCACCATGGCCTGTCCTATGGCGTGAAGTGAATGAAGGCTACGGTCAAACAACCATAGAGAAACGGCCGTATGCTTCAAAGGGGGAAGGCGGCACGGGGGAACCAAGCCGGGGTGGCGTAGTTGGTGGCGCGTCGGACTCATAGGGCAGCCTTCAAGGCATTCGTATGACGTGCAAACCCCTTGTGGTGTCTGAGACATCCGAAGGTCGCGGGTTCAAGCCCCGCTCCCGGCACCAAAACAATCCTGTAGCCTTGCGTAGACGCTCGACAAACGGTTTAGTGGAAAGGCGAATTGCGAACCCTTGATGTGCTCTCGACCGCTGGGAGATTCATGGTTGATGTTCCAAGTCCAGGCCAAAGGGTAAACCTCGAGGTTGATAGTCACAATGGGAGGACTGTGCTTGAGGGCATCGTCCTTCATCCCGCGGCACGCGCTCACATTACACTCAAACTGGCGAATGGATACAATGCTAGTTATCCGCTCGAATCGATTCACTCCATTACCGTGACCGGAGAACATAATCCCATTCCAGTAACCCAGCAAGAGGGGGTTGAATCATCAACCGATCTTCCACGAATTCGAATCCTACACACTGGCGGTACAATCGCCTCGAAAGTGGACTATGCCACCGGGGCAGTCGTCGCTCGGTTTGAACCCGAAGAACTGGTGGCAAGCCTGCCAGAACTCGCAACAATCGCACAAATTGAAGCCGTAAAGTTAGGCAACATGTTCAGCGATGACATCCGACCACAGCACTGGAACGCCATCGTCCAAGCCTCGAAGAAAGCGTTCGATGACGGCTGTGACGGAGTCGTGGTTACCCACGGGACCGACACACTCCACATCACATCAGCCGCTGTCGGCTTGGCTTGGGCTGGCCGAGGAGGAAAGTCACCGGGAACCATCGCCTTCGTAGGTTCACAGCGTTCCTCTGATCGGGGTTCGTCCGACGCCGCTGAAAACCTCCTCTGTGCGGTTCACTGGGCTGCAAACGCACCCAAACCCACTGGCACGATTGGAGATTCAACTGTCGTGGTGATGCATGCGGGCCCACATGATGGTTCATGTGCGGTCCTGCCCGGCACCGGGGCAAGAAAGATGCATTCATCGAGAAGGGATGCATTCCAGCCGGTGAACTGTGAGCGACTCGGTGAAGTTCACATCGACAATGGCACCCTAACTCATACCCTCAACGCACGCTACAGCGATGTGTTGGCAAGCGAAACCCACCGCCTAACGACAGAACGCCCGGACGCTTACGAAACTGGAGTTCGAATCGCGCAGTTCACCGCAGGACCATGGTTGCATGCTGAACACATTGAAGCTGTTGTTCAAAGCGGGGTTCAAGCCATTGTCGTTCATGGAACTGGTCTCGGTCATCTGCCAATCGATGATCCGGGCAAAGACGCACCTGAAAACACAAAGGTTTGGCGCACATTAACTCGATGCGTCAACAGGGAAATTCCAATCGTTGTCACATCGCAGTGCGTCAATGGTCCCATCGACATGAACGTCTATTCGAAGGGAAGAAAACAAATGGACATGGGCTTGATTGGCCACGGAAGTGTGGCATCACCTGAAACCATGATTATCAAAGTCCATTGGGCCCTGTCAACCTCGATGACCGTGGGCGATGCAATTGCTGCAGACTTGTGTGGCGAGAACCGCAATGACCTCATGTCTTGAGCGTTCTAATGAAAAACCGTGACGGAGTGGAAGGTGCATGGCAGGCAACTCGAGTGAGCGTCTCGAAGACCTCCAATACAAGCGTGAACAGGCACGCCTTGGTGGCGGTCTGAAGCGCCAAGAAGCCATCCGCGCCAGTGGCCGTGGAACTGCTCGAGACCGAGTCCGTATGTTGCTTGATGAAGATTCATTCATCGAACTTGATTCATTTGTCACCCACCGCACCACCGACAATGGCATGTTCCTCCATCACACCCTTGGCGATGGTGTCGTAGCGGGTCATGGGACCATCGATGGTCGTCGCGTGTACTGCTTCGCCCAGGATTTCAGTGTTCACGGAGGAAGCATGGGTGAAATGCACGCTAAAAAAATCGCTAAAGTTGTCGAAATGGCTGAGCGTGTCAAAGCGCCGATCATCGGGCTTTGGGACGGCGGTGGACAACGCGCCCACGATGGAATCTCTGCGCTCGCAGGCACGGGGGAGTTGCTCGACCGGTTGGTCCAGTGCAGTGGCCGTGTGCCGATGATCTCGTTGGTGCTTGGACCGGTTGTTGGCGTCTCAGCGCTTGCAGCAAGCCTTGCTGATTTCACCATCTTGGGCGAAGAACACGGGCAATTGTTCCTTTCCTCGCCGTTGGAAACACCTGAGGTCATCGATGGCGAGGTGGATGCTGCCGGCCTCGGTGGTGCGAACCTCCATGCCTCACGATCAGGAATTGCCTGTATGATTGCATCTGATGAGGAAGACGCATGCACGCTTGCAGCGGAGATTCTTTCCTACCTGCCCGACCATAACATGGCAGACCCACCAGTGGAAGAAACTGCGGATCCAAAAGACCGCAAGAACACCATCCTCGAAACGCTTGTCCCCGATAATCCAAACAAACCATACGACATGGTGAAAGTCGTTGAAGAAATTGTAGACGATGGAATTTTCGTTGAATTGTTCGAGGCTTACGCAGACAACATCATCATCGGGTTTGCGCGCCTTGAAGGACGGACCATTGGCGTTGTAGGCAACCAACCAAAGGTCCTTGCTGGTTGTTTGGACATCGATGCCTCGATCAAAGCCGCCCGTTTCATACGAACATGCGATGCCTTCAACATCCCACTTGTCACATTTGAAGACGTCCCCGGATTCTTACCGGGTGTTGTCCAAGAGTGGGGTGGAATCATACGCCATGGCGCCAAACTGTTGTTTGCCTACGCAGAAGCAACCGTGCCGAAATTGACCCTCGTGACTCGAAAGGCATACGGCGGGGCATACCTTGCGATGTCTTGCAAACACCTGCAGAGCGATTACAACGTCGCGTGGCCAACGGCAGAACTTGCGGTGATGGGTGCAGATGGAGCGGTAAACATCATCCACAGACGTGAAATCAATGCGGTACCTGATGAGGAAAAAGAAGGGGTGCGTCAACAATTGGTCGCCGAATACAAGGCCAAATTCGGAGATCCATACGTCGCCGCCCGCAACGGGTGGTTGGACGATGTCATTGAACCTGATGAAAGTCGGATTCGATTGTGCAGAGCCCTCAACATATTGCGCTCAAAGCGTGAATGGAGCCCACCTAAAAAGCATGGAAACATTCCATTGTGAACTCATTTTTTGTTCTGTGCCCGAGCCAACAGGCCACCACTGCTCGCCGCTTCGAGTGGAACTTCTTCTTCCATCTCAACCAGTTGCGCCATGGTTGTCGCCTCTTTGCGACGAGAAAACAGGACCACAAGCAACACGAGTACGACCACAAATCCAAACATCAAAACGACACCAGTAAGGACGTAAGTGTTGCCGTCCGATTCTCCCTGTGAAGTGGTTGGTACCGGGGTTGAATCTCCAGACAAATTCACGTTCATGTAGGACACCGATTCGATGCCTAAGTCTCCATCAATAACCGCCACACGAATCTCCACTGTACCGTTTGCATCGGAGGGGTACTCAATGAATGTGAGGCATCGGTTGGTTGAAGATGAACTGTCAAAACTACATGAATGGCTCAGATTCTCCAACATCGTACCGTTCACGGAGATGTTGGCTTCTGAGGGAATGGCTCCATCCGGATCATACACCCACCACATGAGGCCTCCTGATCTGTCATCGACTGAATTGAGTTCCTTTATGGTGACCAAAGGAGCATCGGGTTGTGGAAGCACGGTGATGTTGAGAAGAGCAGAATGAGTCATTTCCCCATCAGACACATTCAGGTAAACGCTGTTGTCAAACCCGGAATAATCCATCGCGCCTGAAATCAAAATTTGTGAAGCAGCACGAACCACGTCGACATTTGTAGATTGGTCTGAAATGGTCCAGAACAGGACATCACCATCAATGTCCCATGCCATTTCAGAAAGGTTCAGTGCGATGGCGTCGTCTTCAAGCAATTCAATGCTCCAATAGCTGCTGTTCACCGTCAACGGATCATTCAACGGTTCGATGTACAAAGGCACATCAAGTTCCACTGGAGTGTTCACGCCGTCGCCGACCAACAAATGAAGAATTGAAGCCCCGTGCATGTTCTCTCGAGGAGTCATGGTGAGAACACCTTGATTGATTGTAAATTCGACCGGTCCATAGAGGCCTTGAGTCTGACCTGAAACGCTGGCGGTAAGTTCCTCATCTTCGGGGTCTGTGACAAAATCCTTGAGCGTGATTGAGGTTGATGGGCCATCCTCAACCATGTTCTGCATCGGAACGGTGGAATCAACCACAACAGGATCGTCCACTGGAACGACTCGAATAATGGTGGTGACTTCACCCTCATCGACGACTCCATCGCCAGCTGCTCGTACCTTTAGCAACACATCTGCCCCATCAACATACTCGCCAGGAGCAGTGTGGGTCACGGTCAAACTCTCGCCTGTTGAATCAATAGAAATCGAGAAATTACCGATGGCTCCCCCAATCAAGTCTGCTCCAACAAACAGCACATCCTGACCATCGGGATCGGTCGCAAAGGACGCTGCTTCAACCACCAGGCTACCTCGTTGTTCAACGTCAATGGATGGAATTGGGGTGGTAAAGAGAAGAGGGGCATCGGTGCGGTTAAACGGTTGATACAAGGTCATTGGAGCCCCTTCAACTCGAATCTGCAGTTGAAACACCTGTTCACCAGGTGGCACATCGGCCATAGGATACAGGCATTCGGCCTCTTTGTCATCGGTAAGACTTCCATCAAAGGATGGCATCCCGAGGACTTGACATTCGACCTGGATCAACCAGGAACTGGAAACATTATTCGGAGGTGTACCGTCTCTCAGTGTCCAATTTACCCGCCAATTTACTGTGTCTTGGGTGCTGAAGTTGGAGGTGTCTGATGGTGCAGTCGTTTGGCTTATTTCCTTCAAAAAATGACTTGGGATGAGGTTCTCTTGCAAATATGCATTTGCATCACTCAAAGTGCTTGCATCATCCGGGCGATTAAACGCCGTTCTGAATGATTCGTGGTCCCCTCTTAGCGTGAGATCGAGGTACGGCACGACATGTGCTGCTGTTCGCTCAATTTGCTGCTCTTGGGTGATGGCCGCATCTTCGTCACCCAAGGATTCGAAAAACGAAGTGCTTTCTTGAAATTGGTAGTGGTTCGCACCAAGCAATTGCATTGCATGCCAGCCGAATTCATCTGTTGCGTTGAGAACGGTTGTGACATCGTTGAATTCTGCGACGCCATCAAGTGTTCCCGTGACGAAGAGCCCTGTCGAGGGTTTAGGGACATCGATGACCCACCCCTCTGGTGCAAGGGCTGACCAGTGGTTTCCTTCCCCCCACGACGAGAAATCAGTTCCAAGGCCAAACACTGCACGTGGTGGGTGGGCGTCAGGCGTCCCACTCCTCTCGTTCCAGAATGGCATGACTCCATACGCAGCAGCAGCCCCGTGTCCGTGACCACCTAGACCCCAATGATCGAGATCGATTTGTCCGAAGGAACCCATAATAGCCTCGTTCGATGAGTTGAGTGAGACCATGAGTTCGTAACCAATTTCAATCTGGGAGAGCAGTTCATCAAAATCCGTTGCGTCAGAGACACCAGCATGGACAACCACGATGTGTCCTCGCTTTGCCAGCGATGTTGCAAGAAGCATGTACTGTTCCATATCTTCACCATCATCACCAATGAATTGAACCCATGTGAAGGGGCCATTTCCAGCCATACTTGCCTCCAAACCATCTTCCATAGCGGGATAGAGAACTTGCATGTGTGTATGTGCTTCTCCTTCACCTTGGTGCCCTGTGATATATCCTACTGGAAAATCGATACCATCGTGCTTGGAAGTAAAAGGAACCGTTTCGTTTGGGTGCTCAGCAACTGCAGAATGGAAGGGCACCAACAAAAATAGGGTCACGACAGCCAAGCAACGGAAACTTGCGGCCTGCATAAGTCATCCCTGTACAATGCTTGCATCCGTCAAATATGAGTCTTGTTCCGTCATGCGTAAGTAGAGAGGAGGCCTTCTGCATGAATGAGTTGAGTGAGGAGAAGGTCAATCGATGGCAGAATGTCCCGGAGGTGTGGCGCCCACAATGTTGCCCAGCAAGACAGATGCTGAGCGACGAGCATCCATCTGCCATTCAGTGAAGGTGCACACATCGAAGACAGCATTGATTCTACATCGCCCTCAAACGGCCTGTAGTCTGCATTGAGAATGAACGGAGCTTGCGCAGAGGCGATTTCAGCGTCGAAGTTCACGCCGAACACTGCGTTTTTTGATGAAGCCGTGCATTGTGATTGTAATTCCTCTGGAAGAAGCCTACGGGAGGTGGCAGCGTGAACTCGCCCCCCCGCTGCAAGCCATGTCGACGCAACTGAGCGGGCAGCCCCTCCGCCGCCGCACAGAGAAAGGATTGGTTTTGATTCAAAGGAAACGCCGAAATGCTGGGCTAAAGCAACAACTCCGGCACCGTCCAAACCTGCGCACCACCACCCTTGACCGTCCCAGCGCAGGGCATTCACCGACTGATTGACCATTGAATCATCAATCGCTGAAACTGCGTTGCTTGCGAGTTGGTGCTTGAGTGGAGATGTGAGGTTCATCCAAATCTCCTTGTTTAGGAAACCCGTAGGCAATCGAATCTTACTGTCAACGCGCACTGACTGAGAGGCCAAAGAGACCGCACCTTCTCCCACTGGAGCGAAGCGATCATCTGCGTCTTCCACGGCCATTCCCGCTTCAATCGCCTTTGTTAACAAGCCTGATGTACGGAACTTTCCAAACGGAGCATTGGTGTAAGCCCAGTTCGGTGCCTCGGGAACTGAACCCGCGTAACCCCATGCAAAGGCGTCCTCAATGTGAGAGGTTGCGACGAGATGCTTGCCTTTTAGTTGTAAATTGAGTTCTTTCGCACCAACGAGATCTAAGATTCGTGCATGAACAAGGCCCAGCAGCAGTGGAGACAGAGAATGGGCAACGGGGTCGCCGGCAATTGCGTAACGAACCTCACCCATGGGCGATTCACAGGCCGCGCCATCTTCAATCTCTCCCTTCCATAACACACGAGCCGGGATAGATTTCAAAAAGGAGGATTGTTTAGCAAAAGCATGCAGAACACAGTAGAGAGTGCAAAGTCTGGCACAATTTCCTTGCTCACAGGACTTCTTGGTGTGTACTTCACCGCTTCAATGTGGGTCGAACTACAGGATTCGCTTGGCCTCCTCATTGGAGCGCCGCTTGCGGTGGTTGTCACGACTACCATGCTCATCATATTCCAATCGAAAAGACAGCAAAAGGAGATCCATCTTAACGGAAGTTACGACCTCAATGAATCGTTCCTCAATGAAAACACAGACCCGCTTGGAGCCCAAAAAGGCCGCAATCCTGTGATGTTTATTGTCCTGCTATACCTGTTCGTGGTGATCATGAACGAAGCTGCAGGAACAGGTCTGCTCTTCAACTAAGGTGCATGAAATGGCTGGATTGATGGACGTGTTCCTCATGAAGGAACGCGTGAATGAAGGCACGAACCCGATTTTTATCATCTTAGAGAAAGCCTCGATTCTAATTGCATTGCTGATTGTGTTGGTCCTTGCAATTGCTCTGAACTTACCAGACTGGGGCATAGGAATCTTGGTGGGCATTTCACTCGGCCCGATTGTCTATGGGCATTACTATTTCATTTACATCCGCCCTCTTCGAAGACGGAACTTGGGAGAAGATTGAAGTTCTAAGCCTCTATGAACAAATTGGTGACACAATGAGCCTACTAACTAATTTCCTAGATTTAATCGGCTTGGGAGACATCGGCGGCATCGATATTTTGTTCGCAGCAATGGCTATTGTTGGCACGTTTTTGTTCTTGATTTATTTTGCACTCATTCTCATCGGCGGCGTTGCCGACGGAGCATTAGGCGCGGTTGGCGTTGATATCGATCTCGAAATGGGAGCGGAAGGCGTCTTTAACATGCTCACGATTCAAGGATTGCTCAGTTTCTTGATGATGTTTGGCATTTTTGGCCTCGCAGTGAACATGGAAACAGAGATTCCAACACTGGCAATACTCGCGGGAACAATTGCGGGTACAATCTCTATGTGGCTCATCGGAAAGGTGTTTCAAATGCTGAAGAGCCTCGAGGTCGATGCGACTGTTCAGCACCATCAAGCGGTTGGTGCACAAGGCCAAGTCTACATGACCATCCTACCAGGCCAATCCGGTCAGGTTCAGGTCGAATTCCAAAGTGCCCTTCGAACCTGCTCCGCCGTATTGGAAGACGACACCGCAACTCTTGAAACTGGCAAATTTGTGGAAGTCATCCGAACAATCGGTGAAACTCTCATCGTTCGGGAATTAAGTCTCAAAGAGTCAGCGTCCGAGTGAAAATTTGTCTCTTCAGGGTTGGCTCTCCCCCTTGACGCAGGCTCTTTAGTCGGGTGAAAGGTCATAAGGGACAGCACTCATGGCAACACCATGGCAGAACTCTTTGTAATCGGAATTGGACTTTTCCTTTTCGTCCTTCTTGGCACCATCTATGTTGCAACTCAGCGCTACAAACTTGCACCATCCGACCAAATCCTCGTCGTTTATGGTAACGTGAAAGACAAGCAATCAGCGGAATGTATCCACGGTGGTGGAAAAATCGTATGGCCTTTGATTCAGCACTACGCATACCTGTCACTGCGCCCTATGACCCTCAACATCCCATTGAAGCACGCTCTATCAAAGCAAAACATCCGCATCAACGTCCCTTCATCGTTCACCATCGGAATTTCTACCGAACCATCGATCATGCAAAACGCTGCAACCCGCCTCCTCGGACTTCCACAGAACGACATCGAGAAACTCGCAGAAGACATCATCTTTGGTCAACTCCGTTTGACCGTTGCCTCACTTACGATTGAGCAAGTCAACCAAGACCGTGATTCGTTCTTGCGAATCGTGTTCACAAACGTCGACACAGAATTGCACAAGCTTGGTTTGTACCTCATCAACGTCAACGTTGTTGACATCACTGACGAGCGACAATACATTGAATCGATTGGTACCAAGGCCGCAGAGACTGCAGTCAACGAAGCACTGGTTGAGACTGCAATCGCTCGCTCGACTGGTGAACTTGGCCGTGCAAAGGCAGACCGAGAACGTGAAGTTGGTGTCGCACAAAACTCCGCAGAGTCTGAAAAAGGACAGAAAGAAGCAGAAGTCAACCGACGTATTTTCGTCATGCAGCAAGAAGCAATGGGTAAGCAAGGTGAAAACGTTGCAGCCGCAGAGATTGCTGATTTCGAAGCAGATCTTTTGGTCAAGCAAGCAGACGCACGAAAGCGTGCGGAAGTTGCTCAACGTATCGCACAGAAGGAAATCGAATCCGCCCAATACGAACTTGAAGGCGAGCGATTGCGTGCTTTGGAAGTTGTCCGTGAAGAAGTTTCTAAGAAAACCGTCGAGATTGCTGCGGAAGCAGAAGCAGAACGCCAACGCCGCATTGCACAAGGTCAAGCCGATGCAACCCTTGCACGATACCAAGCAGAAGCAGAAGGTACACGAGCGGTTCTCGAAGCCAAGGCTGCGGGATACTCTCAACTTGTTGCAAGCGCCGGTGGCGATGCAAAGGCAGCCGCTACACTCCTCATGGTTGAGAAGATGGAAGAATTGGTCGCACGTCAGACTGAAGCCATCTCTAACCTCAAGATTGACAAAATCACCGTTTGGGATTCAGGAAGCGGAAGTGAAGGTGGATCGACCTCCAACTTCATCTCCTCACTCATGCAAAGCCTACCGCCAGTCCACGATGTGGCCAAGATGGCTGGCGTTGAGTTGCCAGAGTACCTCGGCAAAGTCAAGGAAGATTGAGGGTGTTCGGCCCTCGGTGAAGGGTCTGCAAACCGGTTTCTTCGCCTCTACATGAGCCGAGGGATTGAAAGCCAAAACGACACGGACAGCGGTCCATGGCAAGCGATTTAGAAATTGCTCGAGCGGCTACCCTCGAACCGATTGAAACCATTGCATGGAAGTTAGGCATCTCAAGCCACGAACTCCTCCCAATGGGTAGGGGCATGGCTAAAATCACTTGGGAAGCGCTCAGTGAGCGGTTTTCCCGACCACAAGGAAGCCTCGTTTTGGTCACATCAGTCAACCCCACACCCTTTGGTGAAGGAAAAACCGTAACGACAATTGGATTGACCCAAGCGTTGTGTGCCATCGACCAGTCGGCAACCTGCGTCATTCGCGAACCATCCATGGGACCTGTGTTTGGCATCAAGGGGGGCGCAGCAGGCGGTGGACAATCGCAAGTCCTCCCGATGGAAGACATCAACCTCCATTTTACTGGTGATTTACACGCAGTCACCTCTGCTCACAACCTTCTGTCTGCGTTGGTGGACAATCACATCAAACATGGCAACAGCACGAAGTTGGATCCAACCAGAATCTTTTGGCCGAGGGTGATTGACATGAACGATCGAGCGTTGCGCTCAATTACAATCGGACTTGGTGGACCGGCAAACGGCAACCCACGCCAGGACAGATTCGATATTACTGCAGCAAGTGAAGTGATGGCAATCCTCGTTCTTGCCAAAGATTACGCAGATTTGAGAACACGTCTAGGGGAAATTGTGGTGGGGCAATCCACAGATGGCCGACCGGTAAAAGCAGAAGAAATCGAAGCTGCTGGCGCTATGGCGCTTCTCTTGCGAAACGCGTTCCTACCAAACTTGGTGCAAACTCTGGAAGGGAATCCAGCCTTCATTCACGGGGGCCCATTTGCCAATATCGCCCATGGGAATTCAAGCATCATAGCAGACCGACTCGCTCTTGGTGCCGCTGATATCGTGGTGACAGAAGCAGGGTTCGGATCGGATATGGGTGCTGAAAAATTCATGCACATCAAAGCAGCAAACTCCGGGAAAGCCCCCGATTGCGTGGTGATGAACGTCACTGTTCGTTCAATGAAACTCCATGGCGGGGCTTTCGGAAGCCGAGGTGGTTACCGTCCTACAAAGGAGGAATTGGACAAAGAAGACATCGATGCTGTTATGCGTGGAGCTCAAGGCAACCTCGATCGTCATATTCGAAACATGGCTGGATTTGGTATGCCAGTGATTGTTTCAATCAATCGATTCACTGCAGATACCGACGGCGAATTGGAAGCACTGAGTGCTGCAGCACGGGCAAGTGGAGCACACGCAGTCACATTGACTGAGGTTCACGCAAATGGTGGCAAGGGCGGAGAGGCGTTAGCGAGAGCAGTTGTATCAGCCATACAAGATCATGTGGCAGCAGGACGCCCATTCACGCCACTATTCCAGAACAATGCACCGATTATGGACAAGGTCAATGGTATTGCGAAGCGTATTTACAAAGCCGAGGGAGTTCAAGTCGAAGCAAAGGCCAAGAAGCAACTCGATGCAATTGAAGCCTGGGGCTATGGTCATCTTCCTGTGTGCATGGCGAAGACGCAGTACTCATTCTCACATGATGCCGGGCTATTGGGGGCACCCGTTGGGTTCACCATCCCAGTTCGAGAGTTCCGCCTCAATGCTGGTGCGGGATTCATTGTTGCTGTTCTGGGGAACATGATGACCATGCCAGGACTCCCTAAGCGACCGGCTGCTGCAGACATGGACATGGATGAGAACGGCCGACTAACCGGTGTCTTTGGGTGAATAGGATGAAAATTGTCAAGCGAGAACCCACGTTGTGGCGTTTACGCATTGAGACAGAAGATGATCTGTGGACACTTTCCCATCTTGCCCGACCAGGGGTTCAACTCGGCATGTTGGGCGAACGACGTGACCAAACAACCACTGGTGAAGAAGGCGGGAGAGCAAAATCTGCAGAACGGAAGAAAATGTGGATCAAACTCGGCATCACCTCGACAGAATACCAATCCTTCAGTGAGCACCTCCGTGTTCATGGCATCATTGAGGAAGCCCATTTTGACGTTGGTTTACACCATACGCACAACATTGAGGTGCGAGACGAAGTGGAATTGTCCTCTTCCCAGCCCTTTTCCTCTGCTGATTATGAGTTACTGCGTCAAGCGGAGCGAGCGGCAACTCAAACTGACATTGCGTTGGCCGTCGTTGAAACGGACGAAATTGTTCTCTTCTATATCACGCCAAGAGGGCTCAAAGAAGGAGCAACTTGGACCATGCGAGGAGGAGGGAAGCGTGGTGATCTCAAACAATCATCAGGGATTGCTGCAACATTCCGTGCGAATGTGATCAAGGCGGTCAACGCCACGCTCAACGATTCCACTCCTCTCATTCTATGTGGCCCTGGCCATGCGAGGGACCTATTGCTTCAGGACTTGAAGGCCGAGGGACATTCAAGATTCATCAAATCAATCGCCACATCGATGGCTGGAAGAGCAGGAGCAAACGAACTGATCAGGGATGGGCTTGCTGGAGAACTCCTCAACGAATATGCAATTACCAAGGAGGCTCACCTCCTCGACCAAGCTTGGACTCGTCTTTCAACCAATGGAGCGGTTGCTTATGGACGAGAATCACTCATTCGTGCCATGTCAGAGGGGGCCATCGAAACATTCCTAATTACGGCGGAACTCTTGCGAGATGAGAGTGAAACAATCCAAGGCAAAACATGGGCAAAATGGACAGAGGGGCTGGACGATATTGGTGCAGAGTTAGTGCAATGTTCGACCGACCACGATGCTGGTCAGCAATTAATTGGCTTAGGCGGGGCTGTCGCTTTGCTGCGATACACAATGTGAGGAATCGAAATGCGAGTTGTCATGGCACGGGATTTGGGGGATTCTCCAAGAGAGCAAATGGCAGGTGCCCGCTGGTTAATCCTCACAGCGAGTGAGATCCCAACTTCGACAACTCTGCTGATGTTCACTGAACTTGATGACATATTGGTGGCTGTTGACCACCGTGGATCACAACCAGAGCCGGGGCTTTGGCAGCGTGCCGTCCATTGCATCATGATTGATGGTAGCCAATCTGAAGCCGATGCCTTTCGGCGTGCATCTGGAATCACCAAGGTCATATCGGAATCGACTGGCGACATCCGTGATCATCTATGGTAGTGGGTCTGGAGGGATTTGAACCCTCGATCAACGCCGTGTAAGGGCGGTGTCATAACCACTAGACCACAGACCCAACTCGGCGTGTAAGCCTCAGTTCTTGAAGCCATTGTCTGAGGGTTAACCTCAAAGGCGATGAGCCGCGGCCTCAATTTGCATGGATGAAGATGTCCAAGCGGCTGCTGCCCGCCTCGTGCGTCGCCTCAAAGAGGGTGGCCACACCATCACAGTTGCAGAATCGTGCACCGGTGGATTGCTCGCTAGTGCCTTTACCGATATTGCTGGCGCTTCTCATTGGTTCAACCAATCATGGGTCACTTATTCCAATCAAGCCAAAACCACTGAACTCGGCGTCAGCCCTGAACTCTTGGAAAAGGAAGGGGCAGTTTCACCCTATGTGGCGATTGAGATGGCAAAAGGAGCCCTCGAACGTGCCAATGCAAGCATTGCTATTTCCATCACTGGAATAGCCGGACCCTCCAACGATGGAAGCAGCAAAAAGGTCGGAATGGTCTATGTTGGGATCGCTTCACCGAGATGGGCTAATGCAGAATCAACACAGATTGGCGGTAACCGAGCAGAAAACAAAATTGCATTTGTTCACTTTGCCTTGCTCACAGCAATCCGACGCTGGGACATCGCTATGGACGAAGAAGAGGAATCGAGAAGGCAAAAAGAAGAGGCGCTCAAAAATGAAGCTCTAGCGCGTGCCCAGTTTGAAATCGAGCGAACCAAACGCGACGCAGCAGCACGCGAAGCGACCCCTTGGAAAGACGATGAATGGGATGGCCAAAAAGAATCCAAAAATCAGGAAGATGCCATTGATTCTGACATCGAATGGTGAACTCACTTTCATCTTCAACAGCCGCTCTCACCGATGTGCTTTTGGAGGGCTCGCGTCACCTTCACGGCATGGGTGCGCCGTGGGAAGAGATTCTCCCCGTTCTTCGCCAAAGAGGCATCGTGCCCACGGCATCCGTACGTCAAATGCTCCTCGAGACCGAAGACTTGGTTGGCGTGTTGAATTGCGCAGAGTCAGTCGGCTTCGACCGTGGATTCCTAACTGTTGAAATCTTGGAAGACATGCTAGCCGTATGGCGTGGAATGCAGCGAGCAGCAACACCATCACCAACAGATACCACAAAAGAATCCACTAATGATGCACCTGCAAACACAACTGCAGCCACAGATTTGGGCCGAACAATCGCTCCAATCAAGACTCCAGAACCACTTGACATACGATTTAGAAACAACCTCCCTGATTGGAAGGAAAGCGATTTCAGTGAACAAGCAACGGACGCATCAAGTGATATTCTCGTTCATTACGACATCACAGGAAACAGCACCACTGAGGGGAAAATGAGTGACATTACATCTTGTTTTAGCGATCGGCTACAAAGCATCCGTAAGATGATCATTCAGAATTCACGACTTCCACGAACACCAACAGAAATATCTCGCCTTCATGCTGAAAGCAGCCGCTATCAGGGCTATGAAAACAAAGCTGTCGCCATTGGTCTAGTCAATGAGCCAAGGTACACCAAAAACGGCCATCTCATTTGGAGCCTCGAGGATGAAACGGGGGAATTGACCTGCCTTTTGACAAAGCGGAAAGGCGATGACAGGGACCGAGCGCATGAGCAGATCCTCGAAGCTGGACTCATGCCGGATGATGTGCTAGGAGTTTCGGGGACCTTCAGCCAAACTGGAGACATGTTTTACGTCGATGACCTCCATTTCCCGATGAAGGACCGTCACGTCAAGGCAAGTTCGGAACATGGTGTCAGTGTAGCATTTCTCTCTGATATTCACGTTGGTTCGAAGACGTTCCTCGAAGCACAGTGGCACAAAATGGTGAGATGGTTCCATACCGACCCACTTGCAAAGACCATCAAGTATCTGATTTTGTCAGGGGATTGCGTCGATGGCGTAGGGATTTACCCAGGGCAAGACAGCGAACTGTCCATACCGGATTTATTTGGCCAGTACCAAGAATTCGCACGCCTTTTGGAATTGCTACCCGATTGGGTTGAATGCGTTATGCTTCCAGGAAACCATGACGCAGTCCGACCGGCAGAACCACAGCCAACATTCGAGAAGGACATTCAGCAAGATTACAACACGACGACATTTGTTGGAAACCCATGTGATTTTTCGTTGCACGGTGTGCGGCTTCTTTCCTACCACGGCAAATCCATCGACGACTTCGTAGCAGGGCTTCGCACAGTCACCTATGCAGATCCTGTCGAGGCAATGCGTCAGATGTTGAGAAGGCGACATTTAGCCCCTCAATGGGGGGGTAAAACCCCATTATCCCCTGAACCTGAAGATGGGTTGGTCATCCGTGAAGTTCCAGATATTTTTGTCACCGGACACGTTCACGGACACGCTTGCATCGATTTCAAAGGAACGACATTGATTTGTTCAAGCACGTGGCAAGATCAAACCTCATACCAGCGAATGCTCGGTTTCCAGCCAAAACCATGTATGTTGACAATTGTCAATCTTAAGAGCCATGCAACAACTGCCATACCCTTTGCTTGAGCGTTCTCATACACCAAGGTATGGCGCAATGTCAAGGAGATTTTTTCCAGTGACAATTGGGACGCCTGCCTTTTCGAAGGCCTCCATCGAGGATTCTCGTGTTGGGTTGAAACCGATAAAATGACCACCATCAATCTTCATTGACAAATCCATTTCCGAATCGCCAACACTTACGCAACCCTCGGGTTGAAGATTGTTCATATTGAGGAGTTTGGTAATGATTTCACCTTTTCCGGTTGCATGCAGTCGGCATACACCTTCGTCGCTGAGAGTATCATCCTCGTTGAATTCAAACCCGTTAGCAATCCAGTCATCGACTTTCAGCATGGCTGCAATTGAAGCAACGAAGAGGTCCACGCCAGCGCTAACGATGGCCACAAAAATTCCTGCGTCTTGCAAACGTTGCACCAACTCTCTTGCTCCTTCCATCAACTGAACACCAGCGTATGCCCTGAAGAGGTCATCGCGGTGGATTGGATTTTCAATGGTTTTCCATTTCGCAATATCAAGACGCATAAACTCAACATCGCTGATTTCTCCACGGATGAACCGTTGTAGATTCTCAGAATTGTCGGTGCCGAAGTGATCATGCAGGGTTCTCCACGAGCTGACAGCATCGACGAGGACCCCATCACAGTCAAAGACCACGCAGGTGGTTTTTGTAAGCGGACTGGGACCATTCGCGGGAGGCATGGCTTATCGAAGGTGGACTGCCTTGAAAGGCTTCGCAACCTGATTGTGATTGAAGAAGACCCGTTAAGGAATCAAAGAAAGAGAGGGTCCGAAGACAGGGGGCCCCTTTCGGAAACCCCCTGCGTTCGGGCGGGCTTTCCACCGTGAGGTGGATCATCCCATCACTGGGATGTTGAGAGGCAGAAGGGAAAGGAGCCGAAACCCCTTTCCCTCATGCTTCTGGTTGTCTTCACGTTTGACTTGAACTCAAGCCTTGACGTCGTATGACAAGCCACTCCAGGTGCGCAAGAGCGCTCCTTGTCCAACGCTTGGAGCGTAGGATAGAGTGATTGTCACGTCCTCGAGAGGAGTGCCGTCAGGGGCGTGGGTTCGCACGAAGATGGTGTCACCAGTGTTGAAGGTCGAAACCGAATCGGTTCCTTCCTTGTTCACTTGGTCGACGAAGGTGATGAATGCATCACTGTTCGCGGGGTTGAACCCGTACACACCATTCGTGTCTGCCATATTCGCTTCATCGATTGCTGTGTTTCCATCAGCATCGGTGTAGATCACACGCAGAACAACTGCTTGAGTTGCCAAGTCTGTTTCAGACGATTGCACTGTAATTCGCCAGTGGCCTGTTTCAGCGTCGAAGCCGTCGATGTCCTCGATATCGAAGGTGACCCGAGGGACACCCTTGACGTCGGTTTCAGCAAGGCTGCTTGCCCAAACAAAGATCACACCAGAGAGCACGACGGTGATAGCGACCATCAAGATGGTAGCAATCACTGGGCTCACTGCAGCGTCGTCATCAGCCATGGTCATGGTGGCGACTTCTTCTTCATCATCAGCACGGCGGCTGGAGAAGGCAAGTGCGCTCACGAAGAGACCAGTAAGGCTGACAGCAACGAGGCTTGGTGCGAACGATGGCACCGAGCTGGCTCCGATGGTTCGCACGACGCTTGGGAGCGATTGTGCGGTGGCCTCGAAGGTACCCGGTGGTTGGTTGGCGTGGTTACAGATCGAACCAATCTCGAGGGAAGTCATTCGGTTGTTACACCAGTTGCTGTCTTCGAGAAGTGGTCGGCGTTCGGAGGTCTGGGTAGCGTTGCTACCGTACTGTCCAGGCTTGGACCAGTCAGCGCCCTGGATGCCGTTGTTGTTGGCACGGTGGGATGCTGGGTCGTCAGTCTGGAAGCGATCCGAAACTGCTGCAGTCAAGTCACATGGGTCGTTCAAGCAAGTCACAACATCCATCTCGACCCACACGTTGGTGGTGTCTTTGGTGATGTAGACCATTTCGTCGAAGGCCACAGTTGTTCCATAGGATGGGACAGTGTAGTATCGAGTTGGCTCGTCCTCTTGGTGACCATCAGTGTGGAAGGTCACGGCAAGCATGTGATCGTAGGTGTACGGTCCTTCGTCGCCACCAGCGCCGACATTCACAGTAACTGGCACGTAGGTACCGGTCATGATGTTGGTCACGCCGTTGAAGTCGAAGCCGGAGACGCTGTCTAGGTAGTAGTCAGCGACTTGCTCACGAACGTTTTCGACACGGACACCGATTTCGATGTCGTCTTGTCCTTGGGTGTACGGTGCTAGCTGGTCGGCGAATGCGCTGTTGAGCACAGTCGTGTCGTAGTTAGGCACGTAACTTGGGGCAGTTGCAGTATCTTCAAGCACCAAACGGATCTTACAGAACTCGGAACCAGATGGTCCGATTTGATGGATACCGTTGTCGTTGAGGTAATCGATCTCCCAATCCTTAGCGTTGGTCGTTGCGTCTGGAATCAGTGTGAACACGAGTTGGTCACCAACGATGGTCGTGGTGAAGTAGTTCGTGTATGTGCACTGGTTGGTCGATTCAACAGTCCATGTGAGGTCAGTGAGTTCGTGGTCAACGTCGGTCATCACGGAACTGAGGTCATAGGTCAAGTTCTCAGAGGACGTGTCGTCTTCCATCAAGCTGATTTGCCAAGGTGCTGCAGGGATGGAGCCGTTAGCGGCTTCCATGACCGTACCGTTCTGTCGGTCCCAAGTTGGGATAACAGGTGCATCGTTCACTGGAGCGACAGAGAAGTCAACTTCGTATGGAGTTGCTTCACTGTTAGCAGCAGCGTCGTCAGACAAGGTGAGGGTCACCGTACAGCTACCACCGAGTTCGTTGTTTGTGTTCTCGGTGATCACCAAGGTGTTCAGTTCGTTCACTTCAACACCGAATGCGATACAGTCGGTCGGCACGCTTGCGTCCCAGTCGTAGACTTGGCGGTCAGGCGATTGCTCGTTAGCCATGTCACGGATGTAGGACGATGAAGCGTTTGAGACGTTACCAAGGAACTTGCTGTGAACGCCGAAGCCTTCTGGCAAGATGTTGGTGAAGGTATCGTCAGCTGCAATGATCGGGCGGCAGTCTGTTTCCAAGACGTTGCAGATCACAGGTGCATCGTTGACATTGAGGACTTCGAACGTGATGTTCTTGGTGTCCGTCAATCCGTTGCTGTCAGTGACCGTGAACTCGTAGGACATAGTACCAAATTGGTCGTCCAGAGGAGTGATGGTCACTACGTGTCCATTCTGAGACCAGTCAACAAGAACATCGTCGAAAGCGACAATGTTTCCGGAGGTGGATGCCCATCCTAGATCAGCTTCTTCGTCTTGCACATCGTCAGCCATGTTGGTCAGGCTGAAGGTGAGTGCGCCAGAGTCTTCGTCAACGGTGATGTCAGCCAGCGAGGCCTGAATTTCAGGGCAGGCACGAGCCATGTCCAAGTTCAGGTTCACGTTGGTTGCGAGCGAAACATCGTTGGTTGTAGCCCAGTCGTAGGCACAATCTGCTTCAGTCTTGATCATCACATCGTAGTTCTTGGCGACGCTTGGTGTGTTGCTGCCCTTGTAGGAGCGGTACACAAGCACTTCGTCAGAGATAGCACCGGTGGCTAGATCGCCGTGCGTGAGCTCGACGGTCAAGTATTCGGTGAACGATTGCAAGGTGTTTGCACTGTCGATGGTTTGCGTTGGGTGAACGGTGCTCACGTCAGCGGTGTTTTCACCTTGGACGATTGCAACGATGTCCACTTGGTCAGGGGTGCCACCCATTCGTGAGAATGGAATAGCAATCTCTGCAAAGTTACCGGAGAAGTCAACATCAACTGCAGCAGGGCTGAGTGAGGTTGGTCCCCATCCGAGGAACCCGTAGCTGTACAAGTCGTAGGAAGACTCACTGTCTGCCCAAAGCACGTAGTTGGCTTGGAATGGCAGAGAGTGAGCGCCACCGAGGTTGTAACCTGTGCTGCTTCCTGCGCCATCCACACTGAGGTAGATGAGCAGATCGCTCGTGGAGAGGTCTTCACCGGTCAAACCGATGTAGAGGTCGTCTCCTTCGATGTAGGTCACCATCATGTCGTTGGTTCCGTCACCGCTCATGACACCAGGCATAGCGTAGCCAGATGGATTGAGGGCGTTTCCACCGTTCCAGTCAGCGTCCGATCCGTCAATGTTCATGACTTCAGGTTGGAAGCTTGTGGACACGTAAGATGCACGGGTTCCGTCTGTCGACTGAATGAGCATGCTGACTTCCTTGGAAGGTGCAGCATTCAAGTGGGTCGAAGTCATCGAGAACAAGTTTGCTTCATCGATGGTAGCGGACGGGTCGACAATCAACTTCGAAGCAACGATTGTGTTACCAATCGAGGTCACGTATGCGTTAGATCCAGCGTTGATTTGGTTGTCCGAAGCGGTCCAGGTCATGTTTTCAACAGATCCTTGTGCTTCCACGACTTCTAGAGCAGTGGTTGCATCAACCGTTCCTCCATCCCAGCGGAATGGAGAGTTTTCGACGTACATTCCAACAAGTCCGGATGCGTTCATTGGGTAGACCCAAACATCATCGGAATCGATGACATAGAGGCCAGTTCCTGTAGAACCACCATCGACGCTTGCGGTGATTGCGCTCACGGTTGCATCATCCACGTAGGCACCGTATACGGAGCCAGTGAGGGATGCGTCGCCAGTGAGGTAGAGTTCACCGCTTGTCTTTGTAACACCGTTCTCGAATCCGGTCACAGTGGTTCCTGACAAGGTCAGAATGTCACCGTTTGCATCATCAGCGTTGATTCCGTGAGTGGATGCAGTTCCGTCTCCTTGGAGCGAAGAACCTGTGTCCACAACGTCACAGTTGCTGATCACCATAGCAGCGTCAGACAATGTGATGGTGTTTCCACCAGTGTTCATCTGAACACCGTCACAGTCTTCCATGTTGATACCGACTGCGTTTGGTGAGACACGTCCTGCTGTCAGTTCGATGGTGTTGTCGGTGATGCTTGGACCGGTGTATCCACCAGCTGCTCCACCTTCAACCATGAAGACATCCGTACCACCGTCACCATAGGAGTCACGGAGGGTCAGAGTGTAGCTTCCTGCATCGGTGTACGTGGCCAGTGGTTCGTAAGCGGTGTTGCTTGCGAACGTGTTGGTTGGCCACGAATCTTGGGTACCGTCAGGCTTGTCGATGGTGATGCTTGCTTCATAGCCCCACGAATCGGTCTGAATGTTAACCGCCATGGTCTTGCCAGCAGCAAGTGTCACCGTACATGTTGTAGGTCCGGACGAGTACGAATAAGATCGAATCGTACACAAAGACGAGGTTGGCGCTGGCGGGTTCGTCATTGAATCAAGAACGATACCTCCATCAGCGTCAATCAAAGTGTTGCCAGTGACATCACCATATCCACCGTTGATATCGATACCAGCGTGGGATGCATCACCGTTTCCGTTGATGGTGTTGTCAGAAACCTCGAAATCAAGAGCGTTTACCATGTACACACCGTTTGCGAGTGTGTTGATGGTGTTGTCAGTAATGACTGCACCTTCGTGGTCACCTGGGTAGAAGGCAATTGCTCCATTGCTGGTGTCACCGGAATTGAAGGTGTTACCAGAGATGGTTGCGAAGTCTGCGTCACCGTTGGTGTATGCCCAGATGTCAGCGATTTCTCCACCATCGTTGAACGTGTTGTCCGAGATGGTGATGTTGTCTGCTCCGACCACACCGTTGTGGTAGTTGTAGTATGTTGCTCGCTCGAGCATCACACCGACACCACAGTTGTTGAAGGTGTTACCAGAGATCACGCCACCGTCGCCACCAGAAATCTGCATGCAGATGTCAGTTACTTCAATCGCGTTGTTCAGCGAGGTGTAACCCTTGTAGTGGGTAATGGTTGAGTTCGTCACTGCGAGGTCTTCTACTTCCCAATTGTAATTGTTGTAGTAGTTGTAACCGTTTGCAATGTCAATCGTAGCGATGTTCGACAGCACGGTGTTGTTCATCACGAAGTGGGCGAAGTTGTAGAAGTAGTACCCGAGTTCAATGGCGAAAGATTCACCGCTGTCATCATCGACTGCCACACCGTAGATTCCACCGTCGTTCATGTACAATCCAGCGCCACCGGGGCTCTTGGAGTAGTAGCGCGACGCTCCAACGAAATCGTACGCACCGGTGGTGAGCAACGTTGTTCCGTTGAAGTTGTAATCTGTTCCACCGTTGAAGTACATGTACCCGGTATCCACCATGACCACTTCGTTGGTCAGGCTGGTGGAGATTCCACCATAGTAACCGTATTCGGTCACAGTACCACCGGATCCGTCATCAAGGGTTCGGGATCCCGTAGTTGAGAACGTGCCTGAGCATGTTGCCACGGTTGTGTAAGCAGTGCTTGTGAAACCATAGCACACACGATGGTTGATCTTCTGCGTGAGAGCAATTGACTCGGTGTTTCCAGCTTGGTCAACAAGAGACACAGCAGTGTTTGCGTGCCGGAAGTCAGCAACAGTGTTGTTGTAGAACACTTCAGCCACAGTCATTGCGGTGTATCCAGCGAGTGATGGAATGTCCTTACCGTTCGCGTCCACAGTTGCGGTCGTGAAGGTGAGGTCGCTCGCAACACCGTTGCTATCGGTCACCGCTGATCCTGCTGCGCCGCCACTGGCGTCGAGTAGGCTTACGGTTGCACCGACAACAGAATTCGTGTCTGCGCTGAGGGTAACATCCAAAGTTCGCATGCGAGTGAACTTCCCGGGTCCTGTGACATCGACGGAGTCAACGTCAACAGTACCTTCGACATAATCAACCATTGAACTTCCAGTGATCACGATGTCCTGGGAGTTAGCCATGGTCATGTCAGTCAAACTGAACTCACCGGAACCTGCTGTTTCGATTCCCACAGCGTTTGTGGAAATTGTCATGCCGTCCATGGTCACAGCATTTGCTGTGTTTTGACCATACTTGAACGCTGCACCAGCGCTGTTCGTTACCGTACCAGTGACATCTCCAGAGATGTCCTTAGCGTAGTACACACCGGCAGAGGTTTGGCTGTCCAAATCAAGGTTTTCCAATCCAATTGAACCGGATGCGGAACTGCTGACGAGGACACCGTAGGTTCCACCGTCAACTTCCAAACCGTCGATCGTCGCTGCTGATTGACCAGTGATTTCGACACCGGAGTCAACAGGTGAGGACACCGCAATGTTCTCGAATGCACCAGCAGCGTATGCGCCACCGATTTCGATTCCATTTTCTGCTCCAGAGATGGAACCATCCTTGAACAGAGGCGTACCGGATTCACGGACGTACTCGCCGAGATCTGCTGCATTGTTACCTGCTCGTGCAACGAACTCCATGCGGTCTTGGAAGTTGTCAGCACGGTTGTGCAAGACGTCGATGTACAGCGAAACCTTGGAGATGTTCGAAGCCGAGATGTCCACAGTAGGCATGGTCAAACGAGCACCTTGTCCTGGACTCATGTAATACGTGTAAGCGCGATCTGCACAGACGTTGTATGACGATGGGTATCCGCCACCATAGCCTTCAGGAGGCGTGAATGGTCCGTTGGTACCACCGTGATATGAGGTGTAGTAGAGAGCCCAGTAGTGGTACGGGTAGTAAGCGTAGGAACCGGTTGGGGTCACGCCATCGATGTTTTCCCACCCGAAGCCGAATTGATCTGGAGCTTCGTAGTAGCCAGGGTATCCCGGATTGGTTCCAGGGCCACCAGGCCAGTAGCGCCACATGTAGTAGAAGTAGCCCTCAAGGCCAGACGGGTAGTTTGGCCCGAATGAGTAACCATAGTAGTCACATGACCAACTTGGTACACCACCTGTAGCACCAGCAGCGTAGGTAGCGGTTGTACCGACACCAGATGCTGGGTCTGCTGAACTGTATGGGTAGTAACCGAGGTCAGAGGATTGGGTGACGTTCCAAGCGTTTCCGTTGCTGTCTTCCAACTCAATGTTGTATCGGTCAGTGATCATGTAGTACTTCGTGGTAGCGTAGTTGTATGTTGGGTGAGCGTTACCGCCACCGTAGATACTGTTCCAGCCAACTTGGAGGTAGTCCTGCGAGAGGTAGGTCGACAAGTCAATCTTGTAAGTCTTCCAACCAGTGCTTTCACCGCTAAGCAAAGTGCTGCGGTAAACGGTAGGCAAGGACATACCACCGTACACGTCAACACCAACGGTGTTGTCGGTTGCGGTGAATCCATCAACTTGAGGAGCGCCGTTGTATGATTGAATACCAACTGCAGCGTTCTTTACGATGATGTTTTCGATGGTTCCGCCGGATGCTTCGACCCAGAGTGCGGTACCGGTTTGTCCGGTGTTAATGATGCTTGAATCTGCGATGTTTGCAGTTCCGCCATCAATCTTGACCGTGGCCATTTCTGAGTTCGATGCGGAGGCACCGAACACTGTAGCGCTGTTGCTCATGACAAGAGTTGCACCGTCACCGATTAGGAGAGCAGCACCAGTTGTGGAGTCTTGAGCGACGTCACGAACGGTACCACCATCGATTTCGAGGGTTCCATCTTGGATGTCCATGTGGAGCCCATAGGTGGACGAAACAGCCCTGACAGTACCAACAGCACCTGTGTCAGGTGACAGGGTTACCTTGAGTGAACCACCATCGCTGATGGTCAACACAGGGGAACTGGTTGCTGTGCTCTTGACCTTTAGGACCGAGCCCAAGAGGACAATGTTACAGCCGTCGAGCAAGAGGTCAGCAGCCAAGGTCATTGGTGTGCTGTCGAACACGTATGCGTCGAGCGCAGCATCGTAGGTGGTTGCGAGGGTCACGTTAGCAGCGATCCATGCACAGTCCATACCTGCTTGGTCGAATTCCACAGGAGCAGGTTCGAGCAAGAGGTCAATGGTGTCTCCAACGGTGTAGGTTCCATCTGTTGGGTACCATGCATCCGTGTAGAGGGTTTCATTCTGTCCTGCTGCACCGAACGCACGCAAGTTGTGGTCGTCGTAGCTGTTGCCAGATTCGTCACCGGTGATGACCCACACAGTGGCCATACCGTTTGCATCGGTGATGTGGGAGCCAACTTCGAAGAGTTCAGATCCCGAAGAATCAACGACGGTTGCACTGACGTAGTGTCCAGATTTGTACACTATAGTGGCTACGTTGTTGATCAATGCGTTACGGTAGGTGTAAGCTGTTGCCAGTCCACCATACCAGATCTCCGAGGAGGAGGAAGCAGTCACCTTTCCATCAGTTCCATCGTAGGCGGAGGTCGCTCCGTCAACGAGGACGTGAATCAAGCGGACATCCGAGTTGGTGTCTGCGTAGGCAAAGTCTGCAAGTCCGGTACCGGAGGTGGTCACGTCAGTTTGACCGATGGTGACATCGGAGTATCGGGCGTAAACCATTGGATCAACGGTGTTGGCGTGGGTGATGTCTCCATTCTCGATGGTCATCGTGTTCGCAGCGATTGAACAACCGTTGGAACTGACACCGGTTGCGGTGACAGTGTTCATGTGGATGTTCCAACCACAACCGCTCACTGAAATGTCAGTAGCGACCATGTTGTTCATAGGCACCAAAGTCGAGGTGATTGCGTTACCAGTCATCGATAGCGAACCAATGGTCACGCTGTCGAAAGTACCAGGTTGCACACGGGTCATTGCGGTGTCACCAGCGGTCACGTCGTCGAAGACGGCGTTGTCTGCAGATGGCCCGTTACCGGTGCTTGCTGTTCCACCAGGGGTGATGGTCATGGTTGCGGAACCGAAATCGACGGTGGTCATCATGATTGCGTCCATTGCTTCGATTGAAACCGATGCGTAGTCGTCTGCGTCAAAGTTGTGAAGCACCACTTCGCTGCCACTGCCTGCTGCGGATCCGAATGCGGTTCCGGTTTGGGCGCTAGCTGCGTTAGCAGTCACGTTGCTGACGGTGACGGATGCAAAGTCGACATCGATGAGGTTGACGTATGCGTTGGTCACTGTGGTGTTCTCTAGGAAGAGGGCACCGCCTGTTGATCCGGCGACGTTGACGATTGCACCACCAGCGGAGTTTCCGTCGGTGTTACAGTCCTTCATAGTACCTTCAGTGAGTGTTGCCACGGTGTCTTCTGCGAAGTCGAAACAAGCAGAGTCTGCGCCGTCAACGCTGAATTCGTTCATGGTCACCGCAGTGCCTTGTCCGCTTCCGTGAGAGAAAGCAGAGCCGACATCGGTGAACGTCACATGGTCCATCGTGAAGTTACCAACGTTAGAGTTGGTGCTTGGCGAGGATCCGTGGCGTGAACCAGCGGAGATTGCAGCGTCAGAAGTGTTTGCGAAGTCAACGTAAGAGAATGTATGACGGTCATCTGTGCCTGACGAGCAAGCAGCAGTGAATGCCATTCCAGTCCAGTCAGCACCATTTGCACCCTCGATGAGGATGTGGTCGGTGCTGTTTCCATTGAGCGTCATCTGATCACAGGTACCGTCAAAGGAAATTCCCTTGCCGGCTGCGACCTGAATAATCACACCTGGTTGCACAGTCAAATCAGCCGAAATGGTGAGGTAGTCACCGCTTGGGTTGATTCGGATTGGGCTGTCAGTAGCGTCCCATGTGGTGTCTTGGGTGATGTCGGATGTGACATCAGTACCCTTGCCTTCGAAAGGCATGGTTCGATAGTAGACACCACAATCGGTGTTTGTGTTCTGGTAGCAGTAGTAGGTACCGTAGTATGACCAGTATGGTGCGATTGTACCTGCACGAGCAAAGCTGCTCGAGGAGTATGGCAACTGTGGCATGTTACCATACCATGTGGTCATACTTCGAACCAATGCAGTGGATCCAGAACTCACAAAGTGCATGTTACCGTGTCGTCCGAGGTTGATACGGTCGTTGCTGTCTGTGTAGTTGTAATCAGTACCGAAGTAGGTAAAGTTGAATCCATCGGGCATTGCGATGTTATCAGCACACTTGTTCGCCCATGTGTTCCAGTAGTAACTGGATGCGCAGTAGTAACCAGACGGTTGACCGCTGGATGAACCCGTGATTGCCGAGGCATCAGCGTTCACCAAGCCAGAGAGGCCACGGTCGAAAGACTCGAAGCTGCTACCGGTCGAAGTTGTCGAGATTCGGTAGTTGGCAGGGTGAGGGTTTGTTCCAGTGATGTACTGAGTGCTGGTTCGGTGTCGGATGGTTTGACCCATTGTTCGGGTTTGGTCCATGAATCCAACAGTAGCAGCGTCATACGAGTTGGTACAAGCGTCGTCGTACTTGAACTCGATTTCGTTGGTAACGTCATAGAAGACGGCTTGGTACGTACAGTAGTCATTCGAGGAGTAACCCATGTCTCGCCATTCAACGATGAACATCTTGTTTGGATCGCCGACTGAGAAAGATTCGGTCGATGTCGTCTGGGTGTTAATTCCACCAGCGACTGTCGATACGTCTTCAGCCTTCATGTAATACTCAACAGTGTCTCCACGTTCTAGGTCTTCGATGTCTGCAGACCATTCACAGTTCGACAACGAACAATCTGCTCGTGTCTTACCGGATTCTTGAGTCATGACGACGGAAGTCCAGGATCCAGCGGTGCCGCCATCAGGGGTCACACGGTAGTACATTGTTGGACCGACGCCAGCGGAGGTGCTCACATTGAGACCTGCTGGTGGGTCGCCTGCATCAGAGATTACTGCGCTGATCGTTCGTGACTTGCTGTGGGAATCAGCAAGTGCAGAATGGGTGAATTCAGGTTTGAACGTATCAGGTGTTGGTGCAACATTACCGAACTTGTAGGTGACATCACCAGAGGAGGCGATTCGGCCGTAGTAGCCCATACCGAGTGCGAATCCGCTCCACTTGTAGTTGGTGACACCAGAGTATGCACCAGCGTAGTAGTAGGCAGAGGAACAGTCGTTGTAAGAGCTGTATGGGCTGCGCCAGAAGTAGGTGAAACCATTGCTGGTCACACACAAGCGATTAGCGTTTGTTCCAGCACCGCCGGTTTCGTTACCGAATCCGAACTTGCCGAACATGCCACCGTAGTCGCTGCCCAAGGTAATCTTGTAGGCGTTGGTGTACCCGTACGAGCGGCTGCTGTCAGCGGAGGTTCCGCCGTTGAGCGTTTCGTCGATTGAAGTCGATGTACCGATTCCAACCATTGCGAATGCGTTGCTCGAGCTGTCGTAGAGGTACATCAGGTTCATTCCAGGACCGTTAGCTGCTGAGATGGTGAGGTATCCACCATCATCGCGGTGCAGTTGGTCGATGTTCGATCGAGTTCCACCCATACCGTTGTACCCAGACGACGCAGTGGTCGTGTGCTGGACAATCCAGTTCGAGTAGAAGTAATACGACGAAGAGTAGAAGCAAGAGCTGCTACCGGTTCCACAAGACGAAGTGTCGAATTCGAAGTAGTATTCGTTGCTGTCGTCAAAGTGAGTCATCTGTCGATCGAAGTATTGGTTTGCACCTGGCGAGTAGTAGTTGGCTGCGTGCACATCTGTGGTGAGTACAGTCAACTTCTTGGTGGTTCCAGCATCCACAACATCTTCCACTGCGAAGTAGTAAGGTGTTGGGGTGGTTTGGGCGCCAGTGAGTGCAGGATCGTATCCAACATTCGCACCGCCAGCGGTGTTGAGGTCTTGGAACTTCCAATAGTACTCGACGTAATCGCCTGCAGAGATAGTCGCTGTGGTTGCCTTGAATTGGCATTCAGAGGAGGTCGAACTGCAGGTTCCAATGCTGCTTGCTGTGACGCTGGTGTACGAACCGTTGTTGAGTGCGTAATTGAGCGTTGGAGCGTTTGCAGTTGTGGTGTCAATACCAGACATATCGGTGAGGGTCGTGAAGAAAGTGCGGGCACCTTCAATGTACGATGTCACACCGCTGTATGGGACAAAGCCAGACAGAGGAGCGTCCGTGTCCGAGCCACCAGAGTAGGTGATTTGGATGTAGGAGTTCGACGAACCAGAGGTGTAAGCGTAGCTGTACAAGTAAGTGGATGATGTCACTCGCTGTCCAATTCCGACGGTACCGGAGTTGGTTTGAGCGGACGTGATGTATCCCGCTGCGGTTCCTGAGGAACATGTTGCTGCGGAGGTACAAACATCAGCGGTCTTCCATGCTCCACTGTTACCAATTGAGTAGGTGTCGAAGGATGGGCTGTTCCACAAGGAAGTGATCATTCGGCGGGATGCAGCGGAGTTGTAGCTGCTTCCTGTGAGGATCTGGCTTGCGGTCAGCGCTCCGGAACACGTAGCGGTTGGCATCGTGTGAGAGTACGACGACAGGGTCGGTGAGCCACAGTTCTCAAGAACGGTTGCGGTCACTGATGTCGAGGAGGAACCCGAGCGGTATTGGAGGTAGGACTTCCAGCTGATTGCATCAACAGTAGCACCGGATGGCAGTGCGTTGCTGGAGGTGTAGGTGTAGCGGTGCCATGGCATGTAGCGCATCTGAGAGTAGTACCGGTATGTGTAGCGGTAGGAACTGGAGTAACAGTTGCGGTAGTAGCGGTAGCAGTATCCACCGGCGTTGCTGTAGACCTTGATGGTCGGGTCGATCGCAAGCGGGAACACACGGTCTTCAGACATCAACCACTCGGATTCCACTGCGGTCGTAATGACAACTTGTGGGCCGTAGACTTGGATGAAGAAAGTCGCCGTGTATGGTTCTGCAGAGCCTTCTTCCAACACGGTCGGGACTGGAATCTCTGCAAGGAGTTCACCAGTTTCGATGTGTCGGATTTCGAGGGCTTCCTGGGTTTGCGTCATTTCTTCGCCGAGCATGTTGTCGCCGAGGAAGAGAGCGAAACCGGATGGAATTTGGATGGTTTCTGAAAGACCGAACCAAGCAGCTCCTGGCTCAAGGACAGGTCGCTCGCGGATGACGAGGTTCTGCTTGAGTTGGGTTGACTCGACGGTGTAGTCGAGGTCGAAGCCTTCTGCGATCGGGTAACGGAGGACGTTTCCACCGACGGTCACGTCTTCTTGCGAAGGAGCAACGTGGTACGGTTGTGGCGCAGTGCCAGATTCATCCAAAGTCACGATCATTGGTGCGATACCTGTGATGATTGGGTCAACAAATTGGTTTGGTTGAACCGCAACACCGTAGGCCATTTCAGGAGCGAAATGGGTCGTAAACGTGTTGTCAGCTACTTCCCAACCATTAGCAGTTGCGACGACATTCAAATCGATGTCTTCCCATGCACCACTGTCGTCCATGAAGTGAACTGGCGTAGCGTGGTTGAGCTGCGCAAACTTGCCGTCTTCAGTGACGTAGGTCTTGGTCGTTTGGTCTCTCATGCCGATGAGTTCATCGGATGGTTCTTGTTCATAGTCAGTTGCCTTCACAGCTTCTGGCAATGCAAAGAAGTCATTCTCTGCAGTGTCGTTTGAATCAACAAACTCCACGTCGCCTGTGTTGTTATCGACGAACCCAGCCATAGGCATTAGGGCCATCAAAGCGCACAACAACAGTGCGATGCCAATGCCGCTGAAGACTGACGTTTTCTTGGTGTTCTTATTTCCCAACATGTGTCATTCACCCATACGGATTGTATGCAAAGCATCCCACGCTTTGCACCCCTTATAGGAGTTGGGGTACGAAATCTTTGAATTTCGACTTTGAGATAGAATAGCCAAACGAGATACACAGGGGTATTTTTTGTGAAATTCATACTTTTCATATCACTCACAGATCCATTAAAAAATCAAGATGCAAATACATCAAGATTCACTGAGCATTTGCACCTCACCCGCAGCACCCCGATTAGACCCCGAATAGAGGAAAGAGATACCTAGATTTATGAATTTTAATTCGAAAAAAAATAACTTTGACTTCGAGAAACAAGAAGGTAAAGAAAAAATTGGCCGATGGGGGCCGTCGAAACGGCCCCCTCGGCGGCTCTCCCCCTCGCAAGGGGATGATGTTCGTTGATGAGAAGACTAGTTGAGATCAGTAATCCCAGTCTTTGTTCTCATCGTCCTCTCCACCACGGGAAAGGATGAACGCTCCAACAATGAATGCTGCGAAGACAACACCACCGATAACGCCCCAAGTCCAGGTTGGAACCTCACCGGCAGTCACTTCGCCAGTGACGTTCGTTCCGTCATCAACGTTGGAAGTGTCTGCATCTCGCTGGTAGTCGATGCTGTTCAATGCCGCAGATGCAGCGGAGTTACCAAGTGCGTCCACAGGAACTGCAGTGAAGTAGTACGTGTAGGTACCTGCTGCAGTTGGCTTGTCGATGACAACATCAGTTGTCGTTGTCGATGCACATGTGGTTGGCATGTTGGCTGCATCGAATGTACCGCGCTGGTAGCACACATTCCATGAAGCGACATCGAATGTTTGGCCGGTAGCTTCCCAATCAACAACCCATGTTTCACCTGCTTCGGAAACTGCGAAGTTCATTGCTGAGACTCCACCGTCGACAGACTTGTCTGCAGTGACATTGCCAACACCCTTTGGAGTGCTGCAACCAACATCGTTGCATATTTCCACGAGCACGTTGTAGAAGGCTCCGTGAACAGTGTTTGATCCAGAGTATGAGAAGGTGGATGTTCCAACACCTAATTCGGTGGTGAATGCATCTGAACAGCCAGCCTCACCTTCACAGATGGTCACGTCAATGCTGTCAGAAGCGAGCATTGTACCTTCAACATCCCAGTTGAGGACAATTGCTCCACCCCTTGCAGCAGCTGCGCTGAATCCAGTGATGCTTGCATCAGGGACATCGGCTTGAGCGAGTGAACCGCCCATGAGCACCAATGCTCCAGCAGAGAGCACAGGGCTGTCTGCAGGGATATCATAAGCGAACATTTCAGTTGTGGCATCAACATCCGTTGGCTCTGCGACAATCAAGGTCCAAAGACCAGAATCTGTAACGTACCAAAGGGAGGTTGCTTCTAGGTTCTTTGCCAGTGTAACATCCATCGATTGTTCGAGGACATCAGATGCAGAGTAGGTCGTGCTTGGAGCGTAGTCAATGGCTCCGACTGCAGAGTAGGTGCCCGAGTATCCAGGAAGTTCCTTGTTCTCGTAATTCGAGAGATCGGCATCGGTAGCGGTCAGAGAGAACGCATCTGGTGCTTTGTACTTGAGGGCGTATGACACTGACAATCCGGAGTCAGTGGTTGCCGAGGCACCGCCATTGTTCCAGATGAACAGCATCATTTCTTCGCTGGTTGAGCCACCGTTTGAATCGTAAACAGTGAACGAAATTGGGAAGTCAAGCACATAGGCGTCAAGCACAGGAATTGTGCAGGTTTGTGTTGTGTTAGAGCGCTCGCAACCAGGCAGAGCAGCACCGCTGTATGTCCAAGCGTATTCAAGGCCCATTCCAGATGGTTCGTCAACGTCAAACACCTGGGCAGACAACTGCAATGGCTCTTCTTGGTTGGTGAACAAGTCGCCCTCATTCATCAAATCCAAGGATAGAATCAGTGGGTTGTTGTTTCGAACATCCACGGTCATGGTTCGATCGTTGTTGGATGGGCGTGCGTCGAGGGCATCCTTGTGGACGAGTTCTAAGTCGACGCTAAAGGTGTGTTCGCCGGAGTCCAAGATGATCATCATGCAAGCGTATCCAGTGAGTTCTCCCGGTTGGTCAGGGTTACCATCACCGTCAGAATCGTACAAAGCGGTTCCAAGTTGCTTGTAGGTGTAAGCAGGTTCAATACCAGTTTCACAAGAATTGGCTGTTACAGTTTGGCTTTCTCCAGCCTCATCAGTCACGGTCAGGGTTGCATCCCATGCGTAGTTTGTTGATGGGTCGCTACCGCGATGCTCGACTTCGACGTGGAAGTATGAGACACCGACGTTCAAGTCAGTAGGAGCATCATCGCTCATCATGCTGGTAGGGTTACCGGTTCCATCTGCGTTGTAGCCTTGAGCCACAGTCATACGAGCAACTCGGATGTCGTGGTAAGTTGAGGCACTTCCGAGGATTTCATCCTCATTGGTTTCTGGATAAGAATCCTGAGTGAATTCTTCTTCACAGATATGGTTGAGCGTTTCGTTGGTTGTTGGATCAGTTTCGATACAAGAATCCCATTGGCTGTACTGAGTGTAAGACAACAACTGAGCAGTCAACTCATAGGTGGAATCTGATTTGTTTGAATCAAAGGTCAATTCCCCGGTGTATGTCCACTCGGTGTTGTATGCCAAAACGTTGCGTGTGGCGTTCGTGATGGCTGGAGGTTCAGTAGAAACGTTGGTGAATGTTTCCACGGTTGTTGCTGTTCCAACGGTGACATCGTGGAAAGCCGTACCGAGGATATCGCCGTCGACGGTCGAGGTGAGACCGGTGACATCGCCACCTGCCTTCAGGCGGATGACAACTTCACGAGGATTGAATGTGTCCGAGCCGTTTGCGAGAACAGAAAGAGTCCATGCTTTGACACCTGGACCAGATTCTGCAGCTTCTCCGCTGTCCCAAGAGAGGTCGACTTGAATGTCGTACCAGTTCACGACGCTGACCTCGATGGTTTGAGCATCGTTTCCAGCATCGACGTCGCCTGGGGCGTCCGCTGAAATTTGGATAATGTAATCACCAGTTATTGGCGTCCATACGATTGGGTTGCCACCGTACATCAACGTGTACTTTCCGCCGCCCAAGACACCGCTTGCAGCAAGAGAGGTGAAATCACAGAGGCTTGCAGATCCGCAAATGACATCGGTGTTTTGCCACTGGAGGTCGTTACCAGCGGTATCCTTGGCGATCATGGATTGACCGCCGCTCCCATCGTCAAGGTAGACAGTTACGCTGTACGACATTTCTGTAATGTCGACATCACCGCTGTTTTGAATGTAGGCTTCGAAGTTTGTCGCTTCGCCTGCATTCAATGTGTTGCGGCAGCCTGCTTGGGTACAGACAGTTTCTTTCGGGCTTGTTATGGCGATGACTTCAGCATCTGCACCAGCACGGGCGCTGCTTTCGTCAACATCAATGGTTTCTTGCAACTCGGCGATGTCGATGCTAGAGAGTAGACTTAGCATCAACATGGCGACGAGAATCATAGGGGTTGTTTTCTTCATTTCAATACCTCCGATGGTTCGGTACTCTTCTCCACGGCATGCGTCGTATTTATACTATAGGAACGATGTTTACGTAACACCCTTTGTAAACGACTGCAATTTGGAGCAACGCAAGGAGTCAGGAACCGAAGCATAATCACGGCACAGCGGTCCATTCTGAGAATTTTTTGACCGTTTCAATACCTTTGGAAATAAAAATTATTCACCGGAGTCGATGAAAATCAAATTCAAAAAGCAACATTATGATTCTCTGAGGGCCGCTGAAGGTGGAATCATCGAGGCTTTACGGATCGGATAAGCAGTCGCACAGATCACCAATACCAAACCTCCAACAAGCACTGCCAAAATCGTCCCATAAGGCAATGTGAAGGCAGCACCTTGCCCCTCCCAGAACGTTTCATACAAGGCCCGATGGAATCCAATCGCAATCAACGCACCGTTGATCATTCCAAACACAGCCACCCAGACGACTTCGATGGTGAACGTGGCCATCACCATGCTTCGCCGATAGCCGAGTGCACGCAGGATTCCGATCGTCTTTGTGCGTTCGGAGACCGAACGAACCGTCACAACCCCAATCCCAGCAATCCCTACAATCAGACCGAGCGCAAGGTAGGCTTCGAAGATGGCTAGCAAGGCAAGCACGAGCGATTGAATCACCATGACGTCCTTGGCAATAATTGAGATTTGAACGCCTTCGCTGTTCAAGGTGTTCTCAAGATCCTCTGCCAATTCAGCAGCTGCCGTTCGTGCCTCTCCAGGTTTGCCCATTGGCGGCATGGATTCATCCTCAACAAATTCCTCGCTGGATTGAGCCTCATCCTTGACGCTGACATACATTCGCGTCAATCGTCCATCGAATTGTTCCGAAGTCACATCATCTGAAATCCAAACGCCTGCCGAGAACAAATATGAAGATTGTTCCATGAACCCAGCAACCTTCACATCACGGGTGTTTCCAGGGTTTGAAATATCAATTAGTGAAATTGATTCTCCAATTGAAAAACTGAGCATCGATAGACCGCTACCATCTGCTACTGACTCGAGGCCAAATGAAGCGTCAACAAACACCAAATCGTCCCTTGAACCAACCGTGATCCATGCTTCTCGCTGAGAGTCACCAAGGCTTGGATCCCATTGGTACAATGGCAATCCTCCATGGGATGAAAAATTATCATCAAAGCCCCTGAGAAGGTAGGGCATTCGATCGCCTTCAGCGTTTTCTAAAAACACTTGACTTCGTTCGATGCGAGCGACAGAATCAATGGACGATGCGACGGATGAGGTCAGATTCCATTCTGCGGGGTCCTCAGGCAACTCGATTGGACGGGACATTGACCCTGTGAGGAGAAGTTCGTAATCACCCTCCGCGTCTTCAACGAAGGAACTGGAATAATTGTCAAATTGCTCGGCATACCCACCAAGGACCACCACCGAAAACACAGTGATTGAGAACATACCCATCACCACAGCTGTTCGAACCGGCGCTGCGAGTGGGTGGGCGAGAGCAACTGGTAAGACTGGTCCAAATCGTTTTGTCAATCGCTTCGATTTTCCAAGCCGTCCAACAAGCAATGGTGCTGCACTTGTCAGCAAAAGTACACCAGCAAACACTTCCACAAGACCAAGCACGATAAATGACAATTCGTCAGGCGTCATCCCTTGACGCACGGGATCGATGCCGTGCAGCCCAAC
>Ga0228615_1000052_pt1 | contig 64861 bp, 50 predicted proteins | sample 16DmetaG_FD_190530 | JGI IMG/M metagenome (GOLD analysis project Ga0228615, IMG submission 190530) | Seawater microbial communities from Monterey Bay, California, United States - 16D | ecosystem: Environmental > Aquatic > Marine > Coastal | place: USA: California | collected 2016-10-17
ACTTGTGCTGTGACCCTTGTTGGAGAAGTCTGGTGTTGGGGCCAGTCTCGTGTAGGTATGTTTTCTCAAACAACTTCAATCGTAACCTCTCCAGTTCAAGTGGATACTCAAAACTCGATAGGTGCGTCCTCAGTCGCTGTTGGTGATCAACACATCTGCATCAGTACAACTCGCTGGTCGGTGATGTGTACTGGAGACAACCAAGCCGGTCAAATTCCGTGGATGAGCTCATCGATTGTGTCAGAATTTGCTGAATACACTGGAATTTTGGTTCATGTCAATAATGCCTTTGCAGGAACGATCTACGGAACACCTGGAAACAGTTCAGGAAGCATCACACTTGAGATGAGTATTACCAATTCAGCGGGAACTCACTATGTTCAACACACAATTCAGGTACTGGATTCCTATTCGTATTCGACTTCGTTCATTGAAACAATTCGTGGTCAAGTCCTAACACCTTTAATTCCAGCGTTGAGCGGCATTGGAAACGGGCAATTCACCATTTCACCTTCTTTACCGAACGGTCTACTTCTTGACGAAACAACCGGTGTTATCTCAGGCACTCCATCGGTAAACAGCAGTCAGATGACTTACGAAATTATCTTTGCCAACCAATATGGAGCAGTTTCTTCCTCGCTGCTTTTGGTGGCCTATGAGCCTGCAGCAGACATTGTTTATTCAGTAACTGAAATTGAAATCACGCGTTCAGGAGGATACATTGAATATTCACCTTCAGTTTCCAATGGCGTTGTATCGGAGTGGTCGATTGTTCCATCACTGCCTGATGGATTGTTGTTCGCCAACGGTGTAATTTCCGGCCAAGCATTGAACAATCAGTCCACAACGATGTATCGAATATACGGAAATAACTCGGGAGGAGTTACTTTTGTTGATATCAACATTACTATTTTGGAGCCATCCCCGGACTTTATTGCTCTGCAATCATCCTATGTGATCAACAGAGGACAAGCGTTGTCCCCAATCGTAGTGGGTAACATTGGTGGAAACATATTCTCTTGGACTATTACACCACAGTTGCCCGACGGTCTCGTGTTTGTAAACGGTCAAATCTCAGGAACACCGACGGTGAACATGTCTTCAATCGTATTCACCGTGAAAGGGGAAAATACTGGTGGCTTCGATGAGATTAATTTCACGCTTCAGGTTCTAGAGCCTGCTCCATTAATCGACAGTACTTCTGAATCGATAATGGGTATTCGAAACAACAGTGTTCAACCCTTAACGCTCGAGAACACAGGCGGCATGGCGAGTGATTGGAGCATACTTCCACAATTGCCAAACGGCCTCATCTTTGATAACGGGACAATCTATGGAACTCCACTGGCTAATTCCACTTCTGAATTGTTTACCGTTACTGCCTCAAACGAAGGGGGCTCATCCCAATTTTCGTTCTACATCGAAGTGTTAGAACCGGAGCCACAATTCTCACTTTCTACTTCGAATTTCCTTTTGTATAGGGGTATAGCGTTCAACACAATTGAAGTCACAAGTATTGGAGGAAATATTGCTTCATTTATCATCAGCCCACCTCTCCCATCAGGAATGTTCTTTGACGAAAAGCGCGGTATGATTCAAGGGGTTCCATTGGTTGTATCTCCTGAAATCCAATACACGGTTACTGCCCAGAACAGTGGCGGCTCGTATCAACAACTGCTCACCATTCAAGTCCTCAATCAAGGTCCGATTTTCACACTACCATTTGAGGCAATTTCGTTGACCGAACAGGTTGAAATGGCGAAATTTGCTCCGTTCCTTTCATCAGATGTTGTGGTGGACACATGGTCTCTTGAATTTGGACAAGGCGAACAATTACCCGAGGGTCTTGTGTTTGACAGCACTACAGGTTCTATTTTCGGTAGGCCAGCCGAGGTATCTCCACTGATGAACATCACGCTCAATGCCACCAACGATGGAGGATTCTACAGTCTCTCTTTCACGCTCAAGGTCTTATCCGATTATGATGGCGATACGATTCCAGATGAACTGGATGAAGACGATGACAACGATGGATACTCAGACAAGGAAGAGGAACTGAAAAACAGCGACCCATTCAACAGCGGCTCCAACCCAATCGAAGGGTTTGAAGTTATTATTCCAAACACCGAAATCAGTCTTGGTGCATGGGACATTATTGGTATGATGACAGGTATCCCGCTGATTCTGTTCTTATCGTTCAGTCTTTTGACGCGCAACAAGAGAACCGCTCGATTCCTTGAACAACTTGAATCTGCAAAATCTCGGAAAGATATTGCTGCGGTTGCCGAGAATTATGAAAGTGCCATTAAATGGCGATTAATCGGACCGCATCAAGGCATGCGTCTTGAACGAATACGAGCAGAAGCTGACGATAAATTGGAAGAGACTGAGCGTCAATTCAAGTATAAGGTTGATGAAAAATATCGCCAACTTGAGCCAAAGAAGGAAGAGCCAAAGGCACAATTCTTTGACAAAGCCGACCAAACGCCATTGGTTGAGCAATCAAACGAATCTGAAGAGAGCGAAAAACCGGATGCTGAAGAATCCCAAGAAAGTGAAAAATCTGAAATTGAGCAATCAAACGAATCTGAAGAGAGCGAAAAACCGGACGATGGAGTTCCATCCACCGATACAGAACCAACACTCATTGATGAAAACGGTCGCCAATGGTTCCATGATGAACAGAAGCGATACTGGTGGCGTGACCAATCCCATCAGGCGTGGGAATTGTTGGATCCGGGAAATGAAGAACACAAGAGTCCGGAAGAGTCGGATTAGGGCTGATATTTTCTGAAGGCATGTACTTCGACAACAGAATTACAACGCCTTGATTTGAGCAATATCCTGATGCGAGACTCTACCGATTCCTCTTTGGAGAATCTCGTTGTTTGAATGGTTGATGACAAACCAGTGAACTGAATTATCATTCGGAATGTTGAGTTGCTCACAGAACTTGGCTTTGTCAAGATAAACGGTCACGGTTCTCTGACGTATGTGGGGCGTGCGTATGCCGGCGCGCATGATGGTGTCCAGGCGTAGTTGACGAAACCAAGTTGTTTTCTGGATGACTGGAATTTCGATAATGTGATGTGAATCTTGCATGTTGCTTTCTTCAAGCACCTCAATACTCTTGTCGACATCGGGTTGATGCCACTGTTGAAAAGCAGCAAACACGATGAGGTTTTTTTCCGAGAAGTCATCAGGAACGGTGATGTTTTGCTTGTTGAGATTCTTACCATGTACGGATGGAAAGGTCTTGGCCATGGTCATTTATTTGGGCACTTTCACTTAATGATTCGTTCAGTCACATCGTGAATGCTGTGAAATAAATACATGAATTAAAACCACACACTGCTCTGAATACCGTGTGTCAGTCTCCGTCATGTGGTTCAAACGAGATCTCCGAATCTCCGATAATCCTGCACTTCTAGAGGCGATAAACGGTGGTTCTCATTCAGTAATTTGTATCAATGTCCTTGAACCCGGACGACTGCGAAGGATGGATGTTGATGGTATCCACATTCAGTGGGAACTCGATTGCTTGAAGGAATTACGTCGTTCGTTGGAATCGATTGGTGGGCGTTTACTCTTCCATTATGGTGAGGTCGTTGACGTACTATCGCAACTCCACAAGAATCACAACATTACTCAAGTGTACAGTAACGAGGAAACGGGACTTCAATGGTCGTGGGAACGAGATAAGCAGGTTGCTCATTGGTGCACCAGCAATGAGGTGGGATTCACCGAATTCCCAACCAATGGTGTGATTCGAGGTTTGAAATCTCGAGACGACTGGAAGAAGCAACGCGATGCCCGAATCACCAGTGATTGTCTGGATACTCCCGTTCAGATGGTTGCCCCTGAAGGTCTTGAATCCAGCGAAATCCCTTCTGTGTCTGAGTTCGGAATTGAACAGAGGGACTTGATTCAGCGACCAATACCGGGAGAAAAAGCAGCGATGAATGAGTTGTTTTCGTTTCTAGATGAACGCGGAAGAACATACAGAAAAGACATGTCAAGCCCTATAACCGGATGGAATGCGTGTTCACGTCTCTCGCCGTACATCAGTGTGGGTTGTCTCTCCATTCGCCAAATTTTCTTTCACACTCGTCGAAAACAAAAGAAAGTAAAAATTAATCCTCGCTCAAAAGAGAACAAAGGTTGGTCCTCAAGTCTTTCATCATTCCAAAGTCGTCTGGCTTGGCATTGCCACTTTATTCAACGCTTAGAGGCAGAAGCGACGATGGATGAAAGGGCCTTGAATCCTCAACTGGACAAGCATCTTGAACGCCGTTTTGATGAAGAAAAATTCCTAGCATGGAGTGGTGGGAAAACGGGCTGGCCCTTCTTTGATGCTTGCATGAGGTCACTTCTTGCAACAGGATGGATTAATTTTCGAATGCGTGCAATGCTGCAATCTGTGGCATCCTATACTCTTTGGTTGCCTTGGCAAAAGACCGGTCTTCATCTTGCTCGAAGCTTCTTAGATTACGAACCAGGCATTCACTGGTCACAAGTTCACATGCAGTCAGGTGTAACTGGCATCAACTCGATTCGAGCATATTCTGTAAGCAAGCAATCAACGGACCAAGACCCAGACGGAGAATTTATTCGAACTTGGATTCCCGAGCTTAAGGATGTACCCACCGAGTGTATTCACGAACCTTGGTTGATGAGTGAGGCACAACAATCGGAGTTTAACTGCATCCTGGGGAGAGATTATCCAATGCCCATCGTTGATGAAAAGTCAGCACGAAAAGAAGGGGTAAGCCGATCGTATTCTGCAAAATCACAACCCGATGTTCGCCAAAGGTCGGTTGAAGTTTACGAACTGCACGGAAGTCGCAAGCGTCGATGAATTCATGCTGCGGTTTTGTTGGTTCGAACAAATGCCAAATAGAGGGCTACGCCCACGGGCATCAGCATGACGCCAAAGAACACAATCGCTGCCGTCACGCCTTTAGACACCTTTTCTTGACCGCATTTGACCCACATCCAGCGGGTGACGAAAATGTCGCCAGCAACCATGTGAGCCCATGCTGCAGCTGCGCCGGGCTTCGAGCCCATGATTGCTGCAAGTCCCTCTAGAATCCCAGCAGGATTGGCAAAGTCTTTTGATAAATCGATTAATCCTTGAGGGTCTGCAATCGTGACAGCCCACCAAATGAGAATTGGGCCAAGGAAAAACCACGGACCCTCCATCGCTTTTTTCGTCAGTTCATGTTCAGGAAATACCAGCATGCCGAACCAGAAAGGCCCAACCCACATGGTCGACAGAAAGAACGAGAGATCATACAGGTCCATATGTATTATTTTCTACAATCGGCTATAATATCTCGTTTTTGAAAACAACAGGGTTAAACATATTCAAAACTATACTTAGAAACAAATAGTATGTCCATTACGAACTGCCATGAGTAACGCCGCATACTCTGAAATGTTGAATGAGAAACGTACTTTCTTCATCTCTTTGGGCGTACTGTTTATTCTTACTGTCCTTTACATCCTTGTTGGTTTGTCCAGTTGGGCTGAAGGCCCTGTCGAGTCGGCTACAAACTTTTGTGAAAACATATCTGACGGACTCATCAAAGAACCTGTAAACGCTTTTTCGAACTTCACCTACATCATTGTCGGTCTGGTCGTCATGTGGAATATGCCTTCAAGTCAAGAGAAAGCAGCTAACCCAATGCTTGATGGAGGCCTTTATCCAACATTGTTTGCTGTCGGTTCAATTTACATTGGTATTGGGAGTTTTGCTATGCACGGTACCAACACAAATTGGGGTACGAGCATGGATTGGACCGGTATGCTGTTTTTCATTTCATTTCCCGTATATTACAATCTAAGTCGCCAATTTCAGTGGAGTGACAAACTGTTCATGTCTGTGTTTTTCACCATGTTCATATTGACTGCCATCCTTGATACCTATGCATCCAACAACAACCACGTCTTAATCGAGAACTTTTCCGGTTCAAACAAACTCCGGCTTAACCATATCACGCGCGATTACATGTGGTCGTTGTACATAGGAACCTGGATTATTCAGGAGGCGAAAAACATCACTCAAAACCGTCTCGTTTGGATGGTTGCCCTCCCTCTCATTGCATGTGTGACACTTTCAGTAGGCGTTCCATTCATGCAAATACTCATCCTTTGCGTGATGTTTGTCGGTATCGCTATGTTGCTCCACTTCCAACCAGGCCAAACACTCGTACGCAATCCAAATCCTCACTTGTGGTTCGGAGTGGGCTTCTACGTGCTAGGAAACATTGTATGGCGCTTCGGCCGTGATGGAGAGGCAGCATGCAACCCCGACACATTGATTCAATTCCATGCTTTGTGGCACTTGTTTACCGGTTTATCCGTTTATTTCTTCTACAGATATTTCACGACTGAAAACAACTCACAATCGTAGTGTTCTGGTCTAACTCATTTCTCATTGTAGCCTAATCTTGTATTTGATGGGACATAAATTCAGTCGGGGTGAAACATAAATATGTTTTGAACAAGGGAAGTATATGTCTGAATTTGATAATCTCTATTTATGCCCGAAATGTGAGCATACTGATTCATTACACCAAGATGATATGATTTGTGATAAGTGTGGCTTTACTCAATGTTTTGTTGCCAAACATATTCCGGCAAGTGACCGAAGATATTGGATTGATGTTGAGGTAAATGGAAAGCCTTGGCGTAAAGAAAAACGAGTCTCAAACATGGTCAAGCAACACTTACCAGAGGACAAGAAAATCATCAAGGTCTTTGACAAATTAGCCTCTGAACTATTCTTGTTCTTATCTAATAACAAGGACGATATTGATTCACAATTACCTGAATTTACACGAGATTACAAACGAACTACGGGTAGGAGGAGCAAAGGCTGGAGATCTTCAAAATTCAATGTTAAGTTTGGTCGAGCAACATCCCGCGGCATCCTTTATGAAGGGGCCTTTAACAAAATTCTTACTGGTCATGAAAAGTTTGAACCCGTTCTTGCACCGCTTGTGATGCTGGAGGATGCTGAGTTGTGGAGTGATTGGAAGTCATCCGACCAGTATTCTGTTGATGATGAATACAATGCCACCGCAATATCTGAAGAACACGAAGAAGAATTGATTTATTTCGAGCCTGACGGTTGGTTCTTGTATGAAGGACAGCGAATACCTATTGAATTCAAGACCTATGGTAAAGGAGGCCTTGTGAAGAAGAATTTTATCAAAGGTCTAACTCAATCACGTAAATATGCGTCACTTTCTCAAACTTATCACGGCAAAAACTTGAATCACTATTCGGCGTTGATAATTTGCTGTCCTGAGGAAAGGAAGTATGCCAGCGTTCTCATGGATAACCGGATAGAGAAAATACTTCCAATTTGAGAGCGTTTTTTTTCTGAAATTGGTTTATTAACAGTTGAGATGAACTTTCTGTGATGGACTACAACACGGCTTATGGGACATTATCAATCAAGAACGAAGTGACGCCCAAAAGGGTTTCAGCGGTTTTGAAAGCCCTTGAGTGGTGTGCACAATTGACTCGAAATAGTATGTGGCAGGTCAATTTTCATGAAGATGAGCAATCACTGGTCCAAGTCATCAATTGTCAAAAGATTGAATTGTTCCCTTTGAAAGCGGCGTACCTCGATCTAGGAATGAAAACACAGTATTCAGTCAATCATTTACCAATTAATTTGAACGATGTAAACGCATGTGTGCGCTCAAATCGATACACACACCCACGCCCATTGCATACCGATATGATTGCAAGCATGATTCTGCTTCTTGCTACGGAAAATTTTGACCCGCTTCAAGTTCCTGCAACGCTCCATGACATTCTAACTCCAGAGCAATTGGAGTTGATACCACCGCGCCCAGCGAATCTACCCCATGGCCAGATTGGATTTGGCTTAGATACACAACCTTTGGACATGGGTGACCAAGAGGCTCGAGCATTTATAGAACAGGAGCCCGAAAACCTCCGACTGCATCACGCAAAGCGGCTCTTGGAATATCGCCATCCACAAACACTGCGTTGGATTTTATTTGAATTTCTTGATGAACCACTCGTGCATGCAGATTCAAGATGGGCAATTGAACAGCTGTATAACTGCCTAGGATTGTTTACTAACCTCGAACAATACTTTGACCATCCCAATTCAATGGTCCGTTGTTGGGCTGTGTCGAACTTCGTTAACGATGAGTCTGAAGGTATTCTTGAACTTCTTTTACCGATGAGGTACGATGGCGATTCAAAAGTCGTACATCAAGTATTTACTCGAATTCGTCAACTCCCTCTTTCATTGTCCGAAATGAACGATATTATTTCCCCTCTACTCGAAAACCAACATCACCAGAATGTGGCCATCGTTCATCTAGGACATTTGGAAATGTCTGACGAATCAAAATTAGAATTACTCGGCCCATATTTATCCAGTCCAACTCCAGACACTGTTGTGGCAACGATACGCGCTCTGCGTAATTCTGATGATGAGCAGACTGAGAAAGCATTGATTGATTGCTTGGATACCGAGAATGAGCAGATTACCAAATGCCTACTCCAATCGATTACTCAATTTGGTGCTTGGTTTGAGCCCTATGTAAAGTCGTATATCGGTAAAAAACGATTGTATCAGTCGTTGCTTATCGCTCTTGAAAAAACCTCTGGCTTTTCACGAACCCCGTATATTTGTGATTTGTTAAAAGACCAACGGAACACGATACTTGTCCGTGGAATTGCGACGCTTTCTCGCATTGGAACTGAAATTTCTTTGCGAGCAGTTGGACAGTATCTGCTTGCCCATGAATCACGCTATGTTCGACGAAATGCTGCCGAGTATCTCGGAGAATCAGGCCTCTCCTTTGCATTGCCATTCCTCGAATTGGCCCAAGAAGACGAATCTCATGGCGTGCGACAATCTGCTCTTCGTTCAATCGTTCAGATCAATGCAGCTAATTCTATTCCATGGTGATGAGACTCATATCTTGGCAAACGGGTGTGGTAAGGTGAACATTACATTCGGGGCTCCATCCAATACCTGGAGTCTACAATCAAAACCATTCTTTCGTAAGAGGGTGATGAGTTGGAGATTCAGTTCGTCATCTATCGATATGTCGAAATTATTCATGTAATCATTCAGTTCCATACCGTCGAGGTTGCAAAGGAACTCCACAACTTGTCGAATTACATCGATGTTTACTGAACTTCGGCCTTCTGTGGGTATGTGCTGTTCGATTGAAGAACGGAAGAATTGCACTTCTTTTGAAGTCTCGACTTTGGGTAGTTCTTTTTGGATTGGTGCCGGATTTTGCGCTGCGAACTCATCGAGAGAGAATTCGTGGAGTGGTTCAGCATCGCTGACTTCTAACAAGGAATGTTCCTCTTCAAGTTCTGCGATGTGAATTACTTTTGAATCTTCAACACTCTGTACGATAAATTCGTTTTCGAAGTTCCGATACAGAAACACATCGTATCCTTGTTCTTGTACACCTGTTACTTCGATAAATTCGTTACCGAGTGATGAAACCAACGACTGTAAATCATCAAAGCTGAACATAGATTGCTTCGAATTTTTCTCTGTAATTCTCTCTCGCAACTGCCGTTCAAATTCGGTCATGAGTTGGCCAAATTTAATTATTGAATCTACGCGCTTTGCAGCATCTACAAATTCTCTCGAATTGCTGTTGAATTTGGGCACAGGCTCACCCGAATCAGCATCCTCCAAAATCCTCAACAGCGAATCGTCGGCTGGAGAATAGGAGGTGTTTTGTTGTGGTTGCGAATAGGCAGGGTATCGGGAATCTTTCGATTCTGCAACACGAATTGCAAGGTTATATCTCTCCCAAAAAAAACGATTCAGTTCTTGATCTAACTCGGTTTTTGGGGCGTATACTTGCGTAATGAGAAATCGTACTGCGGTATCTGTCAACCGATTTTGAGTACCGAAATCTTTCTTGCCAAGGATACAAACCAACACGTTTCGTGTTTGGTTACATAAGTGGCACATCCCAACACATTGTGGGAATTGGCCGCTGGTTGAGTTGTCTCCACCACAACTTAACGGGACTATGTGTTCTACCGTGAGTTTTGAATTTCCCTTTGCCCCTCGTTTCATGATGACTCCACACGTAGGACACTTCTTGCCGTTCGATTTTTTCGAGATTGAAGTAAGACTGTGTCGTTCTTTAGCCAAATTTCTTTGAAGATAGAACTGCCTGACAACGCTTTGTTGTTGGCGAATATGTTTCTCAAGTGCTTGTTGAGTAGCATACTCTACGTTGAGTGTTAGAACACCATGATGAAGAATAAATTCGTTTGGGAACAATTGATTGAGTCGTTCCTGTTCTGTATCGGATGTTAACAGTTTGAGTTCTTTGAAGACTGCCTCTTTCGTTCCGTGAAGTTGGTAGAACTCCTCGAGCCCTCTTTTGAAATTTGTTGATGTCTCAATCATATTTTTGAGGTGTTGAAAGAAATCACCTTTGAGAGTTTCATTCATATGACCATTCTCCGAGAACTTATCGTTGCTTTACACACTTTCAACGAGGTCTTTGTACAACTTGATTTAAACTGTTCTAAGACTAACTTTTCTAATGTGAATATTTGTTTCGTTGCCGAAGTGCCTCTAGAGCGACCACACTGACTGCAACTTGAAGGTTGTACGATGGCACAAAGCCATCCATCGGTAGCACGACACACGAATCTGCAGCCGATAACACCTGGTTGCTAACACCTTCTTTTTCAGCCCCAACTACGAGCATTACGTCACCTGTGAGGTCTTCATCCCATGGTTCATGCGTTCCAGTATCTTCGACGGCAATCAGTCGAATTTTCGCCTTACGAACGGCTTCAAGGATTTCGTTCGTTGTGCTGTAGACGACAGGTATGAATCTGTCCGCTCGCATACTAGAACGGCGGATTGTACGCCTCTCTTCATGCGTTTTAGAGACATTCAACACAACAGCACTTGCGCCAGAAACTTCAGCAGTCCGAATTGCAAACCCAAGATTTGTCGAATAGGTTACACCGTCAAAGAACCAAATCGTGCCTCCACGAGCAAGAACTTGTTCTAAATTACCAAATGGAACTCTTCCGACCAGAGCAAGAGCATCGACGTGACCATCTGCAGACATTCTCCACAAGTCATTGGTGGAGCCTTCTTCTAACGGAATATTTTGTTCGAGGCAAAGACGACGAATCTCCGATGTATCTTTTTCTCGGTCGACAAGAACCATCTCAAGGTTTTTCTTAGAACGCAGGGCATTGAGAACTGCGTTTGCTCCCGTGATTTGCCCAGCCATAGAGGGCCGTTGTCCGCAGTCCTCATGAGGCTATCCTCACTCGGGTGTCCATGGCCAAAAAACATAGTCCCAAATTTTTAGCTGCGGTAAATGCGGCACGAAACGATATTCTCGAGTGCGAACCTCATGAGTTTCGTGAAATGCTTGAGGACAAAGAATCGCTAGTTGTCATTGATGTTCGTGAACGTCATGAATTCGAGGCAGGACATCTGGTAAATTCGGTGCACATCGGCAAAGGCGTTCTTGAGCGTGATATTGAGAAACACGACCTTCATGATGAGCAGCGAATTGTACTGTATTGTGGTGGAGGCTTCCGAAGTGCGATTGCAGCTAAATCGCTCAAGGAGATGGGATACAGCAAGGTCTTTTCTCTTTGGGGAGGATGGCGCGGAATTCTTGCGGAAGGTCTCGAGACTGAATAAAAATCCTACATTCAAACCTCATGCAGCACGCGTTTTACTGAAACGAACCCCCCTCTTGTCGCGTGGGCAGACTCATAAAGGGGAGTTAAGTCGGCAGGATGCTGAGAAGCGTAGGTGTTCATCATGGCTCGAGGATTGTATCAACATGTTCGTGAAACTTGGAAGCAACCAAAAGAGGCCACGCCTCACATGTTCCGCCAAACTCGCATGGCTCAGTGGCGACGCGAACCGGTCAACTGCAAGATTGACCGTCCAACTCGTATAGACGCTGCACGCCGCCTTGGTTACAAAGCTAAGCAAGGGGTTGTTGTCATTCGAACTCGAATCCGCCGTGGTGGATTGCGAAAGGGCAAGATTCACATGAAGCGAAAGCCGAGCAAGGCCGGTATCAAGAAGATTACCATGGCTAAGAATACCCAGCGCATGGCAGAAGAGCGTGTTGCACGCCATTTCCCGAATCTCGAAGTCCTTAACTCGTATTGGGTTGGCCAAGACGGAAAGCACAAATTCTACGAAGTAATCATGATTGATACACATCACCCTGCAATTATCTCTGATAAGCAACTTGGTGTGTTCTGCGGTGCTAACGGGAACAAATCCCATCGAGGCCGTGCATACCGAGGCAAGACCTCTGCCGGTAAGCGTGGACGTGGGTTGCATAACAAGGGCAAGGGTGCTGAAAAGTTGCGTCCTTCGCTCAAGGCAAACCTCAACCGTGGCAAGTGATAGAGATTCTTTCTCTGCTCTGCCAATGTCTTCAAGAAGTGTCGACTTTATACATTCTTCATGGCGGATAGCTCGGGACTCGGCTTGATTGTACTTGGAGTGGTTTTGGGTATTGGAATTGGATGGCTTTTGTCGAAAAACCGCTATGCAGGTGATGTGATTCGTGCTGAGGCCCAAGTAATAGCAATTTCAGAAAGCAATGATTCAATGTTAGCACAGATGCAAAATGTCGCTACCAATGTAGCTCGACAAAATTCCGAAGATTTTCTGCGCTTGGCTGAGGAACGGCTTGGTAAAGTCGAATCTGAAGCGCTCAAGGACCACGCAGCTCGTAAAAAAGAAGTTGAATCCTTGGTTACTCCAATCAAAGATCACCTTGAGAAATTAGAGAAAGCAACCACTGAGATGGAACTAAAGCGTGAGGGCGCCTATCAAGGACTAAAAAGAACGGCAGAAATGCTTCACAAGCAAACAACTGACCTGCGAGATACGAACGTCCAACTGTCAACTGCACTACGAGGTTCAGTAAAAGCACGTGGGAATTGGGGCCAAGTGGCACTGAAGAATATTGCCGAGGCAGCAGGAATGCTCGAGCATTGTGACTTTGATATTGAAGTCACTCTCAAATCTGGTAAAGGGGGCGCACGGGTCGATTTACTTGCCAAAATCCCGAGTGGAGGGCACATACCCGTAGATGCAAAAGTACCGTTATCTGCTTACTGGGATGGACTCGAAATTGATGATGGAGATGCCCGGGCACTGAAGATGAAGGAACATGCAAAATCAGTAAAGAAGCACATCGATGATTTGGTTGTCCGTGATTATCCTCGATTGATGGAGGGCGTCGATTTTACAGTTATGTTCATACCTGCAGAACCTATACTTTCTACTGCATTTGAATACGAACCAACGCTTCAAGAATACGCTTTTAGTAAGCATGTCTTGATCGTTACTCCCGTCACCCTCATTGCGCTCTTGAGGACAGTCGGTTTGTATTGGCAACAACAGTCAATGGCTGAAAATGCGAAAGAGATTCATTTCCGCGCCCGTGAATTTTACGATAGAGTCGCAAAATTCAGTAATGATTTGGCAAAGATGGGGCGCGGCATCAATACTGTTGTGGGCGCTTACAACGATGCTGTGGGCTCTTATGATGGCAGCGTTGTGCCCAGTGGACGTAGATTAGAGGAACTGAAAGTTACTGAGGGGTTGCAGCGTAAAATCGCCGAGTTGCCTGAGGCTGCCACTGCTCGTACGGTTAAGCAAATTACTTCTGCGAAGGAAGACGAGTAATCAGACTGGAGTTTTGAAACCCATAGCTCGCACTATGCACCATCCGGCTCGTGCTTCCCACACGGCAAAGGAACCACCAACGATGCTTCCAAGCGCACCCCACCAAAGTACAGAGGGGGCAATACCAACCGCCGTGATTGCTGCAAGAAGTAACCCTCCTGCACAAGCAAGAATTCCTACTCTTAGTCGGGCGGCTTTACCTGCTGCGTCAATGTTACACTCGAGTGCCATGGGTTGCATGTACGCGCAGTACTATATCAACGGGTGTTTATTTTTTCGACATCTCGATTGCGTTTAAGAGCCAGTTTTACACTCGACAAACAAAAAGGTGTCTTCAGTCACTGAATACGAGGGGTGGATTTATTGCCCCCAGTCGTGTGGTATTGCCGAGGGCTATAATGGCAGAGGGAGAAGATTCAGTATCCCGCCTAACGGGTCTTGAAGTCTACTTGCCCGACGGGCGCCTATTGGGTATTGTTCACGATGCGGTTGTCGATGCTAACGGCTTGAATTGCACTCACTTGTTTGTTCGAGATACCCAAGAAGACATCGTAGAAGGTTCCGTTCATGTCGCAGTTCCATGGAGATGGATTCGTGCAATCGATCGAATAGTGTTGTTACGTTGGTTTCCACAAACTCCAATTCCACTGCAGAGTTGAGGCGTGTTGATAGGTATGGAATTGCACATTCTTGGAACTTCATCTGCTCGCCCTACCGGCAAAAGACAAGTCAGCGGCAGTTTGATTCAATGCGATGAAGGCATTGTCGTCGTCGATGCAGGCGAGGGATTTCAGACACGTTATGCAGAACAACGTAAACGCCTCAAAGTGTTTGAGAAAGGCACAACTCTACGAGCATCAAAGATTGGTGCGGTCTGTTTGACTCATGGGCACCTCGATCACACTTGGGGTCTTTTACCGTGGATGCACACAATGGCCTTGGACAACAGGGAGGCTCCTTTGTTGGTGCTGGGACCTACTTCCAGTGAAGTCTTTGAAGCACTTTTGTCCGGAAAAGAGATTCCTGAATCTGCTCCTAGCGCTGAACTTGCACGACAAATTCGTGCTTGGCAAGCACTTGGTGCCACTTCGAAAGAACTTGGGTATCAGGTTCAATGGGTACTCGGCGATGTGATTTCGAATCGTTGGCTTGACCTTTCAGTTCCAGGGCAATATGTTGAACTTGAAACGATGCCTCAGCCTAGCGACTGGAAAAAAAATCGATTACTCCCGCTTGGAACTCAACACACTGTACCTTCCTGTGCATGGATGGTTGAATCGAAAGGAAAATCCGGAAAATTCGACCGACTACGGGCGGCTGAGTTACGACTTTCAGACTCCCAAAAAGCACAACTCTCCTTAGGAGAAGACGTTCATCTAAACGATGGTTCGGTGCTGAATGCAACTGAATTCCGAGGGAAAGTACAACCAGCAATGCGTGTTGTGATTTCAGGAGATACTGCGGAGATGACCGAAGAAATGTCCTCGCTTTCATATGTTGATGTTTTGGTTCACGAAGCCACTTTTCTTGACGAGGCGCAGGAATGGGCCGACAAATTCCTTCACAGTACCAGCACAGGGGCTGCTCGGACCGCACAAGCATGCAACGCGAAACATCTTGTTTTGACTCATTTTAGCGCTCGGCTAAAAGACGCCAACATCCCTCTTTCAGAGGCGAAAAAAGTACTCTCGGGCACCCAAACCGCCGTAACATCTGCTCACGACGGTGATCGCATTCAACTAACTCAGAGTGGTGTCACTCATCTGGTATGGGGAGAAGAAGGCTGGTCGGGCTAATCAAACGGCCACATCATTCAAGTGGACTATAGCCTACAGCCTCTCATGCGTTCCGCCGTTTGTATAGCACTCCTCCTCGGTATGATGCTTATTCCGGTATCGACTTTGGCAGCGGAAGGGCGAGCACAACCCAACTGCCTGAACGACACTCCAGCAGCATTTTCTAGCTCTACCGTAATTGGAGACGGTGCTTGTATCAAAGTGAACCTAGGAGTTTTGAATCCCGGAGATGTCTACGATATTTCGATTATTGTAAGCCAAGATGCCTTGGATGTTCTTGTGTTTGATGAAAATTCAGTACAACCTTACGACCTAGGTCAATCGTATCGTTCTTCATACGAAAATGTCCCTTCAACAGAGTCGGCTCTCGGCAGTTATGAATTCCATTGGAAAGTACCTCCATCGATCACCTCTAAATCGTGGTATATCGTTTTCGATAATCTTGCCCATTCTGGGGACCAAGGTCAAGGCGACCAAGGTGGTGCAGATGGCCGAGCAAGCCTTACATTGAGCAAAATAACGGAATCGTATTGGACACCTTATCATAATGTTCTTGCTGTTGACAGCGATTCATCATACACCCTCCTTTCCGACGATGATATGCGGCTTGATGCGGGAACGACTGTTGTGGTATCTGCATGGCCTTTGCAAGGTGAAGGCGATATTTATCTTCAAACAAAGAGCATGAATGAACTCTACACCTCGGGTGGCGTTGGAACCCAGTACATTACGGGTGCAACCCTCCAATCTATTTCGAGTCCCGGCTCGTTTTCATGGACCGTTCCCGAAGCGCTTGAAGGTCAATCGCTGTACTTGATTGTCGATAACACCAACTCGCCGCTTGGTGGCGCGAATGGTAATGAAGCAATACGCTTGACTGTACGAGTAGAGTATGCTCCACCGGTTCAACCGATTATTACTGACGATTCAAGCGGTTCAACCACGCTTGGTCAGGCAGTTACTTTCGATGCATCATCATCGCCGAATCGTCTGCAACAAATTTTGTCATGGTCATGGGATTTCGATGCAGGAGTAGATGTTGATCAAGATGGTAATTTCACGAACGATGGAGAAGCCTCAGGGGTGAGTGCTCTAGCCATCTGGAACACTCCTGGAGACCGTTCTATTACCTTGACAGCGGTATCTCAAACCGGCGTTTCTGCATCGGCCACATCGACGGTTAGTGTAGCAGATGTAGTGTCTCCAATTGCACGAATTTCTGGTGATGGACAACCCATTGAAGGGGGTTGGAAAGTTTCAACGAATCAAACTCTTAATTTGAATTGTGATGCCAGCACAGACGACCATCTTGTGTCGTTTTGTATTTGGAGTTGGGATGAGTCGTCTGCAGAGCGCAATACATCAGTCAGTCTTCTTTGGAATGACATAGGAATATATCCAGTTTCATTGACGGTTGCCGATGCATCTGGTAATTCAAATTCTATTTCCTCAACTGTGACGGTTACGGACTCGAGTTTACCCGTTCTTAATCAGGCGAATTTAGACCTCTTGCCGTCAAGTGGCCTCGTAAACGAAGTCATTACGTTTACTGTTTCTGCTACAGATTCCTACGACCCCGCCTCAAGTTTGAGATACCATTGGGATTTGAACCCCGATGTTGATGCTGATGGCAATGGTGATGCCCGTGATGATGCTGATTACACAGGATCAACAACCGAATTGGAATTCTCGAAATCGGGTCAATTTGATGTCGTGCTCACGGTTTTTGACCAGTCCAACAACTCCGATAGCCACGCATTTTTGATTACAATCGAGACATTGCCAGAGAAAGGAGGCATAGCAGGCATTCTGTTTGTTGCTTTATTCATCGGGACACTCACCATGGGTGTCGCACTTCTAGGACATCGTCGTTGGCAATCGGCAATTGCGATGGATTTGCTGATGGGACGCGGACTTAGCAAACCGGAAGCACTTGCACACATGTCCGCTGTTGCCGGCTCTCGTAAGATTCCGATGTTTTCACCCGCAGTTGTTCTTGCAGGCTTAGATTCTGGCGACGTCCAGTCGACATCATCCAAAGAGCAAGATGCTAAGGCGGCCGAGATGGCTGAAATTTACGGTTCAAATGTGCCGGAACAAAACCTTGGTGCATTTGCTCCACCATCATTTGCTCAGCCAATGTTGTCTTCGGGTAGTCAGGCTGCAGCAGCAGATGCTTTGGCCATGTTGAATGATGACACGCCAACTCCACTTACGCAACCCACTGCCCAACCCATAGAATCAGTGAGTGACCTTTACACCGCAACTCCGGTTCAAACCGTTGTCAAGAGCGGTGGAATTGCACTTCCAGATGGAGTGTCGCGCCCTACTCCAGCGATGTCAAACCCACCATCAACTCATACACTCAGCCATGAACCTCCTTCACCCCAAACGAAGGTGACGTGCAACTCTTGCTCTGCCGTATTTTCAATTCAGATGCCATCGGGTGCCCCAAAGGTCGTGGTTTCTTGCCCATCATGCAACACTGATATCATCGTTGAAAGTTGATTCGACGATTTAATTTTCTGTGAAATATTCCGAATAATCAAACATTTGAGGGATGGGTTCTCATAGTGGGAATTTGTCCTTACAACATGGTAGAGGGCCAACCGCGTTTGATTCGAGTTGGCTTGCCACAGAGTTCCGACCCTCGTAAGGTGGCCCTTGCGATGGTCTTGCTGATGTTTGTGTCTCTTGCTTCTCCGGCCGGGGCAGATTTATCAGTATCCAGAAATGATTTCGGCGTTTTGGATGAACTTGATGAGACACTGTCAAAAAGAACTGAAAACGGAGAAGCCGCTGTAGCCGCACAAGGTGCTGCTGAAGCTCTGAATGCTGTTGATTTAGCGAAACGCCCGGTTGACGAAACCGACCCACTTTCTCAAGCCAGTTCTTATCTTGACAGCCTAGAGTTAAGGGACTCTTCTCCGTTTGAAGTCGACCATCCGAGGCCTTACGAATTTCTCATGGATGCCTCGACTCAACCCGATGGATGGCCCTATAATTTGTTTGAAACCCTGTTCTCAGTGAGTTCTTTGGGATTGGATAATCCTTTAGGGATTGGAATTAACACCTATGCCGTGTATGTGAATTTCACATCGAGAGATAACGGACCTTCACATGAAGCGTGGGTCGAGGGAACATTTACCGGTGAATTGTTGGTAGATACAGAAATAGTTTTGTTCAACAATTACATCGATATCGATGGAGATTCGGTTGATGACCTGTCGGTAGGACTGACCATTGAGGGAATTATCAACCAAGGTGACGGTTTCGGCGTTGAACTGGGTGATTGTGGAGTTCCCCCTTTGACCGTACCCTGCGTTGAAGAATTGTGGATACGCCCGACATTTCAGTGGAGAGTGACTGCACTTGACCAAAGTGATTTTTTGTGGAATAACATGTCACACCTTGAGGTAAGTTTGATGAAAGGTTTGGCATTTGATGTCACTCTAGATGATTCTGAATCCTATGCAGTTGTTATTGATACACGATTTACTCAACCTCCGCATGATTTTACTCTGGGAGTTGGACTTCAGAAAATGACATTCAGTGTCAATGCAATTATTATTAACGCTCTTGATTTCATAACGTCGCTGACCACTGGCTCGATCAATTCTTCATCACTGAGTTTGACCTCCATTTCAGCTCCGTATGCAATCCGTGCCTCAAATCCAGACGCAGACAGTTCCAATCGTCAATCAGACTGCAATGATGGCTCTGATTACTATGACCCAATTGCTGACCATAACGCAGACAGTCATGACCATAAGTGTGGCTTTGGTCTCGGGGTCGGGTTTATTCGATTTGATGGATATGGCGGGGGGACAACTGCTCCGATACTAGAGACGGCATACATCGATGCAGGGTTCCATCCAGAACAGGGCGAAACACGCCTTCCAAGTGAAGTAGACATAACGCTTCGAAACGATAATTTGGGTGCCAATACATTTGACACCGTTGAGATTTTCTCTAATATCGGCTCTGACATGTTCCTGCATTATTTTGAAGACAGGTCCAATACTACCGAGGGAGACTCACCGTTTGGTAACATCACCGACTCACGCACTTGGATTCGAGGATTGCCATCGGGGACTCTTCACCCCGATGAGATTTCAGCAATATTCACAATGATTGGAGAGGAACCCGGGGGAGTCGACTTACCGGGAGAAATCCCTGACCGTCTGTCAATGATTATTGCCATTAAGAATTTCACAGGAGATAACCAAAACAACGTTGATGACCCGACTTTGCCGGTCAACCCCGCCTCACCTCCGAACACCTTAGTTGCAATAGTTGCAACAGAGTCGATTGATTTGCTCGATTATAAGTCGACATTTAAGCGAGGAGGTTATGATGCAGATTCATCATCGATAGAGCTCAAAATTAGTGATGTTCCTAAGGCAATCATCATTGAGGGGAGTTTTCAAATTCCTGAAAGTGGATTAAGTCGTGTATCCTATGATAACCCAAATCTAAACACTATTGCACAGATTTTCGACAATGCATTACTAACGGTTGTCGAAGTAATACTTGATGTTGGAGATGTAGTAAACGGTCTGCCCGAGTCAATAGTTGGGACAGCAGGGGATTCTGGTGGTGCCGTACGTCTCAATTGCTACAATCAAGTTCGACAAAGTCTACCCAGTTCAACACGTAGCCCAATGGAGATCGGTTCAGTCTCCATTGCCATTTCAAGCAGCGATCAACCGTGGTTGCCGGATATCGACCACATTCTTTTGTCCGAAGATACCAATATCGCTACGGTGAACGGACGTCTAGGCGCTCAACCACCGTTGGTTCCTGTAGCCATGAGTGCGCGCATTGGCGGGATTTCGAGTGTAAGTCACGATTACGACCCTATTAACGACATACGTCATATGGAGCTTAAGGGTGTAAACGGAGGTCCGCTATTGATTGGGCACCTGTTGCATGATGATGGCGATCTTGTTACTGCAAATCAACAATCAGCGACGCTCTCAAATCGGCCAAGTACATTCAACGTGACTCAAACCGCTGAAGCGTTGACCTATTCAGCATCAGCGCCAATTGGAACCATCACTTACGGTGGAAACGGCGAACAACAGCGAAATGCAATTCGTCTGAATGGTTTGCCTTCTTCATTCCAAATTACTCTCGGGGACACCGTAGGATATGTAGCATCGACGCCTATGGAATCGATTGAAGTCCAGCTTACGAATGCATCTCAACCCCTTTCGATGGACGGTGACCATTTCCGATTCTGGGTTGACGAAACCACTGGGCAAGCAAGCCTGAGTACAGCTATTTCGGATGTCACCAGTCTGCGACGACTTTCCCCTCTCTCTCCAGGCTCAAGTGGGCCAGAGGGAAATTCGAGAATTGAATTAATCCGTGCAAGTTCAGTCCCTATGAATGTTCTACTCGAAGATGATACAGATTATGAGGATTCGTTCAAGGGAATGAATGGTCGAATAGCGATTGATCCATTGCCAGCCAACATCACCGTAGCCTATCCAAGCGGAGTCGATTCAGCAGGAATAGAGTTACCTACTTTTGATGACGGAGATGGCGTTCAAGCACTTTCGTTCTTTTTGGGCGACCTCGTAAACTTCGGTTCACTTGTAAACGATCTGATTTATTCAACAGTTGTTGACTTGGGAGGGATAGAGACAGGGGCTGAGAACATGTCGCTCGGTCTTGATTTGGTGACTCAAGAGGCATTCAACGTCACCGTCGATTTGGAGAAAGGTTCGAACCTTGACATTCAACCTGAGTGGTCGCATGGAATCGGAATGGAAGTGTTTGAAGCAACTGCCGTTTCTTTCAACCTGTCTCGAATGCCGACCTTCACGCTCTCCACCCGTGAGGTCGTACTGAATGCATTGTCTGATTACAAGATTACTGAATCGGAATACGAAACGGTACTCGAGGCTGCAAATGTACTCAATATTTCGAACATAGACCTTCTTTTGCTTGCATTGGAGGATGGAATCATACTTGAATCGGAGATTGAAGGGGTGAACCTCAGCGTTTTGGAGGAGCAAGGAATCACTTTTGAATTGCGGCGTTCATGGCATTTACGCTCTTGGCTCCCGTCGCTTCCAACCGGTCAGATTCTTCTCGAATACGACTTCCGTATGGTTGGGGAGTTACCGGTTTATGAGTTGGATGTTTTCCTCGAGCAATGGACTCCGAAACGCCAGCAATTCAGTATTATTATCAACGGACTGGAAGGCCGAGACCTTGAATTCATTGTGGACGGGCTTGATACCTCTGGGCCCCACAATGTTGAAGCGAATGCAGTATTTTCCACTCAAGACAATCTTACCGTGCCTCGTGTTTCAATTGACATGCATTATGAATTTGGGCAAGATACTCCTCTTGATTCAGCACATGCTGTGTTTATCGATAAACGTGAACTCAGTCGCGTAGAAGCACTCATCGTCAGCGTGCCGCAAGAAACAGATTTCTCAACAACAATTGGCGATATATTCCTCATCGACCTGGTGGTGCCGGTAAAGTATCAGAACGACGGACATTCTGCAGATTCGTTGATGATTCAACAAATGCGTTTCGTTGATGGTTTTTGGTGGCCAGCAACAGCCTTCATGAGGGATTTACCGGGTGAAATGCACCTTGCAGCACAACCCAACAAAAATTTCGACATCCGTGCTGATGTATCATTTCAAGGCATGATGGAGCTGGATTACCGTTCGAATACAGACGACATGGATCTGTATCTTGAGGCTACTGGGCGCTCAGTTGACACCAAAGGGGACGTGCTCATGTTGGCTGAGGATTTACCTTCAACATTCGTTCTTGAGACCACTGATGATTGGGGCGTCCGGGTTGCATCTTCAGGTGAGGGAGTCAGCCGACTTTACATCAAGATGACCGATACTCCTTCAAGTCCTGGTGTAACCATCGACCGAGTTGAAATTATTGGACAAGACCTCAAATCTGCAACAATCAATATTTACACTGGACCATTCCAGTATCCGCTCATTGTTCTCGATGATATTACCAACGGTCGGATTGTTGCGAGTGCTGAAGCGACAGTAGAGCCAAGTTACACCACTGGAATGCTTGAAGGGTACTCGTTCAATGGTAGGGCAGTCCTCCTCGATGCCCAATTCACAGGAATACTACCGACCGCATCTTCAATTGGCGTTAACGGCATGGTCACGGACCTTTCACTGGTTGGTTCACTAACCGGCGATAGCGTTGAGACTAGACACATCTTACTCGTAGAACCGATAACAACGGTTGTTGCCAGTGGTTTGGCCCTCATATGGTGATGTTATGACTGACGACAATATTGCGTACAATGAACACGGCGACATGTTAGTTCATGAAGACGACATTGAATCTCTTGGCCTTATGGATGTGGCTCGATTACAGAAAATTGAATCCATGGGGTACACTCTAGATGAGGATGGAATTGAGACCTTTGAAGATATGGAACGTGTTTCGAAGGCACTTCGAACAATTCGCCGTGAAGTGAGTCCGAGTCGAGTTGCACTTGCAGGTATTGTCATCTTATTGCTCATAGGGGTTTTGTTGAGTGGATGGTACTGGGCTCTCCCTCGTGATGCAGTAAATGTCGAGACCAAATATCTCCAAAGAGGCGGTCACCTTCTCATGTCCGAGATTCATAACACTGGTAGTCGAGATATTACTGATGTTTCTGTTGAAGTTGAATTCCGTTCAGCAGAGGGAGAATTATTGGATTTCATGTTCATAGAAGTCGACCGAATTGAAGCACATTCGTCAGTTGCTGGAGACAATCTGGAAATGATGGTTATAGGTCACTCTGTATGGGATGAATACATCATAAAGATCGAGTTGAACTATAACAATCATCTTGGAAATGAAGTGACAGAATCTTGGAGTCATTCGGTTGGCGTATGGAGTACGGAATGGTTCATTGACAAAGCCGATAGAACCACATGGCCTCTATCTTGAACCTAACATCTGGAGTACGACAAACCCATAGCGATAAAACAGGGCAATATGAGGGATTCATGTGCAAGTTAAGCGTTCTATGTTTTGGGCAGTTGCCCTAACCACTCTTTTTCTCTTGCAAGGTGCAACGCCATTGATTGACCAAAGCGGTCAAACCAGCGAAAGCATGAAAGATCAACACGCCGTTGAATGGGTTCAATTTGATCTGGTTGACGGAACCTATCTTGATGCGGTAGGGTATGAGAGCTCTTCATCAATTAATGAGGACCGATTGGAAATCGCCAAGAGTCGGATTGGAACCTTTGATTCAGATGGATTTCAACTTGAACGCCCAATTCCTTCTGACTGGATGACGCCTCGTCTTGACCTTGGATTAGTGATTGTTTCAAATGAAGTTATGATGTTGGACGTACGCCAAAAAATTGGCGATGCTCCGGGTCTAGTTGTACGAGAATTCATCGCCCCTTCGGGACTCTTAATTCAAGGCACACCTGCTGCACTTTCTTCTGTTCATCATATTGAAGGAATTCAATCACATCACCAAATTCCCGCTGCTATGATGCTTGACGAGTTGATTTTAGATGTATTGATGCTTGAAAACGGTGAAGAGGCACTGCTTAATACGACGATGAGGATTGAAGGATGGCGTGACGAAGTTGGACCTTTGGAGGGTATCCAAATTGTTGATTCATCCGGTACAATTTTGGAACAAAAAGTCTCTGAGATAATTCCATTTGCCTTTTCCGATTCCCATCAATGGGATGCTGGGCGGTATCGAGGCACTCTGTTGACTGAGGATATTCTGGGAATAGCATCCCAACCCTCGTTACGAATTCTTCGATTTGAACCAAGTTTCAGTGTTGAGAATAATCAAGCAAGAACTCACATGAAAACATCCCAGATGACAAGTTATTTTACTACCGATTTGGATGGAACTGGACAAATTATTGCTGTTGCTGACTCAGGGCTCGATGAAGACCATGGAGACTTTGGCACTCGAATAATCTCCAGTAACGATGTCATTGGTGATGGTTCTACTGCTGACAAACATTCGGGACACGGCACTCACGTTGCATGTACCGTACTTGGCGATGGTTTTCGGGGCGGGTATTCTGGCGTTGTCCCATCTGCTGAATTGTACTTCCAAGCGATGGAGAACGACAATACGGGTAACTTCCAGTCTCCGTCACTGAATTATCTGCTAAATTCTGCTTATTCTGCTGGTGCTTATACACACACGAATTCTTGGGGCTCATCGCTTGAAAGTAACCAAGGAAAGTATACCTCTGAAAGTGAAGATGTAGATGACCGTTCGAATTACTACGACCGATATTACAACGGCCGGAATGGATTGACTATTCTTTTTGCTGCCGGAAATGATGGTCCAGACACTGGTACGGTCGGTTCGCCATCTACGGCAAAGAATACCATTACCGTTGGAAATCACCAAAACCGCTACTCTGGTGCGCCTGATTCAATCATGACTGGCTCATCCAGAGGTCCCACTGATGATGGGCGAATAAAGCCCGATGTACTAGCTCCAGGTGGCTATGTTCGCTCCTGCAAGGCGCAAGAAGCAACCGATACTGAATCCTCAACTTGGTCTAATTCCTATTATTTGGAGTACACAGGAACTTCAATGGCTACGCCTAATGCTGCAGGTGCTGCTCTCATGGTTCGAGAATATCTTGAAGAAATCGCACAACGCCCGTCTCCTCAAGGTGCTCTTGTTAAGGCATTATTGATTTTGGGAGCTCAAGACATTGGGACTCGTGACATTCCCAATGATGATGAGGGCTGGGGTCGAATTGACCTGCGTAACACTTTGGCACCCCCCTCCGGCCAAGGAATTTGGGTAGATGACCGATCTGTTGTATCCAGCACCGGGAATACCAAGACCTACACATTCAATATTTCACAAGGAAATTCCGGATTTAAGGCAGTACTCGCTTGGTCTGATGAACGCGGTTCACCGTTTTCAAGCACTCAACTTGTCAACGATATCGACCTTCAAGTCACCGACCCAAGTGGTCAACTTTACCTAGGCAATGACTTTGCCAACGGCCGTTCAACGACAGGAGGGACTGCTGACGGTATCAACAATGTCGAGGTTGTCTTGGTCGATACCGCTGAGGTTGGGATTTGGACTGTTGTGGTAAAAGATTCCTATCATGGTGGCAGCAGGGCGCAACCTTTTGCAATTGCAGTCATGGGAAACGGAGTAAATGATTTACGCCCTGACCCAACTATGGTTGAAGAGGAATTTTCGATGTCGGTAACGATACCTCAGGTTGGAGACCAACTTCAACTAAACACCAAAATATTCAATGTAGGAAATGTTCGTGCAGATTTCTTTGACATCCGGTTTGAAGTTGATGGTACTGAGATTGAATCAAAGAATATCGATATTGGTGCAGGTTCTACAAAGTCCCAAGCATGGTACTGGACTCCACAGACTTCTGGCCAGTCTACTCTCTCTTTCATCATTGACCCAAGCGATGAAATTGAAGAAATTCTTGAGGACAACAACAGGCACGATATTTCTGTCAATGTTACTGCACCAGGTGTGAAACTTTCAGCAGAATCACAAACCTTGATGTTACTCAATACTTCACAAACGACTACCTCATGGCCACTTCAACTTACTAATACCGCACTCATTTCAACCAACGCCAGCCTGGTAACTCAAGGAGTCATAAATGAGGGGACTGGAGAAACTCTCACATGGTATGTTGGTTCGAATCAATCCAATTTCACTCTCGACGGCCAAGAAACAGCAGAAATCGTCGTAACTTTGGTCCATCCGGCTCCTCCCACGCCGGGGACGTATCGAATTGATTTACTCGGTCTTGATGTTGATAACTCCGTAACATATCCCTATATGCTGTATTTTGAGGTGCCAGATTTACCCGACCTTCGATTGGAGTATGATTATCAAATTGTACCGGTCTCTCCTATCGATTCAACGAGTATCGACATTCGATTGTTTAACATCGGTAATGCCAACATCGGATATGATTTATTTCTCGAAGCACCGGCTGGTTGGGATGCCGGTTTTGATACCCTTTCTAGCGAACCCGGTGCTAGTTCAGGCTCTACCGGCCTTATTGAGAAAGAAAACCACAAGGTGATTGGCATGTCCTTTACCCCTCCACAAGTGATGACTGGGGCTGGAGCTGAACGCTTAGTGCGTTTAACAGCAATTTCTCAAACCGAGATTGTTGAAAGTTGGATATTCGATATCCCAATAAAGGTTGAGACCGTCGAGCAAGTCGATGTTTATTTGGAATCAAATATTGGGGTTCTACGCCCTGATTCATCATTCAGTATGTTGTTTTCTCTTGAACACCGAGGCAACATTGATCTCTCCTTTACTCCTTCTTTTGAACTGCCTCCTGGGTGGACAGTGTCCTCGGGACTTGAACCGTTTGACCTTCCTTGGGCTTCATCGAAGAATCTTCTGTTTGGAATCACAGGAGACGGTACCGGCGCCGCTGGAACAGTGAAATTACATCTTGACAACGGTTCTCAAAGAATTACTTGGAGCGGCGAATTGAACGTTGAAAATCTCGCTCAACCGACCATAAATTTTGTCGGCCTTGAATACGGTGGTGAAAGTTGGAATACACCGTTTGGACAGGGTTCGCACCCAACTGGAGTGCCACTCGAGTTCACTTGGTTAATTGGAAATGATGCAGATGTCGTGTGGCAACCAACAGCTTCGGTTTCGTTGAGTAGTGGCTTGTTTGGAGAATGTTCACAACTCAATGAAATCGGGCTTGGTCAATTTGAACCCGTGATGTGCACGGTCATTATCGCATCATCAATGGAGCCATTGAGCGAACCTAGTTTTACGCTTCGAATTTCTGGCAATGGGGTTGAAGCGACTGAAAATGTCGGATTATTGGTGGCTACAGTGAATGAAGCCTCGTGGGTCCAAGAACGTAATACCGCGTTTACTACCGGCACTCAAGAAGAACTCCAGGTGACTTTAACAAACTCCGGGAACATTGCATTTTCTCACAAATTAGTCATCACAGAACCAAAGAATTGGAATGCTGACCTTGATGGAAACGATATCATTAATCTTGAACCGGGAGAATCCACTAAACTTCGATTGATGGTTCGCGCTGACCGGCCAATTGATGGTTCGATTCAACTCTCCTTACAAGGAGCTGAAGGCATGACGAATTCTACATTTTTAGTTCAAGTTACATCAACTGGAGAACCGATTGGGACCTCTGGTGAATCTCTCCCAACCGGTGGAATTTTCATTGGCCTTCTTATTGTAATCTTACTTGCAGCAGGGGCATTTATTGTCCAAAGGCAAAAACCAAACCACGACTCACCAATGCCAATCCCGTACCAAGTTCCAGCAGCCAATTTCAAACCTGTACCCGTTCTTTCAACTTCCGAACCCGATGCCTCTGCGCCGATGTGCTGGTCATGTAGAAAGCCAATTTCCGGCTTGATGCTAGGATGCCCCGGTTGTGGTGCTCGATACCATCGCAGTGGCCAAGAAAATTGTTCTGCAAGTGAACTTGACCAATGTCTTAACTGTCCAACACCTTCAACTTCTTTTGTCGAAGCATGAATTGATAACTCGAGTTCCTATGGATAAGCATCTGTGGGTAGCCTTTTGATAGTATAGCCTCCACCGGGGGTCATGGACCCCCGAGAACCAAACAACAGCCACGATTCTAAGCGTGCTCTTTTCCTCGTAGGTCTGCTTTTGCTTTCCGTTGTACCGATGATGACTCCGGGCGTTCTTGCAGACGGGGCTCGTGATGCAAGTATTTCTATTCAAACTAGTCCGTCAAACGGACTTGAAGTGAATCCCGGGGAGTCCGGCGAATATACGATTCGAGTCTACAACAACGGCCCCACTGCGGTGACAATTCAACTTTCAACAAGTGAAGAAGCTACGCAAGAGTGTGGCCAATATTCGTCTTCAGTCCAGCAAATTCCAGGCGTTGTTGAGTCTGGAGACTTTGGTGAAACTACAATGAACATTACGCTCACTCAGGCTGCAGAGGGTACTTGCGATACTACGATTACCGCAAATGCACAAGAAGCTCCAACACCTCCAGATGTTGCTGGACAACCTGCTACAGAAACCAAAACCGTAACCACGACCGCTGGTGACGGGTCGGGTTCAGCAGTCTTTGGGGTCGACCTTTCGATGAAATTCGAATCAAAGCGCAGCCAACAATGGGGCGGTGAATCTGAAATCGAGTATGTGATTGTGGTCGAAAATACAGGGCAGACCAACGAGACCATCGCCTTGTCAATCGATGAGGCAGACGGCAGTGGCTGTCAAAATGCTGACGAACTTACCGTAGATTTGGACGAAGACTCAGTTTCACTCGACCAAAACGAGAGCCAAGACGTTACTGTTACCGTTGAAGTTCCTGCCGGACAAGAAGCGAACAAATACTGTTGGGAAATAACGGGGACTGTCACCAGTGACCCTTCACAGGAAGCAAAGGATGTTGAGGAATTTGATTTAACAGTCCCAGAATTACACGAGTGCAGTATGACATTGTCAAAATCCAGCATGACCGTCGATCCCGATGGAGAAGGGACCCTCACTGCGACTCTACAAAATACCGGAAACAGTGATTGGTCAGTAAACATGGCAAAAACTGGTAGCAGAAACGGTTGGGTAACTTTTGATGGGGCTTCATCTGGACTTTTGCCCTATGATGACGGGGACGGAACCAGAACATTCGACCTCATTGTTTCTCCCGACGATTCTGTAACTGCAGGTGAGGAATCAGTTATCCAAATCATCGGTAAAGATGGCAGCTCAGTCAAGTGCTCTCAAGAATTACGCGTCATTGTTGGACAATCATTTGGGGCATCACTTTCTCTTTCGACATCAAGCTTGTCGAATATTGAACCTGGTTCGAATGACACCGCAACTTTAACCGTCAACAACCAAGGCAATGGGCCAGACAATCTACGCGTCTCTTCGTCTGCTGTACCTTCTGGGTGGAGTGTTCAACTTGATGCCTCCACTGTTTCTGTAGGCTCGAAGCATGGTTCTGAAAAGAGTGCGAACATCGAGGTTGTAGTGACTTTGCCTGAATCAGCCCTCGCCACTGAACAGGTTGAAATTGTCTTCTCCGTCTTACCTGCTGGTGGCGGAGTTGCTTATGCCGAAGTTACTCTGACGGTCTCAGTGAAAGCCATTCACGGAATTGAGGCTCAAGCAAATGCCCTAGAGCAGACAGGCCGTTCTGGCTCAATAGTTAAATTCCCTATTACCATTCAGAACACTGGGAACACCCAAGACAATTACCGTTGCGTAGAACAAGATCAAACGGCCTCTCCCGAGTGGGATGTTTACTGTGAAGACAGTTCCGGGAATCTGATATCTTCTTCTCAAGGCATCTCGATACCTCCGCAAACCTCAATTCAAGTGTTCATGGTCGTAAGCATCGATGGAGAAGAAGAACTGTCTTCTAGTCGAGTGACTGTACGTATAATCAACAAGGACGATTCTACCAATTCGGGAGATGAGGACGGGGACGGCCTCCCAGATAACCAGCGCGAATTCAAACTGCTTGCCATTCTTTCAGACCGAGTTTTTGCTATGGATGTTCGACTTGTTGATGGTGGATTAGACCAACGCTCTGGCACTGCGCTTCTCCCGCCCTCAGGGACCCAAACTTACGGTTTCTGGGTGAAGAATACCGGCGATGGAAACGATAAGGCCATCTTGGATATCTCCGGACTGGAAGGTATTGCAACCCGAGAAATCACCTCCAACGGAATTCCAATTGACGATTCATTCGATGTCCCAGCAGGCTTCGGAATTTGGGACCAAAACAACAGTAAATTCCTCCTCGACGCTTCACTTCAGCCGATTATTGGGGCGACGAAGGATGCAGCTGAAACTCAAATGTGTGAACTCGGGTACTGTGGCGGAGGGTATGAAGCACTTCCGTTTGAAATGTATTTTGAACTTACGCTAACCGTTAACCCTGGCGCCGAAACCGGCGACGGAGGCATCCTTGAGGTGGTTGTTCTCAGCACCAAAAACGCTGCAAACCGTTCAGGAGCATTCGATATTTCTCTCGATGTCCAGATTATTTATGAATTCAAATTTGACCAAGAAAATACCGTACTTGAGACAGACATCATCTATACCGATGCCGACAAAGTCATCACTGTCAATCTTACAAATATCGGTAATATTGAAGGCGACGTGGCCATATTTACCTCAGAAGGATTCCGGGGCTGGTTGGTCAATCTTGGTGAACCGGATAATCAAGACAACTGTAAACTCGAAATTAAGGAACTGATCTGTACGATTGATGTCGACCAAACCATCACAATCGAACTTACCATTATTGCACCATCGGGTCAAAGCATCGATAATACGTACAAGTTTACGCTTTCAGCAGAACCTGTCGAAACCGGTGTTGTTGACAGGGTTAACCTTGAATTCACGATGAATGGTAAAGTAGACACGGGCTTTTTAGGTCTTGGATTAACCTCGAGCCAAGTCGTTTCGTATGGCTCAGGATTTGTGTTCTTGCTCATTGGATTAATGGTCGTTCGTACGGTGACCGGGCGTTCTCGTTCTTGAGATTCTTGATAGGTACGCAGTAGCCTTGTTTTTTAGTCGTTATTTGCCGTCTTTTCTACAGAGTGTTTTGGGAATACTTATGGGGGTCCCTTAAGTCGGTACAAATGCGGAGCGTACGCTTTGCACATGGGTGAAAAAATGTCCGGACTCGAATCGGTTCCAAGTGCGTACCTGTCCATTGGATTTTTGACGGTTCTTGGAATCATCATGCCGTTGACTAATTTCCTCATCACTTGGGTCGTTCGTCCACGGGTTGACCCAGCCCGCCCTCACATTACACGCTCATATCTTCTGGAGGGTTATGAGCGAGACCACAGCCTCTATCCTCGTCGATTGACTACATTCGAATGTGGTAGTGAGCCGGTTGGAGACGCCATGATTCAGTTTCACTTCCAATACTACTGGTATGCAATTATTTTCTTGGTTTTTGATGTGGCTTTCATGTTCCTCGTATTGGGCGGCATGGTTGCTTCGGATGCTACCACGCCAGGTGCTGCAGACAATGCAGTCGCCGAAGCCAAGAGTGCTTTAACTCTGCTCGCACTGTTCTTTGCCATAATGTCCTTGGGCGTTTGGTACGTGTTCCGTAAGCGAGGTCGCATTTACATTTGAGGTGAGTCTATGGCAGAAGCAGGTGAAAATTTTGCAGCATTCAACAGCAGAGCGTTGGTCGAGATGGTTGGAGGCGTTACTGACGAAGCGCTCAAGGCAACGCGGATTAAGAAGTTCCTCGGCGTCTTGGCAGGGAGATATTTCAATTGGGCTGGTCGAAAATCCTTGTTTACTCTTCACTTGGGCATAAAATGTTGCGCCATAGAAATGGCTGCAGCCGCAACTCCCCGTTTTGACGGGGACAGGTTTGGAGTTCTGTTCCGTTCATCACCTCGCCAATCCGATGTACTTCTCATCAACGGGCCGATTACCAAAAAATTCGCCGACAAAGTTGTCCGCCTATGGGAGCAAATGCCTGAGCCAAAATACTGCATTGCAATGGGCGAGTGCGCTATTTCGGGCGGACCCTACTTCCAATCATACAACATTTTGGAAGGCGTTGACACCGTCATTCCCGTAGACGTCTACATCCCGGGCTGCCCGCCGAGGCCGGAAGCTCTTATCGACGGATTCGGACTACTTCGAGAGAAGATCATTCGAATTGGAGGCGCTCCGAGCGTTGAAAGAGCCAGTGAAAAACCTGTTATTGTAGGAGAGGACTGAAATGGCTGGTTCAATTTCCTCACAACAGAATCTCTCGGCTGCAGAAGAATGCTTGACAGCGATAAACTCTCGATTTGGCGGCAGCGGAATAGACGTCTCTGTGGAGTCGCATTCCAACGCCAAGAAGTTTTCATTTATCCGAATTGTCTGCCCTCCACAACACTGGTTGGCCCTTGCAAAGTGGATGAAATTTGATTTGGGTGTCAATTACTGTTCGATGGTTACTGGAACTCATTTCCCGGAAGGTCCTGATGAACGCGGTTGGGAGGTTGCATACCATTTCTTGAGACAGCCAATTCGCGACCAGAAGCCGAATACGTGCAAAGTGCATGATGTCGCTTCGCTTTCCGGAAAAGACATCCCAATGGAATTTGAAGTGTTCATTCCTCTGCCACAAGGAGATTCGCCTTCCGTACCATCGATTCAGAGTATCTGGGTAGGTGCAGATTGGAATGAGAAAGAAACATGGGATTTGGTCGGTATCAAATTTGATGGTCATGAAAACATGCACCGTGTACTCAACCCAAACGACAGCCCAGAGGGTTTTCATCCACTTCAAAAACAACACAAGTTACGCTATCACGATCATAACGAAATGTACGATGACGCTCAAGGTTTCATGCGTAAACCTGCGGACGAGGGCCGCGTAAAGTGAGGGATTGTTATGGCACAAATGTGGATTACAATGGGGCCCCAACACCCGATGACACACGGGTTGTGGACACTACGAGTCAAAGTTGATGGAGAAACCGTCGTCGATACTGAAGCAGAACTTGGTTACATCCATCGAGGTGTCGAGAAGATTTGCGAATCTCGCGACTTTACTCAAGTCACTCCTTACTGCGACCGATTGTGCTATGTTAGCGCAATGACTTGGGCTAATTCGTATATCTATGCGGCCGAAGACTTGCTTGAAGCAGAAGTCCCAGCACGTGCAGAATATATTCGACTTATCTCAGCAGAGCTGCAGCGACTTGCTTCACACTTGATGTGGCTAGGAGCTTTTGGCCCTGACATCGGTAATTTGACTTTGATGACGTGGTGTATGCGAGACCGTGAAATGTTCCTTGACCTTTTGCAGGAACTTGGAGGCTCTCGAATGCACTACAACTATCCTCGAATTGGTGGAGTCAAGCGCGATATGCCAATTGGTTTTGCTGACCGAGTCATTGCCAAGACAAAATTGTTCGAAAAGCGAATTGATGAATATGAAATGATGCTTGACGAATCGACCATTTGGTTGGTCCGACTTCAAGGTGTAGGGTATGCAAATGCTGAATCGATGGTTGATGCAGGAGTTTCCGGGCCGAATGTTCGAGCTGCTGGAGTAAATTACGATGTTCGCTGGGCTCACCCGTATTCAGTTTACGACGAAATCGATTGGGAGCCTGCAGTCGAAAAGCCAACCTCGGTCAAAGGCGCAGATTGCTACGACCGTTACCGTGTTCGAATGGAAGAAATGCGACAATCATGTCGCATGGTCCTTGATGCACTCAACAAGATTCCCGGTGGCAAGAACACCAACTACGCTAACGGCGATGAGATGATTTACACCAAAGCCCCAACCCGAGCGCCAGAAGGCGCAACTGGTTTCAGCAATTACGAATGCACCCGAGGTGCATCCCAGTTCTACATACAAGGAGGGGGCGAAGGGCGTGGAAAGAACCCGTACCGAGTTTCAATCCGTTCACCGATGTTCATCACTATTCCTTATGTCGCAAAGACAATGATTGGCTACAAAATTGCTGACATTCCAGCAATCATGGGAAGTTTCGACCCGTGTATTGGAGAGACTGACCGTTGAGGTGATTTGTTATGGATGACATCTATGATTTACGCAGCATTTTCCTCGGTAAAGACAGCCTTGTTTCCACGCTCATCACCGATGGCCTTGAAGGCACACCTCTAGAGGAAAGTTCTGGAGACCTCGCTTTCTTGGCAGGGACTTTTGCAGTTGTTAACATTGTCTTTTTGATGTTGTTTTTCAGCCAATTCGCAATTTTGTGGATTGAGCGTAAGGCTGTCGCCCGAATGAATGATCGTAGAGGCGCTACCACGGCTCTTCGTTCTCTATGGGTCGGTGAAAACGGTGTTACTGCTGGCGAATGGTGGAAGATGCTACCTTTCGGAGGGGGAATTGTAGGTGCAATCAACAAGTTCCTTAACAAGAAATTCGGAAACAGAGATGAAAAATTCGCTACAGTTGACCGTGTTAACAACCGCTCATGGATGGGATACTCGATCCTCCCCGGTTTCTTCCAAAATGTGGCTGACGGGATGAAATTCCTTCTCAAGGAACATATGGTTCCTCGCCGCGCAGATAAACTCATTTTCGAGGTTTCACCGTTCCTTATCGTCTCTTCAACGCTGCTTATTCTCGGTATCATTCCACTCTCAAGTGGCATTTATGCAACGAATCCGGACCTTTCCATTCTGTATGCAATTGCCATTTTTGGCATTGCCCCAATTGGCGTCTTCTTCGCAGGTTGGTCTTCAAACAACAAGTATACGCTCATCGGCGGAATTCGTTCTGCTGCACAATTGACTGCTTACGAAATCCCACTCTTACTCACGCTGCTATCAGTCGCCATCCTTTCTGGAACCTTCAATATCATAGAGAGTATTCACTTCCAGCACGCAGCCGGCTCGTGGAACCTTTTCCTCATGCCTCTTGGAGCTGTTTTGTTCCTTGTTACCATGATTGCAGAAGTCGAACGTGTACCGTTTGATATGCCGGAAGCCGAGGCCGAGTTGGTCGAAGGATGGTGGACAGAATACGGTGGCATGCGATTCGGAATGTTGTTCATGGCAGAGTACATCAGGACGTATGCAGCATGTTTCTTGTTCACTCACTTTTTCTTGGGCGGCTGGCACTTACCATTCCAAGGCACAATCAGCCAGATTCCAGTGCTTGGGGATGCATATGTCCTCATCCCAGGGGCTATTGTTGTCTTGCTCAAGACGTGGCTAGTTTTCCTCGTCGTATTCGTTTGGGCCCGTTTCTCGTTAGCTCGTATTCGAACAGACCAAATTCTTGAATTTGGCTGGAGAATGCTTTTGCCACTCTCAGTGGTTCAAGTCGTACTTTCAGTCGTTTATCGACTGTATTTCTTCCAGCCAGATAATCTCAATTATGCGGCCGAAGGTGGCAACGCGTGGGATGGTTTTGGAATCCCGATGCTTGTTCCAGTCGTAACGACGTTGTTCTGGGTCGGGGTATTCTATGTGCTTCTCAACGATGAAGACAAAGATGCTGCTCCAGATAGAATGTACCACGTGTACACATTACAGCCCGCGGGAACGCACACTCCGGGTAAGGACTGAGGTGAATAAACATGCCAATGCATCCACACGCAAAACCGAATTTCAGAAACCTCTTCTGGTATCCGTTCAAGATTACCTTAGTGACTGCCTTGAGAACCTTCCCGTTCATCGGAAAACGGTTCGGAAAGAGGCTTGGATGGGGCTACCACAACTCCGAACATCCAGAATTCTTGGATGATGGCAGTAAGGCCCGAGCCGGTAAAACCTCGGAATTCAACGACATAACAATGCAGACTTTTGCTCCGGATCGAGTGACTTCTGATTTATTCCCAACTCTTTGGAAACCCCAAACCGTTCAATACCCGTACGAGAGACTTGAAGAAATGGAGCCATGGCTGTTTGTTCCCGGGAACTACAACGGTCGTATTGGCGTTATTTGGGAGACGTGCACTGCATGCAAATTGTGTGTTACCGCTTGTCCTAACGATTGTCTTCACATGACCACTGAACTTCGGGTGGACGTTCTTGATGGTGCTGAAGGAGAACATGCCGGTATGGGTGCTGAACTCGAAGTTGGCGGACATGCAGCAACGCTCCTTCCTGAAGTTGTTGCAACACTTGACGATTTCAACCATGTCACTGCCCATACTGACACTCCAAACGAATGGCGTTTTGGAGAGGTTTTGGACCTTTCAGGCTCGACGGCTACAGTTCGTTGGAACGACTCTGGCGAAGAAGTGACCATGGACCAAAGTGATTTACGAGTAGCAGACGACCAAATTGTGTCTGGACGTATTGACTTGGGGCGATGCATGTTCTGTGGTTTGTGCATGGAGGCTTGCGGCTTTACTTCGTTCTTTATGACCAATGAATACGATGGAATGTCAGGCTTCACCCGTCAAGAATTATGGTTTGATGCCAGCCGAACTCGGGTTCTGCCATCGATTCACCAAGAAGCAGTTGATACCGAATTGGCGAAGCGAGCCACGAAGGAACGCACTAAGCGTGCTAAGAAAGCCGCTAAGGCGAAAGCTGCTGCTGAGGAGAGTGCGTGATATGGATATCGCAAGTGTTGCAGAAACAGGAGTTTTCTTTTTGTTCGCAACAATTGCGATTCTCGGCGCTCTCGGGCTGGTTCTTGCTCAAAGAGTCGCTCACTCCATGCTCTCTCTCATTTTTTCCTTTATGGCCGTTTCAGGAATCTTCATTCTCTTGGGAGCAGAATTCCTAGCAGCCATTCAAATTCTAGTCTATTTGGCGAGTGTCGGTTTGGTGGTGTTGTTTGGAATAATGCTTACACGAAGGCAAATTCTTGAGGAGGACTTTGAATGAAACTCGTCTCCTTATTCACTCGAATGGGCTTACTTGCCCTTGGCATGATTCTCGTCTCTGTTCTCAGTGCCGATAGTGTTTGGGAAAACAGCAGTGATGATTATCCAACAACCAGTGGATTAGCTGACTCACTCCTCAGTGATTGGGCATTACCGCTGCTTATCCTAGGTATCCTCATGTCCATGGCAATGATTGGCGCTGCTTATCTTGTTCGTGATGAAAGAATGGAAAACCTTCTTTGGGAATTTGGAGGTGAAGAGGAATGATTGATCCTGCTCTGGTATCAGCCCTTTCTGCTTTGATGTTTGTTATTGGACTGGGCGGCGCTTTCACTCGAAAGAACGCAATTATCGTCCTTATGTGCATTGAATTGATGCTCAATGCTGCAAACATGCAATTTGCAGCCGCAGCTGTCCACCATGGTGATACAACCGGTTGGGTTTACACTCTTTTTGCTATTGCTATTGCTGCAAGTGAGGTTGCTATAGGATTGGCGATTTTCCTTGCTGTCTACGGGCAACACGAAACAATATCACTGGACGATGTAGATGTCCTGAAGAACTGAGGTGTTTGAATGGCAAGTACAGAAGTTACGAACACAATTAACTCGGAGTGGCTGGAATTCGCTCCACTTATTATTCTCCTACCAATGATGACCTTTGCGGTGATCTTATTCCTCGGACGAGTGTTTAACGGAAACCCATTTTGGAAAAACACGATGAAAGAGGGGGGCTTAATTGCGCTACCAGTTATGGGATTGAGTTTGCTTCTCTCGCTTCTTTTGATTTCTGAATTCCTAGGGGGATTTAACCCTTTGAAGGTATTTGACCCTGCTACAGTTGACAAGCTTGCATGGGTTAATTCCGGAGTATGGGACGGTGGAAGTAACCTTGAATCGGTTTCCTTTAGTTTTGGAATTTATGTTGACCACGTCACGGTCATGTTGTTGTTTGTTGCAGCATTCCTCTGCCTCCTCATCAATACTTTCAGTATTGGTTACATGAATACTGACCCGATTAACGATAATCGAAATCATCGTTTCTACGCAGAGTTCGTGCTCTTCTGCTCAGGAATGCTCGGCATGGTACTTGCAGATTCGTTCCTATGGTTATTCATCTTCTGGGAAATCATGGGACTCTGTTCATATCTCCTCATTGGATTCTACTACGAACGCCCAAGTGCTGCATCTGCTGCAAAGAAAGCATTCTTGACTACTCGAATCGGTGATGTTTTCCTCATGGTCGGATTGGTCATGCTTTGGGACTTGTTCGGCTCGCTCGACTATGCCATTGTGTTTAATGAAGAAAACATTGCAGCAGTGGCTGAGAACTCTGCGGGCACACTTCAATGGGCTCTCGGGTTGATGTTTATCGGTGCTGTTGGAAAATCAGCCCAGTTCCCACTCCACGTTTGGCTTCCAGATGCAATGGAAGGGCCAACACCTGTTTCGGCCCTCATACACGCAGCAACCATGGTCAATGCTGGATTGTATCTTGTCGCTCGAATGTTCCCGTTTTTTGGTGCAGAGGCACTACACGGCGACTTAGACGACCTTGCCTTCATCATTGCAGCCATTGGCGGAATTACTGCTGTTATGGCTGCGGCGATCGCTTTCGTTCAGATGGATTTGAAGAAGGTCCTTGCCTACTCCACGATGAGTCAATTGGCCTACATCTTCACCGGTCTTGGATGTGCAATGTACCTTGCAAACACACTTGACTGGCATCATGACGATGACGCACATTACATCGTTGTCGTTGCATTCGGTGCAGCTCTGTTCCACCTCTTTAACCACGCAATGGCCAAAGGAATGCTGTTCATGGCCAGTGGCTCAGTGATTCACGAAGTCCACCATGCCCACCATCATCTCCATCATCATGACGAACATGGAGACGGTCACCACGACGACCACCACGATGACGACTTTGATGCGCAATCGATGGAGAACATGGGCGGTCTAGCCTCAAAGATGCCAATCACTGCTACCGCAATGCTTGTTGGTTCAGCCTCGATTATGGGATTGCCTCTTATTGGCGGATTCTGGTCCAAAGAAGGCATTATTGCCAACGCCTGGAGAGTCGCTCAAGACGATCCACGCTTCTTCCTTCCAGCAATCTGTGTACTCCTCGGTGCAGCAATGACTGGTTTCTACATGTCCCGAATGTGGTTCAAGACCTTTGCAGGTAAGCCAAATAATGAGGTTGCTGCCCACGTTGGCCCAACCAATACTTGGATTAAGACGCCTCTGTTTATCTTGACTTTCGTTACACTTTCTTCGGTAATTTTCGCAGGACTTGGTTTTACCCATTGGGCTTCGGAAAACTCGTACGAACTTGGTCAAGATGGTTTCCTTCACGGGCTACAGCATGAATTTGAACATGCATTCGCCAATACTGATGCATTCTTCTTTGTACTCACCTATGTGGCTATTTTGCTTGGAGCCGTTATTGGCCCCGGCTTGGCAATGGCTCTGTATGGAGGGAAATTAGCTGATGGTGAAGAAGCCAAGCCTTGGATGCGTCCTGTCATACAACTCAGCGCATGGGTACGCAAGCGGTTCCATTTCGACAACAGCGCATTTGCTGAGTCGACACTGGCTACAGCTCTTGAAAACAGACTTTACATCGATGAATACTATGACAAGGCTATGGTGAACATTGTCGCAGCATTCTCTTCTAAAGCTGCAGAAACAGATAGTGAAGTCATCGACGGGACTATCAAAGCGATTGAGAGTGGTTCTCAATCACTTTCCTCATTCATTCGTTCGATGACCACCGGCTCTGCCCGCGATTACATCCTCATGGTGGCGGTAGGAACGCTCTCGATTTTCATGCTGATATGGGGGGTGGCCTGAATGCAAGATTGGATTTCTCTTCCTCTTGTTGGTTTCCCACTCATCGCGAGTTTCATTCTTTTGGCCTTTGTCTCTAGAGCAGACGCAAAGATGCGAGAACGGCTAAATGGTCCAATTCGTATGGCCTGTCTTGTGTTCTCACTCGTCTTGTTTATCCTCACAACGGGGATGTTCTTCCAGTACTTCGGTGATGTGAGTTGGGAAGGGATTTCGTTCAACACCTATGTGTTTTACAAGCAATATTCGTGGATAGAATCTCTTGGAATTCATTGGACTGTAGGGCTTGATGCGTTGTCTTTCCCGATGGTTTGGCTGACTACTTTCCTGTTACCAGTCACTATTATTGCTACTTGGAATGAAAAGAACGGTGCCATGTATTTCCCAATTCTATTGGCCATGGGTGGTGCTCTTATCGGTGTCTTTGTGGCTTTGGATTTGTTCATGTTCTATGTGTTCTGGGAACTTACACTCATTCCAATGTTTTTCCTCATACTTGTATGGGGAGGTGCAGATCGCAAATACGCATCTCAGAAATTCTTCATCTACACCTTTACAGCATCCGTAGTGATGTTACTTGGATTGATTACTCTGTACTTCTTCCAAGACCCTGACAATCCTTTGGCTTACGCAGGTACGATGACAGGAAGGAGCTTTGATATTCCAAGCATCACTACATATGCGTTCACCCAAAACAGTGGTGGGAACTGGTACCTCGGTCCAAATATTCAGAAGGTTTTGTTTGCCATGCTCATGCTTGGGTTCCTCGTCAAACTCCCTGCAGTACCATTCCACACTTGGCTTCCTGATGCACACGTACAGGCGCCCACAGGCGGCTCTATGCTTTTGGCAGGTGTGATGTTGAAAATGGGAGCATACGGTATGTTCCGTCTCCCACTGAGCCTTTTCCCACATGCTCTAGAATACTTCCAATTGACATTGATGATTATCGGAATGGTTTCATTGGTTTGGGGTGCAATAGTTTGTCTAGGTCAAACTAACCTCAAGAAGATGGTTGCTTATTCATCAGTTTCTCACATGGGTGTAATCCTCATCGGAATTGCAACAATGCAGCCAATGGGCTGGGCCGCTGCTCTTTTCATGATGTTCGCACACGGTATTATCAGTCCAATGCTGTTTGCAGTTTGTGGGGCCTTCAAACACCATTACCACAGTATGGAAATCGGAGCAATGCGTGGAATGGCAAAGCACTCGCCCTGGATTGCTACTTCGATGATGTTTTCGTGGATGGCTTCTCTTGGACTGCCTCTACTTGCAGGCTTCGTAGCAGAACTAATGATGTTCATCGCACTGTGGTACTTCCTCGTTGCTGAAGGATGGAGTGTTTTCTGGATGGTTGGGCCTGCATTGGTTCTTGCCGTTACTGCTGCATACTATCTTTGGTCGATGCAGAGAACGATCTTCGAAGGTGGAGACGAAACTCAGCCACCCGAGTCGTTGCACGGTGAACCTGTACCTGACCTTGCATCTCCTGAAAAACTAGCCATGCTCGTCTTAGCAGCCTTTACTATTCTCTTTGGCGTAATGCCTTGGATTGGTTTAGATATGATGCATGACTGGACAAAGCAGATTTTTGAAGGACTCATTATGCCGATTCTTGGCGATTTCAACGGAGGTGCGTGAAATGACAGATTTGAAACGAATTGAGCCATTCGGTGACGGCTTTGTTTCCGCACTATGTCCTGAACTCATTCTGTTTGCCGGGATGATTGCTCTAATTTTGATTCCAAATCTTGGAAAAGGAACATTCCGAATTCCCGGTACACAAATCCGCCTTCCATGGCTTTTAGGTGGACAACGATTCGATATCACCAGTAATCCTCGACTACCGTCTTGGATTGCGACAATCACTCTATCTCTTGCCTTCTTGGATGTGTTGTATATCTTCAGCCAGGGTTTGGACAGAACCCTAATCGTCACCGATTCAGGTAAAGAATTGCTACTGATTAACGGCTTCAGCCGTGTCTTTGAACTGATTTTCTTCGGAGCACTAGCGCTTGCTTCTTTGGCAAGTATGAACCGTCTGCAAGTTGATGGAGTCGGCTCCAAGGTATCCGAGTTGGAACTTTACAACAACCGGCGGCAGGCCGATTTCTACATCTTGATGGTGACATGTGCACTAGGAATGTCTGTTGTCGCTTTGGCCCAAGATTTGTTTGTTCTTTTTATTGGTCTTGAACTTGCGTCTTTCTCGACATACGTACTTGTAGCATTCATGAAAGAATCCAAGGTAGGCGCTGAATCTGGAATGAAATATTTCATCGTTGGTTCAGTTGCATCCGGAGTCGGACTATACGGCCTTTCAATGCTCTATCTATGGGCAGGTTCGCTTCAATTCAGTGTTCTTTCCGTGGCATTTGCAGAATCGGGAACAACAGCTCTTCCATTGATTGGAATTGGATTTGTTCTTGTCGGCTTTGGTTTCAAAGTCAGTGCAGTACCGTTCCATTTCGCTGCTCCAGATGCGTATTCAGGAGCGACCAGCCCCGTTGCCGGCGTTCTTGCAACCGCAAGCAAAGCAATGGGTATGCTTGGATTGGTTCGAATGCTGTTGATCGTTGCAGCACCAGAATCCAGTGATGGCAGTGCGGTCTGGCTGATTTGTCTAGGTGCAATTGCAGCCATCACAATGACTTGGGGTAATCTTGCAGCACTTGGTAGTGATAATCCAAAGCGAATGCTTGCATATTCATCAGTAGCTCATGCCGGATACATGTTGGCTGCTTTGACAGCAGTTGGTGCTTGGAACTGGGATGCAACTGTTTCTGGAGACGCTAGCGCTGCAGCAGTTGCGGTCATGACAGCCCTTCTCTTCCATCTCGTGGTTTTGGTTGCTTTCAAGTTGGGCGCTTTCCTCGTTCTTTCAATCTTAGAATCTGATGGGGGAGCATCTCATCTCTCTTCATTGGGAGGACTTGCCAAGCGAGAACCACTTTTGGCAGTTGCCATGTTCATCTTCATGATTTCACTTGCTGGAGTTCCCCCAATGGCTGGTTTCTTGTCAAAGTTACTCGTTATTATGGGAATAGTCCGTGTTGCCGTCGGTGATATGGGTGCAGAAATTGCCGATGGAGGAGTCTATGCTCTTGGCGATTTACACTGGGTTTGGTGGCTCGCACTTCTTATGGTGATTAATTCTGCAATATCCATGTTCTACTACCTTCGTGTCGGTGTTGTCATGTTCTTTGATGAGCCTGAAGAAGGACGAGAAGGACCTCTACCTGCAGGATGGCAAGTACGTACTGCTGTTCTTGCATGTGTCTTGGTCACCTTACTGGTTGGTGTTGCAGGAGATTCCCTCATCCGTCTGTGTGAAATGGCAGCCCAGAGCCTCAACTACAACTGGTAACACTGAACTGTTCAATAAACGCCCTATTGCGTCACTTTGACGCAGTAATTGAGGGTGCGGTATTCAAGAAGGGTCGACTGTTGGGTTAGAACGGTGAGGCTGTTTGGGTCGACGGTATGAAGAGAAAGTGGACGTGGAAGAACTTGCTCGTCTCGAATCTCCAGAGGACGCTTCAAGCGGTAAAATTCGTGTGAAAATGCCGAACCGAAAAATCAACGAGATGTTCGCTTTTGCTGAACAAATTCTTGGCGGCCGACGAGTCACTGTACTGTGTGAAGACGGCCAAACACGCATGGCTCGTATCCCGGGTAAAATGCGTCGACGACAGTGGGTCCGAGACGGCGATTTGATCATCGTATGGCCATGGGATTTTCAGGATGCAAAGGCAGATGTTAAGCACCGATATACCAAGACACAGGCCATGTACCTTTCTCGCAAAGGGGTGCTTCCAAAGGAACTAGACTTCTTTGGCATGAACACTGCTAGTGAAGATGATGATGATGAGTTTTCAGACACATTTGGTGTGGTTGATGAACCTGAAGAAGATGTCGATGATGTACTTGCTGACGAAGGCAATGACGATGATTTGTTTGGCTTAGACGATGACGATGGTGATGACTTGTTCGGCTCAGATGATGACGATGATGATGACTTGTTTGGCTCGGACGACGATGAAGTAACTGAAGAAACAGCTGAAGAAGTGACAGAACCTGAAACTCCTCATGTGCCAGTTGAAGAATATCCTTCTGACGAAGGTGAAGTTGTTGATGATGACGATGATGAGGACCTTGAATCCTTATTCGGTTAAGCGATGCAAGACCCATGGGTGGTCGTATGGCGAAGAGAGATGATTGGGACGACGAATTGGCATCCAACAAACGTCAGCGTAAGCGTCGTCGTCAACACCGTCAGAAAAAGGGTAAATCTACATCTGAAAAAGGCCAAGACGATGCTTTTGCTCTAAATGAACAGGATAAATTCCTAAGTAATCTTGAAGCGAAGTCTGGCGCCTTTAATTGGATGAAAGAAGATCGTTACAAACGGATGTTTCGAGATATTGAATCTAAGATTCAGGGCGCCCTTGGTACAGGAACATACGATTGGGTTGACCGGCGAGTGTTTGACCAAGTTTTTGACAGGATGACGCTCATGTCGTTGTACAAACTGATGAAGGCCGGTACCATAGACACTCTCGATTTTCCAATTGCAAGAGGCAAGGAAGCACACGTATTCCACGCTACTGATATCGATGGGAAGGTAGTGGCAGTGAAGATTTTTCATACATCGAATGCCGTTTTTAAGAATCTCATTCAGTACATAGAGGGAGACCGAAGGTTTGGAGGCCTTCGTCGAAGACACCGAGACTTAGTCGATATTTGGGTTCGTAAAGAACACCGTAATCTTTCTCGTTTGTGGCGTTGGGGTCTTCATGTTCCCCGCCCACTTGGGATACACAAAAATGTCCTCGTGATGGAATATGTTGGGACTCCTCAATCAGCATCTCCTAAGCTCCGAGAAGTCCAAGTGAACGATGCTGAAGCAGTGTTCGATGATTTGTTGGAATTTCTGGCCATATGCTGGCAGAAAGCAGATCTGGTTCATGGTGATTTTTCTCCATACAATATTCTCTGGCATGAAGAAAAAGCAGTCGTCATCGATGTAGGTCAAGCGGTAATCCAAACCCATCCCAAAGCACAAGAATTTCTTGTTCGGGATGTTACTCGACTTGTTGAATGGGGAAATAAAAACGGTGTTGAAACAACATTAGCCGAGGCTATGTATGAGGTGCTAAACATGAATCTTGACCACGTCAAACAAAAGTTTTCATCCGAGGAAGAATAGTCACTCTTCTTCCCAACTGACTTCTTCATCATCAGCCAGTATCATCATCTCAGCCACAGCCTCTTCGTCTTCAGGGTCGACTTGTGAAGCTCTCATCCGCCGTGAACGTCGGTTAGAGAGGTCTGAAAGACCAGGAACAAGACCTTCAAAACTATCGCTAGGTGCAGGTGGGCGGTCGTCTCGAATTTCGATAGTGTCCAGTTGTCGATTGACAATTCTTGACCTTCTGCGGTCTCGTTCTAGGAAATTTAGAACGGTACCATGTTCGGCTCCGCCTGCCAACATTTCAATGGCTTGGCGGGCTGCTGAAAGGCCTTCTTCTTCTCCAACTAAAACGACTGTTGAGTTGTAAATTGAGATTTGAGTGTCAGTCAAACCCTCAATGAGTTGGCGTATTTTGCCTTGGCTTCCAATGATTCTGCCTCGAATTCTTCTTTGTTGGTTCGACCTTTTTCCAACGAATTTTCGAATATCGACCAATTCAAAGAAATGACCGTCTTCCAGTAGTTGAATCGCTGCTTTTGGAGCCATTCCTCGACCTATCGCTTTGATGACATTTGGAAATTTCATTGCCTTAACAGGATCGTAAGTGCCTGGTTCACCCCACACAACTTCAACATCTCCCGTTACTGAGTCAATGATAAATTCTTTACAGCCTGAAGCATTTCTCAACGACTTCGCAGTAGTCCCTTTAGAGCCAATAAGAACCGCAATACGATTCTTTGGAACTCGCGGCAGAGGTTGGCGCATGGATGTTCCTAAGGCCGACCTCTTTTCAATCTCTTGTTTGTCTTTGAAGTGCGGTGATTACGAAGCCTGCAAGCAGAAGGAGCAGAATTGACGGTGCAAATGATGGCACAAGGCCAGGTGAACCAATAGCGGCGCCAGTGACAACCATGTGGTTGTAATTGTTGCCTTCATCATACTCGTCAATAACATCGACATAATCGATGACAAGCCGTAGGTCGAACTGTCCAGTCTTGGGTACGGTGTAATTCCAAATTAGTGATTCTTGACTGTCCAAAAGAGCTCCTGCATCAAGTGTTCTTGATTCCATGACCGTCCAACTTACCGTAGAACTTCGGTCAGCTGGTGCGGATTCAAGCCGAACATTCACGCTTCCGCCGTAATTTTGATTACTTTCAAGTAGACTTGTAATCGTGATGTTTCCGTCGGTTTCTCCAGGCCTGACAATCAGCCGATCGAGGTTTGTTTCGGTAGCATTCCAATACAGATCAAGACCAGGTAGGATTTGATATGAACTCGGACTTGAGGTGTATTCATTTCCAGCATTATCGACGACGACGGCTCTAAACATGAGGTACTGTCTTGATTTGGTTGCCCAACTCGCAAGCCCAATAGTGCCAGTAAGGCCTGGTGTGCTCATTTGCAACCAATTGCCGGAAAGGTCGGGGGTTTGTCCCACTCCATTTGAGTCAAAGCCAAACTGCAGATAAGAATTCGAGAGGTCTATTCCGGAGCCTTCGTCTATGGCACTAAATTGAACATTTGCGGGCCCAACTCGACTGGTAGTGAGTTCATCGACAGTCCAACCGATTGATTCAGGGAGTGTCTCGTCAATTCGGATATCGAATTGGTTTGCCGTTCCAGCGTTTCCTACACGGTCAACAGAGCGAACGTGAACAGTATGGTTGCCCTCCGTCAAGCTAAGTTGAACTGAATCCGAAGTCGTACTACTCCAATTTTGCCCATTCATAGAGTACTGTGCAGATGCAACGCCACTGCCTTGTCCATCGTTGGCGTTGTTGATGAGTCCGCTGATGGTAACATTCGTTGATTTCTGCCAGTTTCCGCCGTCACCTATCGTCACCGATGACAAGGTTGGACCGGTTCGATCAATCCCAATGAAGAGTGTTTGACTGGCCGTTAAACTCGAACTGTCATAGACGGTCAAACGAGAATTCCATGTCCCCTCTGCCATTGCTCCACTGCTCCAATCCCAGCCGTAGGAAATTCCAGATGGACCATCATTTGCTGGCGCACCTGGGCCTGGTACATTGGTAATGGTTGCATAACTCAGATCATCATCGCTGGCGCCCCATCGGTAGGCTAGAGTTCCGTCACTTTCGATACCAAACCACGCTCTATCGGATGCAGACGCTCCAGTGCCAGCAGCAGCGTTTAGTGCGGTGAATATGGTTATGACCGGAACCTGATTTACAATATTGAACGTTCCAGAACTTGCAATAACACTCTCGTTAACATCGTCATCCCAAGCTGTTGCGCGTAGGGTGTATGAGCCGTTTGCATATGAGGTTGAATCAAAATATGTCAACCACGGGGTAGAGGTGAGATTGCTTACCGTTGTCCATGCTCCACTTCCCGTTGAAATCTCAATGAGAATAGAGGAGACGTTTGCATCGCCCGTCAGTGAAAAGGACAGGCTGTGTAGGCCGACAATATCTTGATTTGTTGTTGGACCGTTCCCAAAAGAGAGAACCAAATTCGAAGTGGAGGTTTGGACAATTTTCCGTTCTTCAAGTTCGAGATTTACCGTCGGTGTAGTGCTCAGCATGAGGATGGCGACGACAAGAACCGCACTCACCCAACCCCTGCCCATGGTGCTAGACGAGTACGGTTATCCTTCAATGCTCCCCTTCTTTACTGCTCTTTTGAATGAAACTACATGGTTAAATCGGTATCAGGAAGTTTGGTTTGGTCATCAGAAAAAGAACCCTCATATGGGTTTTTAACCGAACTTGTAGAGATGGGTTCAAGTGCTCCGCAGGATGTCGAATACTCACATGGCGAGCGCGTGGAAGCCGGTTTTGGCAATTCTTCTACTTTGTATTGCATCGGTGCCGATGCCGATTTCTGCTGAGCAGAGCGGTTCTATTCAGGCTGGTGCAAGCAATGTGGCCCTTCAACCGCAGAATCCACAAGCAGGAGATTCTGTGACCATTTATCTTCAAATGTTTAACAGTGGGAATTATGCTACTGACGTAGAATACGCTTTCTACCGAGATTTCCGAGGACCCAATCAACTTCTCAAGGAAGCAACGGTCGATATCGATACCAACACTTCGGAGGAAGTCTCTGTTGTTTGGCCAGGAGTCACCGAAGGAGAGCATGAGATTCACATAACCTTCGAACATCCACGAGGTTCTGGTGACATCGCCCACTTTTGGGTTGACTTCAATGTTGCAGGTCTCCCTAATCTTAAGGTGACTCAAACTGAACTCACTCCCTCGACCGGAATTCTTTCTGGTGATACCGTCATGCTTTCATCCTTGGTACGCAATGTGGGTACTCAACCCGCCGCGTCCAGCACCCTACATATCGATTTACCAGATGGTAGCGACTTGGATGTGACAACTCCATCCGTGGCTGCAGGCGAAACTGAATGGGTTAACACAACCTTCACTGCACCTGATAGCGGTTCGTACACCATCATGGTAACTCCAGATTATCAGAATGAAGTCGTAGAATCGTCAGAGTTCGATAAAATTGTAGAAGTGCCTCTTAACGTGGATACAAGATTGGATGTCTTCCATATTGGTGAATTGAATGTTGCCGTCGATGATGAAGCCTTAGAAGGCCCTTGGGTTGTAACGGGCAAACTCGGTATAACCAATGGTAGCGGTGTCACTGAGGTCCCACTATGGTTACAAATTATCAGTTCGACTGGCGAGAAAGTGACCACTGCTCCGTTTACAGTAACCCTCTCCGGGATTGGTTATGCAGAGGTAACTTGGACCCGTTCCCTCACTGCTTCTGACCTCGGTTCATTACCGGCTGGCATACACACGCTCGAGGCCAAAATTGATCCATTCGAAACTGCTAACTTTATTCAAGAAACCACCGACAATGATATCGTAAGTTCTCCAATCTCAAAGTATGATGTTCCCGATGTTTCGGTTGATTCGATGGCTTCAAAGTCTTCACCCAGTGTAAATTCTGGCGATTCGGTTGTCTGGGGTGTGACGTTACGAAACAATGGCGAACTTCGAGTTTCAGGGCGATTCAATTACACATGGGAAGGAATGAGAGACACTTCTCAAATCATCTATCTCCAACCTGGTGAAGAATATCTTTGGACCACGGAATTAACAACTGTTATTGGCTCTCATAACGCCACATTTGAAGCCACATGGAGGCCTTCAACAAATAGTTGGGACTCAAATTCATTGAACAATGTAGCTTCTGGAGTGGTGAAGGTCAGTGCTGAGTTGCGACTGAGTTGGGCGCTTTCAACTCTTGATGTAACCGATTCTAGCAATTCACAATTTACCCTTCCGATGACTGAAGGAGAGAATTATTCTTTGTCCATTGATTTGACCAGTACCGAAACTGGTTCACTCACATACGATTGTAAGGATGGAGACGATAACACTCTGTCAACTCTTGATGCTGTGGTTACTAACCTAGGCGATAAAGTGACCCTCGTTTGTGAATTTACCGCAGTTGCTCCCTCGACAGTGGTGAAACTTGACCCTTCTGATGACGATGTTTCTGGCACCTTTACTCGCACTTTTGCGACGGTCATGAGCGATGAAGACATTGAAGATTTAAACTCTAATTCCGAATGGGGCACTTTCACTCTGATAGGTTTTGTTGCAGTCATATTGATTGTTATTCTTGCGTTTTCCATCTACCTTACACGTGAAAAAGATGAGGATGTTGAGCGAGATATTTTCGAATATTGTCCAGCATGTGACGGTGAACTTGAAGGCGATGAAGACCGTTGCCCACACTGTTCTTTCAATCTCAAAAAGGCAAGAAAGCAATTCCACGACTGTAAAGAATGCGGTGAATCAATACCTGATTTGCTTGACAACTGTGTGTATTGTGGCGCCGAACAAGATGTATCATCGTTCTTTGAGAAGCGTGAACGAAAAGAACGTTCTGTCAAAGAAACAGTCGCCTTACCAGAAGAAACCAATGAAGATGAAATTGTAACTGGAACTGAAGACTTCGCACGAGCTGTGAAAGAATTTGGCTATGATGAAGACCAACTTGAAGAAGAATGGGACCAGAACATTGTGACTGCCGAAGCAGAAGTCGAAGCCGCTTATGACAGAAGAAATGCAGAGGAATTGCTCCAAGAAGACATGACTGAAGAAGAACTTGAAGCATATCAGAATACGGTGACTACTACGCTCAAGAGCATGAAGGAACTCGAAGCACAAGGCAATGATATTGACTCAATCTTGGCTTCAAAGGGTAAAATTATTGCCCATAAAGACGACGGCAAAGATCTCTCAGCGAGTGATGCAGATATCCGTGGAAGGTTGTACGAAATCACCGGAGAAGACGGTATCATGCCTGGTGACAAGGTCCATGTCGGAATGCAACTTACCGATTCAGCCTTCGCAGGAAACGAAGTGGCTGAAACGACTTCAGACTTTACGGTGATTGATGAAAATCCGGTATCGAAGACGGATGAGTTGACTCCAAAATCTGCGAAACCAAATCGTCGCAGAGGGACACGTCGAAAACCTGCTGAAAAGAAGTCGGAATCCGATGTCGCTGAATGCGGTGCATGTGGCGCTGATTTGCCTGTTGAAGCAACTGAATGTAGCACATGTGGTGCGAAATTTGAGTGATGTCCGTCGGCTTTCATAGGGTTCGTCATTGCGGTAGCTCGGCAACCACAAGCGTCATCCGGACGGATTGTGCTGTACACAAGAGTCTTCAAACCCTCGCATCATATTTCCATTGAATTGATATGTGGGCAGGCCGTAGGACTGCTGATGAAGACGAGGTGGGTGATGCCAGTTCTGCTGGTTCTAACTTTTGTTCTCAGCTCTACATCAGGTTGCCTTGGCTTGCTGCAGGCAAGAGAGGTTGTTGAAGACATTCGAGACCCACCCAAAATTGACACTGATACGTTGACATACAGAGAACTCAAAGTTTGGACGAATATTTTTGAATTGGAATCGTACAACAACTCGATTTTGATTCCAATTGATTCTTCGGTATCCGAAATTTCAATCTACAGAAGCGTTCAAATTACGAATCTTAACACAGAGATTGGTTGCTTAGAAAACATTACTCGGTACGTTCGAGCCGAATTCTACACCCCCTCTGGAGAAATTGCTTGGAAGATAGATGTGTGTGAAGACCTTAATGCGAACGCAGACCAAATCCCCTTAGAATTCGGTTCATCTACCTTTGAAAGTGGTAATTGGCGCTTGGACATCGAGGCACGCGGTACAGGAATCCAAGACACTCCGTTTCAAGACAGTTTTCAAATTGATGTGACAATCAAGCGTACTTGTTTACGTTATCCTCTTGAAGATGGATGTGTGTGATTAAACCAAGGAATCGCTACAAGCGTATCTTCTGGAACAATTTTGGCATTTCCCTGGGCGGTCATGATTTCGAACAGCTCCTCCTTCAACAGTCAGTCGCTGAATCTCTTTCACTGCTTCAAACAATTCTTGTTTAGCTGCTGTAGTCCATGGAATTTGGTGAAGATTATCTTTGCCGTAACGAAGAACACCATAGGGTGAACTTTTCTTTGTGTTGACCTCGACAAGGTGTAGATAGGCGAGCAATTGCATTCTGTGTGATTGGTGTGGGTTGCGAGGTACTTTTCCAGTTTTTTGCTCAACTGGAATAAACTCCCCATCAACAATGACAATTTGGTCTGGTTTACCACGTAGCCCAATTTCTGTGTCGGTGAGTAGGCTTGAACCACTGTCATCGTCAGAGTATGCGACTTCATCACCGTCACCAAAGTCAATTTCCTTCTTTATCGATTCAAGTTTTGCATCGTTCAACAGTACTCTCTGTAACTGCCATGATGCAGCTAAAGTCCAACCCATTGCAGTTAAGAACAGAATAAATGTTGCTTGCTCGCGGTCATTTGCTGCAGCCAATGCTATTGCGTGTAAACCTAAAACAATCGAACCAAATAACAGACTCGCTTCGACTCTTCCTGCTTCAAACCACCCTCCAATGAAACCTTTAGGTTCCCAAAACTGGGTAAAAGAATCGTTCTCATTCAAGAATTTGTTTTTTTGTCGATGAATGGTTTCATTAAATCCAATCATTGAGCGCCAGGGGATTGAAATGGCTACGAATCCCGCAACAAGGGTGGTCACACTCCATAATGCCAAATAGCGTGCAATGTAGAGCGGTGTCACCACTTCATCGATGTAATTGAAAGCGATGGCATCAATAAAAAGTGCGATGATTATTGAAAACCACCACGTCCATATTGTGACTGAACGTCGCATTTTCTTCATTTCACTTTGGAAACTATTCATCTGTGTGTGAATTTCAGCATGACGTTTGATTCCAGCAGTGATGGCGTCTCCTTGGCCTGAGTTCCCCTCTCGTGATAATGACCATGATAACGGGCAGTATCGATGCCTTTCAAGATCGCTCGCACTTACTGAAAGAGCGACGCCTTGGATGTCACGCCAAAACCCATCTTCGGAACGAGAGGCATTCAGCGTCTCATCGCCTGCTATTCTACCGGCCATTTGCACCCCCCTACAAGTCTACAGTTATCCACTATGTATTGAGTTCTTCCTAGGTATTCCCATTATTTTTCATCAACATATTGGATAAATTTCGTTCCGTACCTCTACGAACCGCTTTAATATGGAGTCCAAGTCGGACGACTGCTGAGGAATGTCAATGTCCGATGAATCGAACTTACTCTTACCCTTCGAATCCTATGAAGAGAATGCAGTCAACATTGGAACTCAACAAAAGAGTGCTGATATGGCTCGCTTCATTGAACGTGTCCGTGAAGACGGATTGTACCTTCTCGATGTCAACATGACCGATTCTCGAGTTCGCTCAATCGCTCAATTTTTGAACAAATTTGATGCTGCAAGAATTATGGTTGTTTCTGCCCGACAATACGGTCAACGACCGGCTCGATTGTTTTCTGAAGCTATTGGAGCGAATGCAGCGGTTGGCCGTTTTATTCCCGGCTCACTGACAAATCCGGTCCTTCGCTCGTATGTCGAACCCGATGTTTTGTTCGTTACCGACCCTGCAGCCGACCAGCAAGCACTTCGAGAAGCAGTCAATTCCGGATTGCCAATCGTTGGAATCGTTGACGCAAACAACAACCTTCGCAACGTCGATGTTGCATTGCCGGCCAATAACAAAGGTCGCCGCTCACTCGCCCTCGTTTACTGGCTACTCGCTCGTGAAGTGCTCAAAGTTCGCGGTGAAACAACCGATGAAGACTGGGCAGCGTCACAAGATCTTGAAGACTGGCAATCGACATTCTGATGCCAGAGTTTCACTGGATTCGACCTGAGTCTGTATTCGTACCAAGATATGTGGATATTGCGTTGGCAAAGTCTTCCGGGGTTGGTGCACCGTGCATCAAATTTCTAATTTTCTTTGCACCAGGTAGGCCTTTAGTAAAGGCAACAGCATGTCTTTGCATCCACCGAGGTTGGAGCCCAACACTTTCGTGAGAGTATTGGATGTACTTGTCCCAACACCACTTGCGCGTGGCAAACGCCCGTCCAGTTTCAGAGCGTTCATACCATTCATCGCCAAGGTCTCGAATCCACGGGAGGTCTTGTTCTTTCATCCAACCAAGCCCGACTTTAATTTCTCCAAAAATAGAGGGCCTGCCTATTGCTCCTCGGCCAATCATAAGTCCTGCTGCATGGGTTTTTTCAAGACACAGCTTTGCAGTCTCCGCATCGACGACATCTCCATTGGCAATAACTGGAACTTCTACTGATTCAACGATACGCTGTATTTCACTCCAGTCTGCTTCACCGGAGTAACGTTGGCGTAATGTTCGTCCATGAACACACAATCGTGAAGTTCCGACATCTTCGAGCCTTTTGCAAATCTCCAAAGCGTTGTTATCGCCTTGACCAGTTCCCAATCGCATTTTGGCAGTAACGGGGACATCAACTCGTCGAATAATTCCATCAACCATCGACACAAGGTTGTCCGGTTCTCCCATGAGTGCTGCACCAGCACAGATTTTCGTCACCTTTGGAGCAGGACATCCAAAGTTGAGGTCGATTATATCGGCACTATCTGCAAGCATCCCTGCAGCGGTTGCCATATCTCCTGCATCACCGCCAAAAATTTGCGGGATGAAGGGAACTTCTCTTTCATGCGATTCCATTTTGCGCCAAGACATTGCCGCCTCTCGTGTGAGGGCAGTACTGTTTGTGAATTCAGTTATTGTCACATCTGCTCCGCAATCTTTGGCTAGCAGTCGGAACGGAAGATCAGAAACTCCTGCCATAGGAGCCAGAAAGAGAAGACGAGATTCTCCCTCCCAGTGACCCGGCTTCTTGCCAATATGACTGCTCATGTTGGTTGCTCTGAGCCTCTGTTTTTCAAGCATTGTTACGATTATGCCTCGGAGAGTGCCTGTTCGAGCAGTTGAGCAACCCGTCTCATTCTGCGTAGAATTCGGTCAATTCGTGATGAGATTTCATTGTGAACTTCTGCAGAGGAATATCCGGCCAGTTGATGTCCAAGAGGCAAACGTCCTCCGAGCAGGTTCAACAACAACATTTGGTTTTCAGAAGTAGTCTCTTTCAGAGTTTTACCGACGGTCTCCACTTTCAATACGCCTTTTTTCAAATCCTTCAAAAGAACCGATTGCTGTTGAGTTGAAAGTAACCTTTGAAATCCACCTTTTTTCAGTAACCAATCCTCGCCTCTGCGCTGGTATTGTGTGGTTATCGCAGTCCACAGCGTGACATTAAGTCGGTCAATACGAGGAACTCGCTGAACCATTCCAGTGGTTCTAAATCGCTCTAAGATCCGCCCAATACGGGGCTTTTGTTCTTCGAGGAGTTCGTCTGCTTCATCCAACGAAAGAGGTAAATCTCGATTTAGGAGCAGGCGAAATAACTGAACAGAAATTGATTCGGCGCGTGCTTCTTTACCAGGCCTTTCACCAAGCAGCCCAAAATCGCCCATCCACTGAGAGAGAGCGCTTTCCTCACTCCCTTCAAGCAGCGGCCTATGTTCGACAATCCCTATGCTAAGTGCAGGGGTGTCAGTTGGTGGAACGGGCTTGCCAAGTTCTGGTTTGCTCCGTGACCATAACTCCTCAAGAATCTCCATTCGTTGTTTGACAATAGTTTCGCATTGGAAACTAAAAAACTCGATAGCATTTGTGAGTGAACCGCCTCTCAAAAAATATCTTCTCCAACCCTTGCCTTCGTTTGAAAAACCAAGAATACCAGCTTCTACAAGGCGTGTCAAGTGATGATTGAGTGATGCTGGGGTGAGAGCGAGCTCGTCGGCGAGCATTTGGGCATCCCAACTGATTGATGGCTGTGATAGCAAGTAGTCCCTAAGTAATCGGTGAACTGGACCGGCTTTTCCAAAATCAGCGGTAGCCTCGCCTCTTTTCCGAACCAAACTCAACGTATCGATAAACCAACCAACGAGGTTATCTAAATCCCTCTCGCTCGCTGGAAGTGCAACTTCAGACAAACGGACACTAAACATGTTGCTCATCGGTGGTTTTTGACGAGGGTCTTTGAAGACTCTGTATTATTTGCCTCTCAAGAGGCGAAAAATATTGACATTATCTGCGTTCATCGTTCCAATCGTAATCGACACCTTTCGAGCCATGCCATTCGATGTTCATGTCAATATGAGGCATCATCTCAATTCGATCTTCGCGTAAAATACCTCGTCGCCGAAGAACTTTGACTGCCGAATGTACTGTGGCTCGAGTACGCCCAATTCTACGGGCAAGGGCCGCTTGAGAGCGTGGAACACCTTCTTTCTGAATATCTTCAATAATCAATCGTTGTACTAATGAGAGTCCAATAGGTAGGGCTGAAGCGGCTTTTTCTTCACTCACTGCAATCCCCCTCAAAATTTCGACTTGACTTGGTGCGCCGGCGAAATAACATGTCCTGCCGTTAACGGGTAAAACAGTCACACTACGTCGAGTCTGCAAAACATCAAGATGGTGGCGTAATGTCCCGTTAGCGGTGTTTAGAGTGGACTGTAATTCTCTGTAGCAAAGCCCAGGATGAATTTCTAGAGTGAGGAGGATTCTTTTGCGCAGCGGATGCTCATAGGCACGCGCTTTCGTAGATACACCGCCTAATGCAAGAGCCCCAACAGCGGTCGCCGCCGCTGCCACGCCACCAGCAATGCCTGCTACACTTCCAGCAGCACCCATGATTCCAGCAGACAACCAAGGTCGCTGCCGCATCCATTGTGCTAGTAGAGGCATAACACCAACTCCATGTTCTCCTTTGTTAATCCATCCTACGATTGCTTCACTCGAGGTGCAATCTAATCTTGTGCGATTACAGTACCTAAATGAATTTTCAAGTGTGCAACAAGCGGTGAAAGAAGTCGTCCACATGTACGTCCATGTTCAGTTAAGAGGTATGAAACTCGAATCGGTGGACCTTCTGTGACTTGACGTTGAACAAGTCCTTCTTCTGCTAAATATCGCAACTTGTCCGATAAAGTTCTTGAAGAAATACCTTCTAACAAATTCTTCATTTGGTTGAATCGTCGGGGGCCAGAGATATACAATGCAGAAAGGATTTCAATCGTCCAACGAGAGCCGAACACACTGAGCGCTTCTCCAGCCCGGCAAACTTCACTATGGAGGTCATTGAGAGGATTGAGTTCCTTTTGGGATTCTAAAATACCTCGAATATCCCCACCGATAGAGATGGCGGATTCTATTGAATTTCGAACTTCAATGTAGTCGTTCCGGGTAACTTTGAGCGGCGGGATTGACATTGGCATCTCCTCGAACCGACGCTATTGGTTCCACTACTTAATTCCATTTTAACACTAAACTTTCTTTGGAAATTCTAAATTTCTGTTTAGAAATCATCTCACCTTTGAAGAAGTCTCACGGATACGGCTGTTTATGTCCAAACAAGTGTTGCTGGTCCGAGGCGGCGCTTTAGGTAGAAACACTGGCATTGGTGGGGCACACTACAACCTAGTTACGTCTTTGCAGAACGGAGAAATTCGTGGATGGACGACACTAGAACCCTGCGAGTATCCATTACGGAGGCGGATGAATCCATTTTCACGGCTCTATAAACGATGGATTTCACATCCAAAACGAGTCGATAAACTTCTCAAGAAGAATCATTCGTTCAGTGCCGTACATATCACCGACCAGGAGCAGGCACATCTCATTCCCCAACGATGTTCCATTCCAGTGGTCGTTACGGTTCACGATTTGTTTCACTTGTTTCCAGAACAGATGAAAATTGCTGGTGAAACAATAGACATTGGTGAGCAGAAACCCGGATGGTTCCGTCGAAAAGACCTCGAAAAATTGAGGCAGGGGCTCGCTCGAGCAGACCTTCTTGTTTGTGATTCCCAAGCAACATTGTCAGCCTGTAAACAGCATTTCCCGCTGGTCAATTCAGTGTGCGTACCTTTAGGCCTGGATATCAAGGCATTTCGGCCAAGTAAGCAAAATGAGGTAGAACTCATCGGCCCCGCATCTGAACTTTCCAAGGGATGTCACCTACTTATCGTAGGAAGTCACGCCCCTCGTAAACGTTTGAATTTTGTTTCACGTATCGTTGGAGGGCTGGATGAAAAAACAAAACAAGAGATTCACATTCACCATGTTGGGAATAATTCATGCCCTTACGGCGGCCCATCAGCATCCAATTCTGCTGATGCATCGAACGTCCCAAGGTGGATATCACACGGTGGGGATATTTCAAGCGAGGCATTGATGCAACTTCGATTTGCTAGCGAAGCATTGTTGTTCCCGAGTGCTAGTGAGGGATTTGGATATCCACCTCTGGAATCGATGGCTTGCGGAACGCCGGTTTTATGCTCAGATTTACCTTCACATAACGAATTAATGCCAGACCAAACTTGTATCAAGGCTGACGATACTGAGGCATGGAAGGATGCAATATTGTCGGTCCATTCAAATTGGAAAAGCCGGACCAAAAATGATACTCAGCATGTATGGCCAAAACCTCGTACCGGCTTGATGGAATTCGCCTCTCGATTCGACCAAAGCCAGTATTGTCACCGTATGGCAGAAGTCTACGATTCTTTGGAATCTCTTTAATCAATACGTTCGTATGTAGCTGCACAGCACAGATGTTTATTGCAGAAGAAGCACCGCCTAAGAGCATGAATGAGATGATTTCATTCAATTTTATTGGGCAAAGGTATTGATTCACGTACAGTTCTATTCGCAGTTGAAGGAATGGTAACTGACCCAGCCCCATTCTGGTAAGTCATCAACCAAAATCGAAGGTCATTCCACGCCTACCATGGGAGAGAATCTTCAATCGGAGTATTCATGGATGGCGTTTTGCTGGCGTTGCCATGCAACCTATTCAACGCGTAGCGATAGTCGGTGCTGGAAACATGGGTTCTGGAATTGCACAGAAGACGGCCCAAGAAGAATTTGATGTTCAAATGGTAGACAGAGAACAACAATGGGTCGACCGAGGTCAAGGAATCATCCGAGACTTTCTTTCAGAGGCTGTCGAAAGACGAATCTTTTCTCCAGCTCAAGTTGACGCTATACAAGGGCGTATTACGGGGGTAGTGGGTGTGGAGAATACTGCTGAAGATACCGACCTTGTTATCGAAGCAGTTTTCGAAGATTTTGATATCAAAACAGCCGTGTTCAACACACTTAACACAGCCTGTGGGCCAAACACAATACTTGCTTCAAACACTTCTTCGTTATCGGTCAATGCACTTGCGGAAGCAACCGGTAGGGCAGACAGATTCGTTGGATTGCATTTCTTTTATCATCCCGCTAAAAATCGACTGGTTGAGGTTATTCCCGCTAAGGAATCAAGCGCTGAAACTATCGAAAAAGTAGTACAATACTGCAAAATGCTCGGAAAAGTCGTTATTGTTTGCGGCGATCGTCCCGGCTTTGTCGTTAATCGCTTCTTCGTACCTTGGCTCAACGAAGCGTGTTTATTGTTGGAGGAGGGTGTTGCGTCAGTTGCTCAAATTGATGCTGCTGCTTGTAAGGCATTCAGAATTGGACTCGGGCCGTTCGGGTTGATGAACCTCACAGGACCCCCCATTGCTCTACACTCGACCGACTATCTTGCCGAACAACTTGCAACACCACGGTATACTGGTGCTCAAAATCTAAGGAACTTGATTGATGCAAACGAACATTGGGACATTTCTGGCGACCAAGAATATACTTCAGAACAATACTCTACCATCGCAGAGCGACTTTATGGTGTCGTCTTCGGAGTTGCCGCACAAATTGTTGAGGAAGGGGTATGTTCGATGGAAGATGTTGACCGAGGCGCAAAGGTCGGACTACGCTGGGCTCGAGGACCTTTCGAAATGATGAACCGTGTTGGGATTCAAGAAGCTCACCGTATGGCGCAAGGATATGCACAACTAAGTTCAGAAAGCGACCCTAAACAGGCATGGAAAGTGCCGGCCTTTTTCACTGAACAATCCAACTTAAACGAGGCATGGAATTTCTCCTATGTTGACGTGACCTCGGAATCGGGGGTTGCTACCTTGACGATTAATCGACCTGAGGCAATGAACGCGCTCAATGAAACCGTAGTCGCACAACTCAATGATGCCTTAGACCTTGTAAATGCTGATGATTCAGTGCATACCATTGTTCTAGATGGTGCTGGGAAAGCCTTTGTTGCAGGTGCAGATGTCAAATTCTTTGTTGACAAAATCCGCGCAGATGCGATTCCTGACATTGTCACCTTCACTGCCGATGGCCATGTCATGCTCAATAAGTTGGAAAACTCCAACAAAACAACCATTGCTTTGACAACCGGATTGGCCCTTGGAGGGGGGTTGGAATTGGCACTTGCTTGTGATTATCGAATCGGAACACGCCGTACTCAATTTAGATTCCCAGAAACATCGATTGGAATTTATCCAGGTTTGGGAGGCACTCAACGCCCAGCAAGAATCTCTGGAATACCATCCGCTCGCTGGGCTGTACTAGCCGGGAATTTCATGGACGCTCAAACAGCTCATGACCTCGGCCTTCTCACACACTTGGTGAATGTTTCAGCCGTAGATTCATGCGTATCTGAACTGTCCTCGGTAGGAAAACCAGAGAACAAATATCCTGGAGCACCAAGCAACCCTTCGAGTGCTACTGCCTCATTTGCCACATCGTTTTACAGCAATGAAAACATGTCTACTCTCCTGTCAGGGGCGTGCCCCGAAGGCTTTGATGCTGAAGAGAAGAACATTGCTCGACAACTGAGATCTCTCTCACGAACTGCCCCTATAGCGTTGAAGATGGCCAGTGATCTGATTAATGCGACTTCTCAATCAGACTTATCAGAAGGACTTCAAATGGAACTTGACCAACTTACGAAGATATTCACAACATCCGATTCACTTGAAGGACTTTCGGCACTTATTGAAGGTAGAAAACCGACGTACTCGAATTCGTAATCAAGCCCATTTGCTTTGCATACTGGCCATTTCGTTGATGAGTGCAACGATGTCTAACGACTCTTCTTGTTCACCGGCCAATTCGATTCTATTTTTGACTGCCTGAATAAAATCCTGGTCGGGCAAATCTCCGAGAATTTGCTCTATGAAATCCTCGAGTGGAGTCCCCATTCCTTGTGCGATTGCAATTCGCGCTCGACGCTTTTCAGCCTCATCCTTTGGTTTTCGAACACCACTCATGCTTTCACCTCAGAAACTTGAATTTCATTTGCATACCAGTCCTCCCAATTGAGAACCACCTCATCTGACCACTGATGCAAAGGACCAGATGGAGAAATCCGGTCCATTCCACCATCCAGTGTCAGCATAGTTGCGTTGCGAGTAGTTTTAATTCCTGGCGAGCCAAGTACCATAGCCTTCTCAATAATACCGGTGCTGAACGATAGACTGCGAGTGTCGGTCCCAGACCAGTATGCTGAAAATCCGGGGTGAGTATGAACCCAAAGTTTGAACGGGGCTTTACATCCCACCGGCGGAGAAAGTTGGACATGCCCCGAAGTCCCCCAATCAATTGAGATCACATCATCTGCATCGATGAGTACTGATGTTTCCAGTCCAGCTAAAACGGAGAGTGCATAGATTACATCCCACCGCCCATTTGAGGCTGCGTTGTGTTGAACCTCGAGTAATTCAGTATCAGATACGCGACGCTGTTGAGCTAAATCAGCAACATGCGTCCATGTATCTTCATTAATACCAAGTTGCTCTAGTGCAGGAATGAGAATCATGCCTCCACCTCCACAGGATTTGCTTGAACTTTAGGAAATTCGAAAGCCCCGTAGGTAAGACTTCCAATCGATTGGACAGGCGCTCGGTTATGGCGTAATTGTTGGAGAACCCACTGTGCGCCAAAGGTGCCTGAGACCGAGAAGCCGAATTCTAGATTCCCAGCATCGAGCGCACCTTCAATTTGGCAACTCATTGGTTCATGGTCGGGCGTCAACTGTTTGACTAAGTTTGGATTGGAATCTGAAGTGAACACCATCCAGCCATCACCAGAACATCTCAGGTCAATCCAGGGAGCATCAAGGGAATGTACCAGACGTCTCGGCTCGGGTCTGTCAACACAAACAACAACCAAATCATAACCATCAAGTTGTTCACTGGACCTTAGATTTTCTTCTTGGGAGATGAGTGTTGCAAACGGACTCATAGCCCATTTATCTGCTAGTGCTTTGACTTTGTAGTTGCCAATATCCGAGGTACTGTAGTTTTGATGGCCGAGGTTTGAGGCTTCAACAACATCACCGTCCATCAAGGTAATCTTGGCTCCAAGTTCTATTCGGGCTAATGCAGGAACGAGTAAGTCAACTACTGTTGTTCCTATGCCTCCAGCACCAATTATCAGCACCGATTTTTGCAACAATTCTTCATCCATGCTTAGACATAGATTCTACCGAATATATACTCACGGCTGAAGCATCCGCTCAATAGCCTCGATTTGCACATCGACTTTGAAATATTCTTCAACATAAGGGCGACCTGCTTTTGCCCATGCTTCACGCAGTACGGGGTCCTTGGCATCGAGGTAAGCATTCTTCCATCCTGCTGCATCATCACGTGCTAAAAGGCGGCCTGAATCAACCCGAGATAATGTGCAGTTGAACCCGCCTTCGTCAACCATCAGTGCAGGTGTCCCTATGGCCATGGCTTCTATTGGAGTCAGTCCAAACGGCTCACGGTAGGCATGACTTACCATGGCACGTGAACCGCGTATGACTCCGCACATTGCCGCTTGAGACAGACGAGGCATGCATATGATAGGAACGCCGAGTCTTTTGCCTTCATTCACCAAGTCAGTGCGGTCATTTTCGTCGCCTCCACCGATCTGTACCATGGCCAAATCGGTACCTGTGAGTGATTGCATGGTCTCCCATGTGCCCTTGCCATGAGAAATTCTTCCGACGGTGACGATGTAGTCTTTGGGTAGGTTTTCAATAGAAGCCAATTCCTCTTTTTCCTGCTTGTTCGCTTTTTTAGGCCAACGTTTGAATTCAACACCATGGCCTACATGGGTTGCTTCCATTGGTCGGCCTCTCTCATCTCGTTTTGGCGGTTCCCCATTTCCTTTGGAAGCATCCATGGCCAACCCGTACACTTCGTGAATGCGACGCTGAATCCACAAGGAATTTCCCGAGATTGATGAATGAGGCCTACTAATTAGCCGACGAACGAACGACTTGTCTCTCATTCTTTGCCGTGTGAAAATTAGTTTTGTAATCCATAACGGTCTTTTCAGCGTTCCGTTAGGACGACGGTGAAGGATATCCTCATACAACCAACGTGGAGGCTCTAAACAGTGGTAATGGACCGCTATTCGAGCAGGAATATGCGGCAAAATTTCGAGTGTGCCTTTGCATGCAGTAAGATGTACTGCATCGTAATCTGACCATGGAATCTCCAATTTCCCCCACGCTTTTTGAGCATCACGACTTACACGGGCAGAAAGTTCTGCAAGTGCACCATCAGCCCAATAGTGTGGCGTTCTTGGCCGGTGAATCTTTACTGCTGCCCCCTCCAATAACGCTTCAGCCTCGGATGTGAGTTCAAGAGTTGCTAGCCCAATAGACCATCTGTCTACAGCACTTCGAATCACCTGTAGTATGTCTCTTTCAGCGCCTCCTAGAGCTGCAAAAGAAGCGCGGACAACCAACAAGCGCAGCGGCGCAGTTCCTGCATCGCTAGACTGTGCCATGAAATTGTGTACACTCTACCCCCTTTCAATTATCCCCATCGCTAAGGTGCATTTTGCGTCGTTTCTTTTCGATATTTTTATGCGACGATTCAAAAAGGGTTGCGTCAACGCAAGCACATGAGCGGCAAGACAGCTGTAATAACTGGTGTGACCGGTCAAGACGGTTCATATTTATCCGAATTATTACTTGAAAAGGGATATGTAGTTTACGGCCTTGTTCGCCGGGTATCTCAACCGACATCCGGACGCAGCCTCATTAATCACTTGATGGAAAACGAGAATTTTCATTTGTTGAACGGTGATTTAGCAGACCAAAACTCGATCGATAATGCAGTGTCACAAGCTCAACCAGACGAGTTTTACAACTTAGGGGCTATGTCCTTTGTCCCAGAGTCGTGGCGCTCTCCAATGATGACAGCAGATATCACCGGTCTTGGTGCTCTTCGTTGTCTTGAAGCAATCCGAAAGCATGCCCCCAAATGTCGCTTTTACCAAGCAGGGTCATCTGAACAGTATGGGAAAGTACGCGACGTCCCACAAACCGAATTGACCCCGTTCCACCCTCGTTCACCGTATGGATGTGCAAAGGTGTTCGCCTTTGAAATCACCAGGAATTACCGTGAATCATACGACATGTTCGCTTGTACTGGGATTTTATTTAATCACGAGAGTCCACGACGAGGTCTTGAATTTGTGACCAGAAAAGTGACGATGACTGCTGCTCGCATAGCCCAAGGTTTTGATGAATGTCTTTGGATCGGAAATGTAGATGCAAAGCGTGATTGGGGATTTGCAGGCGATTATGTCGAGATGCAATGGCGTATGTTGCAGCAAGAGGTGCCTGGCGACTATGTAGTGGCTACTGGAAGGACCCACAGTGTTCGGGATATGATTACACTTGCTTTCTCTCATGTGGGAATGACCCTTACATGGTCCGGTGAAGGCGTTGATACAATTTCCACCGATCAAAACGGAGTTGTTCGTGTTCGAACAAACCCTAAGTTTTTCCGACCTGCAGAGGTTGATTTGCTTATTGGCGACCCCGCACTTGCTGGGAAAGAATTAGGCTGGGTCCCAGGTACAACCTTTGAAGAATTAGTCCAAATGATGGTCGATTCGGACATGTCCATTGTTCAAGAAGCCGTTGATGGTGGGTATGCACCACCAATTCCACCTGAGTGATGAAGGAGGCCTTGTATGGCGCATCCGATTTTGTATTCTTTTCGTCGATGTCCCTACGCCATGCGTGCACGCATGTCCATTATTCGTACGAACTTTAGTGTCGTACTTCGTGAAGTGGTGTTGAGGGACCGCCCTGAACACATGTTGGAGATTTCTCCAAAAGGAACGGTACCGGTTCTCCTGTTGGAAGACGGGGCAGTTATCGAAGAAAGCCTAGAAATCATGCAGCATGTACTGAATTGGAGTCTCTCCGATATCGAAGAGCACTGGGTTAATCGAAACGATAATGAATTCAAATTTCATCTTGACCGCTACAAGTATCCAAATCGATACGAGGGTGTAAACGAGCTTGAACAACGAACTGCTGCTTCGTCTTATCTCCAAGATTTGAACGATTTACTCGACTCACAGGTCGAGATTTCTGACCAATTAAGCGATGCTTTGTTTCCTTTCGTTCGCCAATTTGCAAATCACGACCGAAATTGGTTTGATTCCCAGTCATGGAGGCAAGTACATTTTTGGCTAAACAAAAATCTCGAAAGTGCGGAATTCAAATCGTGCATGGTCAAACACAAACAATGGCAGGAAGGAGATGCTCCGGTCTATTTTGGC
>Ga0228615_1000055_pt1 | contig 62428 bp, 61 predicted proteins | sample 16DmetaG_FD_190530 | JGI IMG/M metagenome (GOLD analysis project Ga0228615, IMG submission 190530) | Seawater microbial communities from Monterey Bay, California, United States - 16D | ecosystem: Environmental > Aquatic > Marine > Coastal | place: USA: California | collected 2016-10-17
TTCGCTCTATTCTACAAAAATATACCAATGCAGAAGTGGTGGAATTGGTAGACACGTTGGACTTAAAATCCAATGGGCAGTAATGCCCGTGCGGGTTCAAGTCCCGCCTTCTGTACAGATGAAAGCTCGAACATTTTGTTCGAGCTTTTTTTATATCCAAAATTGAAGGAAATTTATTTGTATGAGTGTTTTTTATTGTTTTTCCTCTGTTGCTGCAATGACTTTCATTAAAGGTCTCATTTCCCATACAGCTTTTTCCATTTTATCAAATGGTAATCCTTTCATTACACTCTCTCCTGCAAGATGTCTCATAGCATTCGCTAGAGTATCATACGAATCATAAAACATAACCGATGAATAGTCTTTCCCTTGAGGGGTTATTTTAGTTGCCATTCCCCAACCTACCATTCCGTGGTCACCCATATTTTTCTTAAAATGTGGTAGCACATATTTTTCAGCACTCGCTGCAACTGCATCTACATCATCAGGTGAAGTAAAATTTAAAAGCACGTATCCTGCAGGTGCAACATTAGGAATTGTCAATTTCATTTGATAGGTATAACTCCTGTCAAACTTATACTTTGAACCATCGCTAAATAATATATCAGGCTTAATTCCTACCACTTTTTCAGAATTATTCCACCACATATTATTATTTGCAGCTGTATTGATATCTGGATATGCATTTACCCACAAGTAATTATAATCATCGGGTCCAGGATTTGTGTTTTGTAATAAAGCCCATCCCATAAGGTTTCCATTGTTTACAGCATCTTGTGCAATTTTTTTACTGTAATTCATTTCTACATTTAAAAATTGTTCTACATCCTCTTGCTCTACTTTTACAGGTGTAAATACAACTATTTGAGCCAGTAAAACATTAATACTGAATAATGCAATTAGTGTACTAAAAATTCTTTTTTTCATCTTAAAATTAATTTATTGGTTAAAAATTCTAAGATAAAATTTTTAATTGTAAAAAACAACTAATAATAGTTTTAGACTTTAAACTTTTCCAATATCTAAATCATTATTTGTCTATTGATTTGTTGATCTAATGATATAAATGTTTCCGTTCTGGACACTCCTTTAATTCTTTGGATATCATTGTTGAGTAAATACATAAGATCTTCATTATTTTTACTCATTATTTTTATTAAAATAGCCCAATTTCCAGTAGTATAATGACTTTCAACCACCTCAGGAATTTGTTTCAATTTTTTTATGGCTGATGAATACATGGCAGCTGAATCTAAAAATATACCTACAAAGGCAGTGGTGGTGTATCCTAAAGCTTTGGGATTTAAAATTAATTTTGAGCCTGCCATTAAATCAGAATTTTCAAGTTTTCGCAAACGTTGATGAATGGCAGCTCCAGAAATACCAACCTCTCTAGCAATAGATAAAATAGGTGTTCTAGCGTCTTCAACGAGTTTTTTAATGATAATTTTATCTATGCCGTCAATTTTAATTTTGGTAGCCATATTTTTCTGTTTAGAGTTAATATTATTAGCTTCAAATATAAAAAAAAGGAAAGACATAATGTATGACTTTCCTTTTGTATATTAAATGTAAGCTAAAAAACTTATTTGCCTTTCATTTCAAAACTTTCCATGAATTTTGTAGTATAATTTCCTTCAACATAATCTGGATCATCCATCAATTGCCTGTGGAATGGGATGGTTGTTTTTACGCCTTCAATTATAAATTCGTCAAGTGCTCTTTTCATTTTGTTAATTGCTTCTTCTCTAGTTTGAGCTGTTACAATAAGTTTGGCAATCATTGAGTCGTAATTTGGAGGAATTATATAGCCAGAGTACACATGCGTATCTAATCGAATTCCGTGTCCGCCTGGAGCATGAAAAGTGCTTATTCTCCCTGGAGAAGGTCTGAAATTGTGATACGGATCTTCAGCATTTATTCTACATTCAATGGAATGTAATTTAGGCAAATAGTTTTTTCCTGAAATTGGAACGCCTGCAGCAACTAAAATTTGCTCCCTTATGAGGTCGTAATTGATAACTTCTTCAGTAATTGGGTGCTCTACCTGTATACGTGTATTCATTTCCATAAAGTAGAAATTCCTATGCTTATCAACTAAAAACTCAACAGTTCCAGCACCTTCGTATTTAATATATTCAGCGGCTTTAACAGCTGCTTCTCCCATTCTATCTCTAAGCTCATCAGTCATAAACGGAGAAGGTGTTTCTTCTGTTAACTTTTGATGACGTCTTTGAACAGAGCAATCTCTTTCAGATAAATGACAAGCTTTTCCATAAGAATCTCCAATAATTTGAATTTCAATATGTCTAGGCTCTTCAATAAGTTTTTCTAGATACATGGCGTCATTACCAAAAGATGCTTTTGCTTCTTGTCTGGCTGAATCCCAAGATTCTTGGAGATCTTCAGCTTTCCAAACCGCTCTCATTCCTTTTCCACCACCCCCAGCAGTTGCTTTAAGCATTACAGGATATCCAGCCTCATTGGCTAGTTTTTCACATTCTTTAAAATCTTCAATAATACCCTCAGAACCTGGTATACAAGGAACTCCTGCAGAAATCATCGTTGATTTAGCAGAGGCCTTATCTCCCATTTGATCAATCATTTCTGCCGTGGCTCCAATAAATTTAATTTCATGCTCCTCACATAACTTGGAGAACTTTGCATTCTCTGATAAAAAACCATATCCGGGGTGAATAGCATCGGCATTAGTAATCTCAGCCGCTGCAATAACATTAGACATTTTTAAATAAGAATCTACACTTGGAGCAGGACCAATACATACAGCTTCATCAGCAAACTTGACATGTAAACTTTCTGAGTCTGCTGTTGAATAGACAGCTACAGTTTTTATTCCCATCTCTTTACAAGTTCTAATGACTCTTAGAGCAATTTCTCCTCGGTTGGCAATCAATATTTTTTTAAACATAATTGTATTATTTTATCCTTAATATTATAAGATCGTATTTGGAAATATAAGATTAAGAGGGGTCTACCAAGAATAAAGGTTGATCAAACTCTACTGGAGATGAGTCTTCAATAAGTACTTTAACAATAGTCCCTGAAACTTCGGATTCAATTTCATTGAAAAGTTTCATGGCTTCAATAATACAAACTGTATCACCAACATTTATGGTACTTCCTACCTCTACAAATAAAGGTTTTTCAGGAGATGGTTTTCTGTATAATGTACCAATAATGGGTGATTTAATAGTAACATACTTAGATTCTTTATCGGAATCATTACTTGTTGTTTTCTTAGGTGTTTCACTTGGCGTCTCTACTGGAGCAGCCTGAATAACTTGAGGTGGAGCCATTATTGGAGCAGGCTGAGTGTAAGTAACTTCTGTTTTTTCAGAACCAGTTTTAATGGTGATTTTTATATCTTCCATTTCTAACTTAACTTCATTAGCACCAGATTTGGCTACAAATTTGATAAGACTTTGAATTTCTTTAATATCCATTCTACTTAGTTTTAGTTGTTTTATATTATGAATTATAGCTCCATTTAAGATAGATAGCTCCCCATGTGAAGCCACCTCCAAATGCTGCAAATATTAAATTATCTCCTTTTTTTAATTGATCTTCATAATCTGCTAGCAGCAACGGTAAGGTTGCTGAAGTTGTATTTCCATACTTATGAATGTTCATCATTACTTTTGAGGCATCTACATTTACTCTTTTAGCAGTAGCCTCAATAATTCTTTTATTCGCTTGATGAGGAACCAACCAGCTTATATCATCGTTTGTAAGTTGGTTTCGTATAAGCATTTTTTCAGCAACATCTGCCATATTTGAGACGGCAAACTTAAAAACAGTTTTCCCTTCTTGATGAACAAAGTGTTGCCCACTTTTTAATGTATCCTTTGAAACAGGAAGTATTGAACCACCAGCTTCTATTTTTAAAAACTCTCTACCAGCCCCATCACTTCTCAAATATTCATCTTGTAGCCCCATCCCTTCAGAATTTGGCTCAAAAAGAACGGCACCAGCCCCATCTCCAAATATGATACAAGTAGCTCTATCTGTATAATCAATGATAGAAGACATTTTATCGGCTCCAATAAGTAAAACTTTTTTATACCTGCCAGATGCTATGTAGGAAGCTGCAGTAGACATTCCATATAAGAAACTTGAGCAGGCTGCTTGAAGGTCATAAGCAAACGCGTTTGTTGCTCCAATTTCAGTAGCAGTAAAAACAGCGGTAGAGGCCACTGGTAAATCTGGTGTTGCAGTAGCAACAATAACCATATCAATCTCTTTTGGATCTATATTTGATTTATGCAGTAAATCTTTAGCTGCTCTTATAGCCATGAAAGAGGTTCCTTGATTTGGCTCTTTTAGAATTCTTCTTTCTTTAATTCCAGTTCTTGAAGTAATCCAATCATCATTGGTTTCCACAAGAGTTTCTAATTCTTTATTGGTTAAAATGTAATCAGGAAGATATTTCCCAACTGCTGTTATGGCTGCAGTTATTTTTGACATATAATAACTTATTATGAGAAGTTTTTTTCTTGCTTTTTCCCTCTCTTTAATCGGGTGACTAAAGTAGTAAAAATTATTTTAGTTTTTTTTAATAAAATGGGCAAAAACAATCATTTTTTATTCAAAAACAGAAAAAAACCCTCAAAAAGAGGGTTTTTTTCATGTTTTTTGGAAATTAACTAGGCTTCAGCATTAGAAGATTCTAATACTATTTGTCCTCTATAATATAGCTTTCCTTCGTGCCAATGAGCTCTGTGATATAAATGAGCCTCTCCTGTTGTAGGATCTACTGCAATCTGTTGATTAGATGCTTTATAATGAGTTCTCCTCTTATCTCTTCTAGTTTTAGATATTTTTCTCTTAGGATGTGCCATTTTATGTATTTTTTTCTTTAATTAAACTTTTTAACTTGTCCCAACGCGGGTCAATGCTATCTTTATTTTTTGAAGAATTATTTTCTTTTACTTCTAATTCTTTTAATTTATTGAGCGCTTCTGAATTCATAGTGCCATTTAGTACATCTGGATGAACTTTTTTGATTGGCACAGAGAGTATGATGAGTTCATAAATGAACTGACTTACATTTATTTCGAAATACTCATGAGGAATAATGAGCATTTCCTCATTATCATCATTGAATTCTATACCAAATTTGATTACTAAAGGCATAGTGCCTTTAACTTCTTGTTCATAAGGTTCAAGTGAAATATCACAATCAACATTAACAAACCCTTCTACATTAAAATGTAATTCAAAAAAGGTAGGTTTTTTGTCAAAAACTAATTTAACCTGAAGCTTACTACTATTAAACTCATTGAAATCAAAAGCTTCAAAGAACGTGTTGTCAATTTCATATTCAAATAAATGTTTTCCTTGTTTTAATCCTACAAAAGGGATATTAAAATTTTTCAAGTTTGACATTACAAGCGAATGAATTTGAGCGTGCAAATATAATAAAATGTTTTAATTATATATTGTTTTTTAACATCAAAATATTTACCGTTTTTTTGGCCTTAAAACATTTTGAGTGAGTTCTTTATATTCATTTCTGTTTTTGAATATTTTAATACCTGTAAAAACAGCTTCTTTAAAAGAATCTGGGTTCGCTTTCCCTTTCCCAGCGATATCAAAAGCAGTCCCATGGTCTGGTGAGATTCTTATATGACTTAGACCTGCAGTGAAATTAACTCCATTACCAAAAGTGAGGGCTTTAAAAGGGGCTAACCCCTGATCGTGATACATCGCTAGTACACCATCAAATTGTTTGTAGGCTTGAGAACCAAAAAAACCATCTGCTGCATAAGGGCCATAAACAAAAATACCTTTTTCATGAATTGATTGTAGGGTAGGTTTAATTAAGTTATTTTCTTCTTCACCAATGACACCATTGTCTCCTGAATGCGGATTTAATCCTAAAACAGCTATTTTAGGCTTGTTAATATTGAAATCTTGTTTTAATGACTTATTGAGAATTTTAACTTTACTTTCTATGAGCTCAGGAGTTATCGTTTCAGCTATTTTTGAAATGGGAATATGACCAGTAATGAGACCAATTCTCAAAAAATCATTCATTAAAATCATTAAACTTTCTCCTTCTAAATTGCGCTCTAAAAACTCTGTATGTCCAGAAAAATTAAATTCCTCAGATTGAATCGTATCTTTATTAATTGGAGCAGTGATAAGTATATCGATTTCACCTTTTTTTAATGATTTGGTAGCTTCGTTAAGTGATTTAAAAGCATATTGACCTCCAATTTTTGTTCCATTTCCAATTTCTAATTTTACCTCTTCATTCCAAACAGTTAAAAGATTTATCTGACCTCCTCTAATTTGTTCAATAGATTTAATTTCGTGAATATGGGTTTCTATATTTAATATTTTTTTGTGAGCAGCAATAACTTTAGATGAACCAAATAAAAGTGGGGTACAAAAATCCAGCATTCTCTTATCTTCAAATGTTTTCAAGATAACCTCAATTCCCACACCATTTATATCTCCAAGAGATATTCCAACTACGATTTTACCTTTTTTATTCATATCTAAAAGTTAATATGTCTATTTTTGTACATCACAAAAGTAATTAAATTTATAGACATGTTTACTGGAATCATTGAGACATTGGGGCGCGTTGTAAAGATTGAAAATGATAAAGGGAATACTCATTTTACAATTCAATCAGACATTACAAACGAGTTAAAAGTAGACCAAAGTGTGGCACACAATGGGGTTTGTTTAACTGTAGTTGACATAAAAGAGGATACCTATATTGTAACCGCTATTAAAGAAACATTAGACAAAACCAATTTGGGAACCTTATCTGAAAATGACCTTGTTAATATTGAAAGAGCAATGAAGTTAGGGGATAGATTAGATGGGCATATTGTTCAAGGACATGTTGATCAAACCGCCATATGTACTCAAGTATCTGAGAATGATGGAAGTTGGTTCTATACTTTTGAATATTCTGCTGAAGCCAATAATATTACCATTGAGAAAGGATCAATTACAGTGAACGGTGTAAGTCTTACTGTTGTTGATTCGAAAAAAACTCAGTTTAGTGTTGCCATTATTCCATATACCTACGAACACACAGGTTTCTCTGAATTTAAAAAAGGAACCCTCGTTAATTTAGAATTTGATGTCATTGGAAAGTATGTAGCAAGACTTCAAGGGTATTAATTATTTTATATATTGCAATACAATATATTCACAACAATGAAAAAAACAGCCTTATTAGTTTTAGTTACTTTTATCTTGAGCTGCAATAATGAAAGTAAAAAAGATACTGTAACCGATGCAAACGCTCAACTAGAAAAAGATATAGAAATGTATGTAAATCTCTGGGATGATTTTCTGTTTAATAGAGATCCCAGTGTAATCAATAGTAAAAATTTTACAGAAGATTGTATTGTTGTTACTGCTAATGGTGATATTGTAGGGATAGAAGCAACCAAAGCATTTTACTCGAATTATTTAAGTGGATTTACAGAAATAGAGTGGGAAATTAAGGAAACTTTTGGCCAAGGAAACAAACTTATCAAACACTATAATTTCAAAGGAAAACATACCGGAGATTTTTTTGGAATACCTGCTTCTGGCAATTATTTAGATTTATCCGGAACTACTATAGTAACCATGAGAGATGGTAAAATTGCAAAAGAACACGACTTTTTTAATATGCAAACCATACTAGATCAACTTACTAAATCTAAAGGAGACCTAGTTATAGATAAACAAAAATCTATAAACTAATACTATTCTAGAGTTTTATTTAATTCGGCATCTAATTCTTCAAGTGTATACTTATACAGCATTAGTAAAGATTTCTTAGTTTCAAAATACTTTTGTTGAATGATTAGATTTGATTTTAAAACTGGGTTTTTATCTATAGCAATTTTTAACAATTTTGAATATTCGTCGATACTAATTTGAGAATCATTGGACGCAACGAAAAGTTCAGGATGATTTTTTGTAATGATTTCTATTAGATGTTCTTTAAGTAATTTTTCATATTGAACTGAGGTGTTTATGTTTGAAAAGTTTATGGTATGAAGTCTAGTTAGTGCTTCTTTAACTCCTTCAGATTTAATAAATTTAAAACTTCCTGTATTAATAATAGAAATATATCTATTCATTGGGGGTTCAAAATCTCTGTAATAAATCAAATTATATTCAACTCTGCTTTTACTTGAAGTAATTTCTTTAATAGCATTAATTTGAAATTCTGAGCTTAAAAACATAGCATATAAATCTATGTCATCTTGCCAGTATTTCATTCGATCGTTGGTGTACTTTTTAATATCCTCAATTTCGGTTTTTAGTTGAGTTAAAATTTTTACTCGTTCTTTATTTTCGTTTTTTTCTACAGCTACTTGATTTACCCAAAAAGAAACAGAAATACCTAAAACAATGACTGTAAATTCTAACAGATATTTAATGGTATACTTTTTAAATCTCTTATTTTTCATAATTCTAATTTAGGAAATTAAGTTTTTAAATTAAACTCTAGAGCAAGAAGTTGTCTGAGGTATTATGGTACTTATCCTTTATTTTTGAATACATTTCCAACACCTGCGCCAAAACACAACCCTAAAGCAATCCATAGACCAATATTGTTGGTAGCACTACCAATTATAATTCCTGCAATTAATCCTATTCCTGCTCCTAATGATGTTTTAGATTCTTTCATATTTTTTCAAAAAGTATAGATTTTTTATGTTCTTCCTACAAAGATTTTCTTTTGTAAATATAATGAATCAGAGATTAATTAATAATTTCTTTTAGTATGTTTGTTATTCAACCTAAAGTAAGTTTATGACTAAGAAAATTCTTCTAATTTTAGCAATTCTATTTTCAACTTTATCTTATTCTCAACTTACAGATGCCAATTTTCAGGAAGCCATAAACGATTGTTTATCTACTAATCCAGTTGATTGATTATGCTCAAATAGTGAATATGGTGCTATGCCAGATTGGGATGTGAGTAAAGTGACTGATATGGATAGAGCCTTTGATGGAAGAGATGTCTTTAATGTAGATATAAGCAACTGGGATGTGAGTAGTGTAACTAATATGTCATCAATGTTCTTTTACGCAACGTCATTTAACCAATCTTTAAGTAATTGGGATATAAGTAGTGTGATAAATATGCAAGAAATGTTTTCATACTCAAGTCTATCAACAGATAATTACGATGGTGTATTAAATAGTTGGTCTCAACAAGATGTTATATCCGGTGTTATTTTGCGTGCAATAGGAGTAAATTATTGTAATGGAGAAGATGCTAGGCAAAACTTAATAGATGCCTACGGATGGATAATAACTGACGATGGTTTAGATTGTGCAACTGCTGGAGTAGATGACCAAAACCAATTAGATATTTCAATCTATCCAAATCCTACATCAGATATCGTATATATAGAAGGTAATTATACGCAATTAAAAGCTGTGGTTTATGATATTCTTGGTAAACAAGTGATGAATAAGTCTATTACAAATCACATAGATATTAGCCAACTAGAAAAAGGAGTATACATGCTACAACTTTCTGATGGTGTTAAACTCACCACACAAAGAATACTAAAGAATTAATTAATCTTTTCATTAGGATTATTGTACCCCTTGTTTTCAGTAAAAACTTGTAGCATCATTATTAACCCATAAAAAAAGCCCTACATTTCTGTAGAGCTTTAAGTAACGTGTGGACCCACAAGGGCTCGAACCTTGGACCCCCTGATTATGAGTCAGGTGCTCTAACCAGCTGAGCTATGGGTCCTAATTACAGTCGACAAATGTAACACTTTTAAATAATTTTAATTGTCAAAAAAATAAAAAATTTATTTATCTCTTGCCATTAAAAAAGATCCAAAATCTTTAAGTTTTTGTCTATTTAATTCACTGATATTCATGTTTTTTAGAATATCAAAAGCGGTTTCAGTGTATTCATGAATCAAGTTTTGAATTAAAGTTGGAATGTCACACTGTTCAAAAATTCGCCTTACTTCATCAATTTTAATGGAATTATCTTCTAATTTTTGTTTGTAAAAAAATTCTAGCTTTTGTTTGTCATGAGCATCAGATAGCTCCATTGCTTTTAGGTACAAATATGTTTTTTTATTTTCAATAATATCACCTCCTATCTGTTTCCCAAATGTTTCTGGATTTCCAAAAGTATCAAGATAATCATCTTGTAATTGAAAAGCTAGACCTAGATTTATTCCAAACTCATATAATAAATCTGCATTTTTATCTGATGATTCTGCAACAATAGCTCCCATTTTTAAGGCAGCAGCCACCAAAACCGATGTTTTTAGACGAATCATATTAATGTATTCGGCTATAGTAACATCATTCCTAGTTTCAAAATCAATATCTAATTGTTGTCCATCACAAACTTCCAAAGCAGTTTTACTAAATAAAACTGCTAATTTTTGAAATATATTTGGTGGATAACATTCAAAATATTGATAGGCCAATATTAACATGGCATCACCAGAAAGGATTCCTCTATTTAAATCCCATTTTTCATGAACTGTTTTTTTGCCTCTTCTTAAAGGTGCATCGTCCATAATGTCGTCATGTACCAGGGTGAAATTATGAAAAACTTCAACTGCTAGTGCTGCAGGAAATGCTTTCTTATAATCATTGGATAAGATCTCAGCAGCCATTAGCGTTAAAATAGGACGGATACGTTTTCCGGAAAGTTGTAGGATATAATTTATGGGTTCATAAAGATTTTTCGGTTCTCTGACCCACTCTTTTTTGTCAAGGTATTGTTGAAATTCCTTCTGGTATGATGTTAAATCCAAAGTTGATAATAGTTTCAACAAAAATAAGGTTAAAGATTTATTTTAATGTTAAGAATGTTAAAAAATCATTAAACTCAGGAAACTATTTTTGTTTCTAAAGTTTCCGTTGTAATTTTGTCATGTTTTTTATGAAAAAGAAAATATTACATAATGCCACTGAATTGTTCTTAAATATTGGGTTTAAGAGTGTTACTATGGATGACATTGCTGCAAATTCAGGAATTTCTAAAAAAACAATCTATGCGCATTTTGCGAATAAAATTCAATTAGTTGAAGCTGCTACACTTCATATATTTGATATCATTTCAAAAGGGATCGATATTATTCACGAACAACAACAAAACCCAATTATAGAATTATTTGAGATAAAAAGGTTTGTGATGAAGCATCTAAAAGATGAAAAATCTTCTCCACAATATCAACTTCAAAAATACTATCCTAAAATTTTCAAAAACTTAAAACAAAAACAATTTGAGTTGATGCAAGAATTGTTTAAAGAAAATTTAACAAAAGGTATTGAACAAAAGTTATATAGAAACGATATAGATATTGATTTTACAGCGAGAATTTATTTTAACGGAATGTTAGGAATTAAAAATAAAGATTTATTTCCTCTTGTTAATTATTCAATGAATACACTCACCACCTATCACTTAGAATATCATTTAAGAGGTATTTGTTCACAAAAAGGCATAAAAGAATTAGAAAAACAATTATAAAATTAATTAATGAAAAAGAATTTAATACTTATCCTAAGCCTATTTTTTAGCCTCCCAAGTTTTGCTCAAGAAACAAAGATTCTGTTGTCTTTAGAGGAGGCTATCAAAATGGCACTGGAGAATAGTTACAACACAAAAGCGTCAAAAAACAATGTTTTATCAGCCAAAGAAACTGTGTGGGAAACAACTGCTACAGGGCTACCACAAATAGATGCAAAAGTCAATTATCAGAATTTCATAAAACAACCTGTTTCCTTATTACCTGCGGCAGCTTTTGATAATACGGCCTCTGTTGTTCAGACAGTTGAAGACTATTTTGATATCCCTTCAAACAGAGAACCAGAGTTGCCAGAAGGGTTTATACCCGTTGTGTTTGGAACTCAACAGAATATTAATGCATCTGTGACAGTAACACAGTTATTATTTGACGGTTCTTATTTAGTTGGGCTACAAGCTTCCAGAGCTTTTTTAAAAATTTCTGAACAAGCCAATGAAAAAACTGAAATTTTAACAAGAGAGGCTGTAGTAAACGCCTATGGAAATGTTTTAGTGACAGAAAAAAGTATTTCTATTCTTGAAGGAAACCTCAAAATTATCGAGAAGAATTTAAACGATGCAAAAAAGATTTATGAAAATGGGTTCAATGAACAAGAAGATGTTGAACAGTTAGAAATCACTTTTGGAACTTTAAAAAATCAATTGTACAACTTGCAAAGAATGAAAGGGATTGCCTATCAAATGTTAAACCTCTCATTGGGAGTTTCCATTAATACTGCTGTTGAGCTAACCGATAGTCTAGATTCTTTAGCGGAAACTAATATTGATTTAGCGCTTATTTCTAAACCATTTGAATTGTCTAATCATATAGATTTTAAAATTGCAGAAAACGATAGGGAATCAAAAAGACTTATGATGCAATTGGAAAAAAGTAAAGCTTTACCAAGTCTGTCAGCTTTTGTAAACTATGGGAAACAAGCCTTTTCTGATTCCTTTACTTTTTTTAGAGGCAATCAACAATGGTTTGATTCATCGTTAATGGGCGTGAGTTTAAATGTGCCTATTTTTAGTAGCCTAGGTAGAAAAGCGAAAACGTCTCAAGCAAGAATAGCTCTAGAAACAGCTGACATTAGATTAGAGGAAACTAGGCAAAGATTAGGCTTACTTGCCGAAAAAGCAAAAAATGAATACCAATTAAGCATAGAAAATTACAATACAGCAAAGAAAAATGTTGATTTATCTGAACGTATTGAAAGAAAACAGCGAACTAAGTTTTTTGAAGGGATTTCTTCAAGTTTTGACCTATTACAAGCCCAAAATCAATTATTTACTCAGCAACAAAACTATGTACAATCCATGCTAGACATGATCGCTAAAAAAGCAGCATTAGAAACCGCACTAAATATTCCAATTAAATAAAAAAAATTATGAAAAATATATATTTACTACTCTCAACGGTACTTATTTTAAATGCCTGTAGTGACAAAAAGGAGCCTACGTTAGAGGAAATTTTAGCTACAAATAACGTAGATCAAATCACATCAGAAAAAATTAAAATTGATGCAGCGTTACAGGAATTAACAGTTAATCTAAATAAATTAAACAGAAAATTAAACAGTTTAAATAAGGATAAAAATACGCCTTTAATTACAACTTTTAAAGTGCAAGAAGAGGTCTTTACTCATTATATAGAACTCCAAGGGAATGTTCAAACTAAACAAAATATTCTAGTATATCCAGAAGTTCCTGGTATTTTAAAAGAGGTTTTGGTTAAGGAGGGACAATATGTGAAGAAGGGTCAAATTTTAGCTGTAATTGATGATGGTGGATTGGCTCAACAAGTCCTTTTATCTCAAACTAATGAACAATTAGCAAAAACTACTTTTGAACGTCAGAAAAGATTGTGGAATGATAAAATTGGTTCTGAAATACAGTTTTTACAAGCAAAAGCATCTTATAAATCACAAAAAAATACTACGAAACAGTTAAAACAACAACTAAAGAAGTTTACTGTTTATGCCCCTTTCTCAGGAATAATTGATGATGTTTTTAAGGAGAAAGGAACTGTAGTAGCTCCAGGACAACAGTCGGAATTGTTTAGAGTTATAAACCTTTCCAATATGTATATTGAAACAGACGTTCCAGAAAATTACATTACAAGCATTACAAAAGGCAAAAAGGTAGAAGTTAATTTTCCAATATTAGGAAAAATAGTTAATTCAAAAATCAGACAAGTAGGAAACTTTATAAACCCTACTAATAGATCTTTTAAAATAGAGGTTGGAGTTCCAAACCAAGACTTAGATATTAAACCAAATCTAACTGCAAAATTAAAATTAAACGATTATACCAACATAAAAGCAATTTTAATTCCACAATCGATTATCTCTGAAAATGCAGAGGGTCAACAATTTATTTATGTTGTAAAAGATAAAAAAGAAAATAATTTAGCTGTTGCAGAAAGATTGGTGATTGAAACTGGAAAAACTCAAGGAGATTTTATTGAAGTAACAAAAAACCTCATTACAGACACAGAGATTATTTTGGAGGGTGCAAGAAGTGTTAATAATGGTCAGGCTGTAAAAGTGATCAATAAAAACTAATTAAAAATGGCCAAAATTAATAATAAAGTAGACAAAGAGTTTAAGCTTTCGTCCTGGGCAATAAACAATAAAACTACCATTTATGTTTTAATGTTTTTATTTCTCTATCTGGGAATTACCTCTTATTTCACGATGCCAAGAGAAAATTTCCCAGAAATAAGTGAAACAAAAATTTACATTAGTTCTGTATTTCCTGGCAATACTGCTGAAGATATTGAGAAGTTAATTACAACACCACTAGAAGATAAATTAAAATCGGTCAGTAATGTCGTTGAGATTACCTCTACATCACAAGAAGATTATTCCATTATTACTGTAGAATTCGATGAAAATATTGAAGTTGATAAGGCAAAACAGAAGGTTAAAGACGAAATAGATCAAGAAACAGCAGGTGAAGATTGGCCTACATTTAATGGGGCAAAAGTTACACCCAATGTTTTTGAACTGAGTATGTCTGAAGAAGTTCCAATATTAAATATTAATATTTCTGGGAATTACCCAGTTTCTAAATTAAAAGAATTTGGAGAGTATTTACAGGATGAAATAGAGGACCTCCCCGAAATCAAGAAAGTAGCTATTCGAGGAGCTCAAGATAAAGAAATTGAAGTAGCTGTAGATATTTATAAAATGATGTCAGCAAAAGTTAGTTTTGATGATATTACAAATGCTATTAACCGAGGGAATGTAACCATGTCTGCTGGTAATTTTATCACCAGTCAGCAGCGAAGAACGATCAGAATTATAGGGGAAATTAAATCTCCTGAAGATCTGCTTGATTTTGTGATTAAATCTGAAAAAGGGAATTCAATTTATTTAAAAGATGTGGCTAAAATTTCTTTTAAAGACAAAGACAAAACAACATATGCAAGAGAAAAAGGTTCGGCTGTTGTGATGTTAGATGTTAAAAAAAGGAGTGGAGAAAATATGGTAGCTGCTGCCGACAAAATAGGAGAAATCGTTGCTCAAGCAAAGGAAAAAAATTTTCCGAGTGATTTGGAGGTAAACATTACAAATGATCAATCCCCTAAAACAATTGGTCAAGTAGATGACTTAGTTAATAACATCATTTTTGGTGTTATTTTAGTAGTGATTGTTCTTATGTTTTTTCTTGGTTTTAAGAATGCAATTTTTGTTGGTTTTGCTATACCAATGTCAATGTTCATGTCCTTGATGATTTTAGGCGTTCTAGGATATACACTAAATACCATGGTGCTATTTGGTTTAATCATGGGACTTGGTATGTTGGTAGATAATGGAATTGTAGTTGTTGAGAATGTATATCGATTGATGGATGAGGAAGGAATGAGTAGAATTGATGCAGCTAAGAAAGGAATTGGAGAAATTGCATTTCCTATCATTATTTCAACAGCGACAACTGTTGCAGCTTTTATTCCTTTAGGACTTTGGCCAGGAATTATGGGTCAGTTTATGGTAATTTTACCCATCACACTGTCTATTGTTTTAGGCTCATCATTATTTGTTGCCATTTTCTTTAATTCAGTTTTAGTATCACAATTTATGAGCACTGAAGATAAAGATATGCCATTAAAAAATATAATAAAATTAACGGGTATCATGTTACTCATTGGCCTATTCTTTTTCTTTTTTGGAGGTAAATACAATGCCCTAGGAACTCTCATTATATTCGTTGCAATTATGTTTTGGGTGTATAGATTTATCCTTAGAAAAGCGGCCAACTATTTTCAAAAACACACACTAGTAATACTAGAAAACTGGTATGAAAGACAATTAAAAAAAGCGTTAACAGGCTGGAAACCTTACGTGCTAGTTGCAGCAACTTTTGTGCTATTATTTGTTGCTTTTAGTGGTTTTGGATGGTCTTTAAAAGAGGAGAGAACCAAAGTTGAGTTTTTCCCAGATAATAAACCCAATCAAATCATTGTCTATATAGAATATCCTCAAGGAACAGATATTGAAAAAACAAACGAAATTACTACAGAAATTGAGCAAAAAGTCTTTGAGGTCTTAAATCATGAGATGTACACTGAAGATGGCTACAATTTCCTTGTAGAAAGTACTGTTTCTCAAGTTGGAGAAGGCGCTGGAAATCCTGAAAAAGATGGAGGATCTTCTGCAGAAATGCCACATAAAGGCAAAATTACGGCATCCATGCGTGAGTTTAAATACCGAAGAGGTGAGGATAGTGAACTGTTACGACAAAAAGTTCAAGCTGCTTTAGTTGGTATATATCCTGGTGTTCTCATTTCTGTTGAGAAAGATGCAAACGGCCCTCCTGCAGGATCACCAATTAATATTGAACTTAATGGAGAAGATTATGAACAATTGATTTTTACCGCGCAAAGAATGCGAGACTATCTCAATACGCAAAGCATTCCTGGGGTAGACGAGCTTAAAATTGATGTAAATAAATCCAAGCCTGGGATGCAAGTTTTAGTAGACAGGAAAAAAGCAGGTGAACTAGGGGTTTCTACGGGTCAAGTTGGTCAACAATTAAGGGCTGCTATATTTGGTAACAAAGCAGGAATTTATAAAGAGAATGGAGAAGATTATGATATCTATGTTCGCTTTAATAAAGATGACAGATACAATACAAGTGCAGTCTTCAATCAAAAAATTACCTTTAGAGATCAGGCAACGGGTAAAATTAAAGAGATTCCTGTTTCTGCTGTGGCCTCTCAGATGAATAGCTCTGGATTTAGTGCCATCAAACATAAGAATACTAGGAGAGTAGTTACAGTTTATTCTGCCTTATCACCAGGGGAAACAGATGCTGGTGCTGTGGTCGCTAGAATTGAAAATTCAATGAAAAATTTCAAAGATTTCCCTAGAGGAGTAAAAATAGACTATACAGGTCAAATTGAGGAAGAGAAAAAACAAATGAATTTTTTAGTTGGTGCTTTCATAACAGGGTTGTTATTAATATTTTTCATTTTAATTTTTCAATTTAATTCAGTTTCAAAACCAGGAATTATCATGTTAGCAATTTTCCTAAGTTTAATTGGTGTTTTTGGTGGTTTAGTGCTGTCTGGAGCTCCTTTTGTGATCATGATGACCATGGTTGGAATTATTGCCCTTGCAGGAATTGTAGTAAACAATGGTGTTGTATTATTAGATTATGCAGAGCTATTAATTCGTAGGAGAAAATTACAAGATGGCATATCTGAATCAGATTATTTACCGTTAGAAAGCTTGTATGAAACTGTTGTAAAAGCAGGAAAAGCTAGATTACGTCCAGTACTATTAACAGCCATTACTACTATACTAGGGTTAATACCTCTTGCTATAGGTTTAAATATAAACTTCTTCACCTTGTTTAGTAGCTTTAATGCAAATATTTATATGGGTGGAGATAATGTTGTCTTTTGGGGTCCATTAGCTAAAACAGTTATTTATGGTCTGTTGATAGCTACATTCTTAACATTAATTGTGGTTCCAATTTTATTTTATCTTGTCACTAAATTTAAAATGAGGACAAAAGGATTATTAAAAACAACATAAGAACACTAAATAATTCTCAGAACATCACATAAAGAGGATGCGACCCTATAGGTTTCATCCTCTTTTTGTATTTTCGGAAATCATGATGCAGAAAAAAAAATCATATACCGTTGATGAACTTCAAAAAAAAATGGAGTATTACTGCGTATACCAGGATCGTTGTCATCAAGAAGTGGAGCGAAAAATGAATGAGCATCAATTAATACCTGAAGCCAAAGAAAAGATTTTACTGCATTTGATGCAGCATGATTTTTTAAATGAAGAACGATTTTCTAAAAGTTTTGCTCGCGGAAAGTTTAGAATTAAAAACTGGGGGAAACAACGAATAATTAGAGAATTAAAAACTAAAAACATTTCGAATTACAATATTAATTCTGCTCTAAAAGAGATTGATGACGAAGATTATTTAGAAACTATTTATAGGATTACAAAGAATAGAAATCATACCATTACAGAAAATAATATTTATAAACGCAAAAAAAAATTACAAGACTTTCTATTGCGAAAAGGGTATGAATATGACTTAATCTTTAAAATTGTGAATGCTGTTATTGGATAGATTTTAAAACTTTTTTTAAGTAATTTATTTAATGTCTTTTACCATAAGCTGAATTGAAGTGTTTCCTTTCCATTCATTTTCATCAACAGTATATACAATATCAAAATCATTTTGGATTGAATTTATTTTATCACCCAAACCAAAACCTATAGCATTATATGTTTTTTGATCTGCCCCGTTAATGATATTCAATTTTAAGTGACTCTTGTCTGCACCAACCCTTTTTGCATACCCATTATCTCTAACAGAATGAGTTGTGAAGACAGGCTTCATGTTTTTTGGGCCAAATGGCCCCATTTGTTTGAGTATTCTAAAAAATTTTGGAGTAATATCTGACAAATCTAGAGCGGAATCAATAGTAATTTCAGGGATTAATAATTCTTTGTCTATAGTTTTTTTGACTACCGCTTCAAATTTTTCTTTAAAAGGGATGTACTGATCGGGGGTTAATGTTAAACCTGCAGCATATTTATGACCTCCAAATTGTTCAAGATATTCTGAGCATTGTTCTAAGGCTTCGTATATATCAAAACCTTTTACAGATCTGGCTGAGGCAGCAAGTTTATCTCCACTTTTAGTAAAAACTAATGTGGGCCTGTAATAAGACTCTATGAGTCTAGAAGCCACAATACCAATAACACCTTTATGCCAATCTTTAGAATAAACAACCGTTGAAAATTTTTCTTCTTCATTAGCCGATTTAATTTGTTGTAGAGCTTCATAGGTAATTTTTTTATCGATTTCTTTTCTTTCTAAATTAAAGGTTTCAATGGAAGTAGCAAAATTTAATGCTGCGTCATAATCCATTTCAGTTAATAGTTCTACGGCGTAATTTCCATGTTTCATTCTTCCCGCAGCATTAATTCTAGGAGCAATAATAAAAACAACATCAGTGATGGTCAGTATATTTTTTTTTACTCCTTGAATAATGGCTTTAATTCCATTTCTTGGATTCGAATTAATTACCTGTAGTCCAAAATAGGTAAGTATTCTATTTTCACCAGTTATAGGAACTATATCTGCTGCAATTGCAGTAGCTACCAAATCTAAGTATTGTGTTAAATCTTCTAGAGTTTGTCCTCTTTTTGAGGCTAAGGCTTGAATTAATTTAAATCCCACACCACAACCACACAATTCTTCAAAAGGATAGTTACAATCCTTTCTTTTTGCGTTTAAAACTGCTATGGCATTTGGTATTTTATCACCAGGCTTATGATGATCACAAATAATAAAATCAATATTCTTTTGTGTGGCATAATTGACTTTCTCTATAGCCTTGATTCCGCAATCTAGCGCTATAATTAGCGAAAAATTATGATCAGCTGCAAAATCAATTCCTTGGGTTGAAATTCCGTATCCTTCATCATATCTATCTGGGATGTAGGTCGCTATGTGATTTGTAATTGTTTTTAAATAGGAGGAAACCAGAGAAACGGCTGTAGTTCCATCTACATCATAATCTCCATAAATAAGAATATTTTCATTGTTTGCAATTGCCTTTTCGATTCTAGAAACAGCAATATCCATATCTTTTAACAAGAAGGGGTCATGAAGATCATCTAATGAAGGGCGAAAAAATTTTTTTGCTTGCTCAAAAGTATGAACACCTCGTTGAACTAAAAGTGAAGATAAAACTCGATCAATAGAAAGCTCCTCAGATAGTTGATCAACTAAGAATAGGTTAGGTGCTGTTTTTAAAGTCCAACGCATGGCAATTTTTATTGCTCATGAAGATACACTTCTGTGGTTACTTTTGCAAATTGGCGAAACATTTCCATCACACCACAGTATTGATCCACAGATAATTTAACAGCTTTATTTATTTTATCTTCTTGTAGATCACTCCCATAAAAATGGTATTCTACAACTACTTTGTGATAATATCTTGGGTGCTCTTCTGTAAGTTCTCCATGAACAACCATTTTAAAATCATTAACCTCAGCTCTCATTTTTTTCAATAATGATACGACATCCAAACCTGAGCATCCTGCTAAAGAAGATAGCATTAATGCTTTTGGGCGTAATCCTTTGTTTTCAATTCCTTCATCAGGAGCATCCATAAAAAGAGTTTCACCACTGGGATTGTCGGATTCAAATACCATATTTTCTTTCCAAACGGTTGTTACTGTATTATGTGCCATAAATTTTTATTTTTAACAAAAGTAATAACAATGATTCAATAAATCTTACGTTATATTTACATCTTATTTTAAAAAAAGCTATAAAAATTCATTTCATGAATACCAAATCTTTTCATAGGATCTTTTTTCTCTTTTTATTATCATCTTTCTCATCTTTCTCTCAAACCCCTGAAGATGCGAAAAAAAAATATCCCATAAGAAAAGTCATTAACAAAAATAATCTAGTGCTATCAACTTCTATCAATACAGATTTTAATTATAACTTCTGTGATGACGATGCTGACGGCACTATGACCATAGATCTAACCACCATATTAGATGAAGTACAAGTTACTGTCGGTGGAGATTTAATTTCAGATAATCCTAAATTACTGATCGGTACTTCTGCTGGTGTACTTTTAGAGATTGATGATGTTTTACAATCCCCAATCATTTCACCGATATGTAGCCTTCCTGATTCCTCTTTTGATGTGGCTATCAATTCAGATGGGGAGTTTTTTACAACAAATAATGCGATTATTGAAAAAATAGACGAAAGTGACTGTTCAACAGAGATTATATTGACATCTGGAGGGAACTCCTTGTCTTTCGATACACAAAATAATTTGTATTTCAATAATTCTTCTCAAATCCCTTCAGCTGTGTATCGATTGGATGCAGGACTTTCATCGGCACCATATCTTTGGCATGATTTTCAAAATGGTATTCCTGGTGGGGATTTTGTGATTTTGGGTAATTATATGTATATCGCTTGGAAAAGTGTCAGTGGATCGGACCAGCTATATAAAGTCACCATAGATGAAGACTTTAATTATATTTCTCACGAATCACTAGGGTCATTGAGGTTTAATACTTTTGGACTAGCTAGTGAACAAGGGGTTCTTTATGGTGTGACTCCTGAAGAGATCTATAGAATCAATTTGAGTACCTCTGTACCCACTTTTGAGACGATTCTATGGAATGATTTTGCAGTTGGTGCTTGGTGGGGGCCGCAGGATTTAGTGAAGCCATTGCCTTTTCATCTTCAGCTCATCCTAGTCAATCAGAGGCTGATGATAATGACAATCCATTACCTAATTCTTGGACAAATACTACTCCAGAAAGTCAAACGATCTATATAAGGACCGAAGAAATTAGTAGTGGTAATTATGTAGTCACACCAGTTACCATTCAGATTCATCAAACTCCAATCATTGAAAATACTCCCCCTGATTTGGAAACTTGTGATTTTGATGGTAATGGAATAGAATTATTTGATTTAACACCACAAACCAGTTTAATTTTAGGGGCTCAAGATTCAAGCAAGTTTGAAGTCATTTATTCTAATGAAAACACGTTTACTAATCTTATTACAACTCCTCAAAACTACATCAGTACTTCACCTCTAGAAACCATTTTTTTTAGAATAATAAATAGCAATGAATCTACATGTTTTTCTGAGGGACAATTCAATCTAACGTTTACTGATGAAGTGAATTGTATTCAAAATGAGCCTCCTGTACTTTTTGCAGATTCAAGGGAAGCCTATTGTCCTTTAAGTGAAATTAAAATTGCAGAAAACTTTACCATTACAGATCCTGATGATACAGGATTAGACTTTTTTACGGTTCAAATATCCTCAGGATACTCAATTTCTGATGATCTTTTGACATTAACAGGTACTCACCCCACAATTTCTACAACTTGGAATGCTATTGAAGGGAAGCTTATTTTAGAACCAAATGCTCCTGCAACTCAAATACTGTACGAAGACCTCCAAACAGCAGTTAGAGAGATTGTTTTTAGCAGCACTGATGCAAATATTAGTGGAGAAAAGTTTTTTTCCTTGACTATCGGAGATGGAAATTATTTACCCTCTACTGAACATTTTTATGTGTATGAAGAAAATATTGGCATCACATGGTCTGAGGCAAAAAATTTAGCTGAATCATCAACTTATTTTGGTTTGCAAGGCTATCTAGTAACCATTTTGTCAGAGGACGAAAATAACATATCAGCAGAACAAATATCAGGTACTGGTTGGATTGGTGCAAGCGATGAAGGGACTGAGGGTGTTTGGAATTGGGTTACTGGTCCGGAAGCAGGAACTAATTTTTGGAATGGAAATTTTACTGGTGGCCCTGCAGGAGGACTCTACAGTAATTGGAATACCAATCCACCAGAACCCAATCAATCAGGAAATGAAGATTATGCACATATTACTTCAAATAATATAGGTGTGCCCGGTTCTTGGAATGATTTAACTAATGAAGGGGCTCCAAATGGAGATTATCAACCAAAAGGTTATATCGTAGAATATGGGGGTATGCCTGGAGATCCAACTCTTAATATTTCAGCTAGTACAAGTATCTATATCCCCGAAATTACCGCTACTACCAACGATAGAGCCTGTACCGGTGGAAGTGTATCCTTATCAGCTACAGTAACAGAAGGAGAAATTTATTGGTATGATGCTCCTACAGATGGTAATCTTGTATTTACGGGAGATACATTTATTACACCAGCTCTTTCTAGTTCTACAACCTATTATGTAGCTGCATCCCCTGAAGGATGTGCTACAACAGAAAGAATTGCAGTGGAAGCTATTGTAGATGACACTCCGGTTCTACTGCCATCACCCTTAGATATTAATCGTTGTGATGAAGATCGATCTGGTTTTGTTGATTTTGATTTAATTGCAGATCAAACCCCTGAAATCCTAAACAGCTTAGATCCAATTTTAAATCCAAATCTTACAGACTTTGAAGTACTATATTTTGATACTCTTGCAGACGCAGAGGCCAATACCACTGCTGCTATCATTGCGAATCCTTATCGAGTAAATACCTCTAATAACCCTACTATTTATGCTAGAATACATAACATTAACAACACTACATGTTATTCTGTTGTTGAATTTAACCTCAAAGTAACCGATACCCCTACACCTACTCAACCTTCAGTGTATAGACTTTGTGATGATGCAGCTAGTGGATCAGATGTTGATCAAAAATCTTTATTCCTCTTAAATACAAAAGATGCAGAGATTCTTGCCAGTGTTGTTAATCCAGGTGATTATTTTATTTCTTATCACACAGATCTTATTGATGCGCAAACCAGTAGTACTTCTAATGCCATTGATAAAAATACTGATTATGAGGTGACCATCTCTCAAAGAATATATGTAAGAATTGAAAATACAGATAATGTAGCTTGTAATACGATTTCAGATGACAGCCCTGGGAGTACTTTTACTTCTTTTGAATTGATTGTAGACCCCTTACCTGTTATCACAGATGGAGTAGCCCTTAAGCTCTGTGACGAAGATCAAGATGGTTTTACAAGTTTTGACCTTACCCTGGCCAATGCTTTAATCTCTTTAAATTCTGCCAATGAAACTTTTCAGTACTACCCCACAGAGTTAGACGCAGAGAATACTACCAATGAAATTTTAGATTTCACTAATTATTCAAATGTAGTGGATACTAATGATGTTGTTTGGGTACGGACAACTACTGTAAATAATTGTTATAGGATTTCACAAGTGAATCTAGTGGTTACCAATACAGAAATCCCTACTACATTTCAACGTAGCTTTTCTGAATGTGATGACTTTTTAGATGAAGATGGTAATGATACTGCTAATAATGATGACACCGATGGAATTTCAAGTTTTGATTTTAGTGCTGTAACTAATGAAATTATTGCTTTATTTCCAGCATCACAGACCATAAATGTATCTTACTATGAATCATTAGCTGATGCTAATAATCTTGCAAATCCAATCTCTAATACTAGTAGTTATAGAAATATTATCTCACCCTTTACTCAACAAATCTATATTCGAGTAGATAATCCTGCCAATATCAGTTGTGCTTATGTAGGAACTCATATTACTTTAACTGTAAATCCAGTTCCAGAGATAGATGTCATTCCTAGTCTTGAGATATGTGATGATGCTAGTGATGGAGATGACACCAATGGCTTTGTTCAGTCCATAGACTTAGAAAGTCACACTCCAATCATACTTGGAACCCAAAATCCAGCCAACTTTACAGTGACTTATCATTCAAACGAATCTGACGCTATATCAGGTTCCAGTTCATTAAGTTCACCTTTTACCAATACAACAGTAGATCAACAAACAATTTATGTTCGGGTAATTAACAACTCAACTGGATGTTTGGTAGATCGACTTAGTTTTGATGTTGTTATAAATCCGCTACCTATCATTACAGATGCAGTAGAGCTTAAGCAATGTGACGATGATACGGATGGGTTTTCATTGTTTAATTTGAATGAAGCTGCTTCTGATATCTCTACGAATTATCTTAACGAAACCTTTGTTTTTTATCCAACATTAGCCGATGCAGAGAATGACACCAATGCCTTTACTGCCGCAGAGGCACTAGTTTTTGAAAACAGAACCGTGACTACTGATACGATATGGGCTAGAGCGATTTCTTCAGAGAACTGTTACAGAATTGCAGAAGTAACCATTATTGTGTCTACCACTGGACTTCCAGCAACTTTCCAGCGTAGTTTTTCTGTGTGTGATGACTTTTTAGATATCGATGGAAATGATACGGCTGATAATGATGACAATGATGGGATTAGCGCCTTTGACTTTAGTTCAGTTACTGCTGAGGTTCGTGCCTTGTTTCCTGCAAGTCAGCAATTAACCATTACCTATTATAGAAATCAGGCTGATGCCCTAGCAGAACTTAATGCCATTGCAGATCCTTCGAACTATCGTAATATCGGATATCCTGTTACCCAACAAATTTACATCAGGGTAGATAGTGATCTGGACAACGATTGTCTTGGTTTTGGACCTTATATTACCTTAACAGTAGAGCCTGTTACGGCACAAGAAGTTGGAGACCTTGACCTTTGTGACAACTTAGATGATGGAGATGGGTTTAACGGGATTGTGCAGACCTTTAATTTAGAGTCTCAAACAGCTGCTATTCTTGGAACGCAAGATCCTACACAGTTTACGGTAACCTATCACAATAGTGCTGCTGATGCACTCTCTGGAAATGCTCCTATTGCTACTCCAGCGATGTATGAGAATAGTGTACCTAACCTAGAAACCATATTTGTTCGTGTAGAAAATAATATTTCTGGATGTTTTACGGCTCAGACTTCTTTTGATTTGATTGTTAATCCGCTACCGGTGGCTAACTTCGTGGCAGATCTAGAGGTTTGTGATGACAATACAGATGGGTCGGCTCAAAATGGATTCTCTCAAAGTTTTGATCTTGAACTCCAAACTGCAGGTATTCTTGGCACACAAGATCCTACACAGTTTACGGTAACCTATCATGCGAGTTTAGCTGATGCACAAGCTGGAGTATTACCACTTGGAAGTCCATTTTCTAATTCAGTGCCTTTCTCTCAGGTGATCTATGCGCGTGTCTATAATTCACTTACAGGCTGTGCCAATGGCATCTCTAATTTTAATGCCATTGTAAATCCTGAACCTACCGTTGAAAATGCCTCTAACTTATCTTATTGTGATGATGATTTAGATGGTGATGATACCAATGGGTTTGTGCAAAATATAGATCTTGATAGTCAGATTACGGAAATCTTAGGACCACTGCAAGACCCTGATGATTTTAATGTAACTTTCCATGAAACACAAACAGATGCTACAGACGGTACAGATCCTTTATCTAGCCCATACACCAATACCACGGCAAATCAGCAGACTATTTATGTGCGTGTAGAGAATAAAGATACTCAGTGTGTTAACGATGACTTTACTTTTGATGTTATTGTTAATCCTTTACCTGAATTTACTGTAACATCCCCTCAAATTGTTTGTTTGAGTGGTCCTGATCTTACCATATTTGTAGAAAATCCAGCGGCTGTATATGATTACGTATGGACGGATCCTTCTGGAAATGATAGTATAGGATCTCAAATAACGATTAGTTCTGGAGGACTTTATACGGTTACTGCAACTACAACTAATGGGACTGGGTGTACTAGAACTAGAGAAATACTGGTTAATGAGTCTAGTGTAGCAACCATTACAGATGCAGATGTGACTATAGTGGATGATTCTGATAATAACTCGATAACGATAGACCCTGCCAATCTTGGTATTGGAGATTATCAGTATGCCTTAATTGATGAGAATGGAATACAAACTGCTTTTCAAGACATTCCTGTGTTTGAAAATTTACAAGGAGGATTCTATACCATAGTGGTGCAAGATAAAAATGGGTGTAGACCTGATGCTACATTACTAGTCTCTGTTATTGAATTTCCTAAATTCTTTACGCCTAACAACGATGGGGTAAACGATACATGGGCTATTAAAGGTGCCAATTCTACCTTTTTCCCAAGTGCTCAAATTAATATCTTTAACAGGTTTGGTAAAATAGTAGCTCAAATTAGTATTGATAGCCAAGGATGGGATGGTACTTATGGCGGGAAAATACTCCCATCTGATGATTACTGGTTCTCGATTATGCTCGTCGATAGAAATGGAGCACTCAGAGAAAGAAAAGGAAACTTCTCTTTGCTGAGAAGGTAAGAGATAGTTAAGTATTTATTTAAATAGTTCATCTAATAGATGAAAATGATTTGTATTTTATCTAATGGATTTTAAGCTACAATCTGAGTTCAAACCAACTGGAGATCAACCAGAGGCCATTGAACAACTTTCAAAAGGTATTTCATCTGGCGAGAAGTATCAAACACTATTAGGGGTTACTGGATCAGGTAAAACATTTACAGTCGCTAATGTTGTTGAAAAGGTAAATAAGCCTACACTTGTATTGGCTCATAATAAAACATTGGCAGCTCAACTGTATTCAGAATTTAAACAATTTTTTCCTAAAAATGCTGTTGAATACTTTGTATCATATTATGATTATTATCAGCCAGAGGCCTATATTCCAGTAACTGGAACTTATATAGAAAAAGATTTATCAATTAATGATGATATTGAACGACTGAGATTAAGTACTACTTCTTCCCTACTTTCAGGAAGAAGAGATGTATTGGTAGTAGCCTCAGTTTCTTGTTTATATGGAATTGGAAATCCTGTAGAATTCAAAAAAAATGTCATTCCCATTGAAATTGGTCAACTCATCTCGAGAACCAAGTTTTTACACCAATTGGTAACCAGTCTATATTCAAGAACTGATGTGGAAATTAAAAGTGGAACTTTTAAAGTAAAAGGAGATGTGGTAACCATATTTCCTTCTTATGGGGAACACGGTTTTAGGGTTCATTTTTTTGGAGATGAAATTGAAGAAATTGAAGCAATTGATCTAATAAGTAATCAAATCATAGAAAAATTTGAAAGGCTAACTATATATCCTGCTAATTTATTTGTGACCTCTCCTGACGTTCTTCAGAATGCTATTCATCAAATTCAGGAAGATTTAGTAAAACAAGTTGATTATTTTAAAGAAATAGGAAAACATCTAGAAGCTAAAAGACTAAAAGAAAGAACAGAGTTTGATTTAGAAATGATTCGAGAATTGGGCTACTGTTCGGGAATAGAAAATTATTCAAGATATTTGGACGGACGAGAAGCAGGCACAAGACCCTTTTGTCTATTGGATTACTTTCCTGAAGATTATTTAATGATTATTGATGAAAGTCATGTAACGATTCCTCAAACTCATGCTATGTATGGTGGTGATAGAAGTAGAAAAGAAAATTTAGTGGAATATGGTTTTCGATTGCCTGCGGCAATGGACAATAGACCTTTAAAATTTGAGGAATTTGAGGCCATTCAAAATCAAACCGTATACGTGAGTGCTACACCAGCTGACTATGAATTACAAAATACAGAAGGAGTATTTGTTGAACAGATTATTCGTCCTACAGGTCTTTTAGATCCCAAAATAGAGGTAAGACCAAGTCTTCACCAAATTGATGATTTGATAGAAGAAATTCAGCTAAGAGTTGAAAAAGATGAACGAACGTTGGTTACTACTTTAACAAAAAGAATGGCAGAGGAATTGACCAAGTATTTAAGTAGGATTTCTATTCGATGTAGGTATATACATTCTGATGTAGACACCCTAGAACGAGTTGAAATTATGCAAGATCTTAGAAAAGGAATTTTTGATGTGTTGATTGGTGTGAATCTATTACGTGAGGGATTAGATTTACCTGAGGTTTCTTTAGTTGCTATTCTAGATGCAGATAAAGAAGGATTTTTACGCTCTCACAGATCGTTGACTCAAACCATCGGAAGAGCTGCAAGAAATATTGAGGGTATAGCTATCATGTATGCAGACAAAATAACAAAAAGTATGCAACTAACCATTGATGAGACCAATAAAAGAAGAGAAAAACAAATTTCTTACAATAAAAAAAATAAGATAACTCCAACCCAAATAAATAAGAAAATTGATGATACATTATCAAGAAAAGCAGTAGCCTCCTATCAATATAATACTGCAATCAAAGAGGCAGCAGAACAAGACCTTCAATACTTATCAAAAACTGAAATAGAAAAAAGAATAAGAGAAAAAAGAAAACAGATGGAAGCAGCAGCAAAGTCTTTAGATTTTATAATTGCCGCTCAACTTAGAGATGAAATTACAGTTTTAAAGCAACAACTAAAAACTAAATGAAAAACATAATTACCCCTATTTTTTATCTTTTGATGGTACTAAATATGTATTCTCAACAAACAAAAACTGTATATGTTGATGAAAGTTATGATGAAATTACCAAAGAAAAATTTGAGAGATTACTTAAAAGTAATTTATATGATATCGCAGAAACTACTGAAGATAAAAAAATCTATAAAAAACTTCGCTATAAAGAATATTTTGGCAGATTAAGTAAAAAAAATAAAGATCAACTCAATAAGCTTTTTAGTTCACGATACAGTATTGACTCAACAAAAAAATGGCTTTTTCATTACCTAGATTCATTACCAAATAAAGAAAAAATGCCAAAAATTTCTGGCGTGATAGTTTATGACTCTTTGGACACTAAAAAAGCATTTTTTTTATCTAAAAAAAAATTTAATAATAACTACAAGAAATATATAAATTCAAAACACAGACATGTGATGAGTTATGATGAATTTCAAGATAGAATAAGAAAAGAAAAGAAGAAAATTTCTAAAAAAATAGCTTTCACTCATATTTATAATCAAAACAATGGAATTCCTGAGGAATTCCTCAAAGAGATGAACTATTATAAAGATAACATTCCTATTTTTAGAAATATTTTTAGTGATGGGATGAAAAATTATAAGACAATTTTAATTTTTCCAAACGGTAATTTCTACTTGGTTAATAATTACAACATAAGCAATGTGAAAAAATTATTACAAAGCAAGTTTTACAGTAAAAGAAAGAAAAATTGGTCTAAAAAACATTTAAAATAAGCAACAGTATTTATTTTATAATTTATTATGAACCAATTAATACTCACTCACACTGTTAATTTATGTTAAATAGTTAGGTTTTAAGCACCTTATTGTATCTTTATAAAAATTTCGAAAGACTTAAATAACAATAACTAAAATGAAAAAAACACTATTACTAACAGGTGCTTTGTTGATGCTATTTTCTTGTCAAAAAGAAGCAACTAAAGAAGAGGTTGTAAACTATGGTAGTTCGATCACTCAAGATGAGTTAAAAGAGCATTTATATATTTACGCCTCAGATGAATTTGAAGGTCGTGATACCGGTGATCCTGGACAGAAAAAAGCTGTTAACTATATTAAAGAACACTATGAAGCCCTAGGAATTAAACCTGTAATTGAAGGAAATTATTTTCAAAATGTACCTTTAAATCTGGTAAAAACACCCAAAGTAACTATAACCAACAATGGGAAATCATTTACATACTTTGATGATTTTATTTCACTAGGATCGGCGATTTCAACAAAGATGTCAGCTTCAGAAATTGTTTATGCTGGATTTGGTATTGATGATGACCAGTTTTCTAATTATACTAACTTAGATGTTAGAGGGAAAATCGTTGTGATTAAAAATGGGGAACCGAGAGATGGAAATGGTAATTATATAATTACTGGTAACAAACAAGCCTCAAAGTGGTCTAATGGTCGACAAGAATTATCCGCAAAAAGAAATGTAGCTAAAGAAAAAGGTGCAAAGGCATTATTCTTTATGAATGATAACTTATTTAATCGGTATGCACTGTATTTCAAAGGACTTGAAGCAAGAGGTGCAGGCAATCGTTTATCTCTGCCTGTTAAAAAAGATGCTGAAGCTGATATGTATCAGTTTTTGATCAGCAACAAAATGGGGAAATCATTAATAGCAAATATTGATAAATCTGTGAAACCTTCTTATGAAACAGCAACATTTGAAATGATTCTTGAGGCATCCTCTGAATCCAAACCCTCAGAAAATGTAGCTGCTATCATTAAAGGTTCTGAAAAACCTGATGAATATATTATTATTTCCTCTCATTTAGACCACATCGGTATTGATGGTGATGGAGAGGTTTTTAATGGTGCCGATGATGATGGTTCTGGAACAGTTGCTATGTTAGAGATAGCAGAGGCATTTAAAAATGCAGTAGATAATGGTCACGGACCAAAACGCTCAATTATTTTTCTACACGTAACCGGAGAAGAAAAGGGATTGTTGGGTTCAAGATACTATACAGATTACGAGCCTTTAGTTCCATTAGAAAATACAATCACTGACTTAAACATCGATATGATTGGACGTATTGATCCAAAACGTGAAGGTGATCGGAATTATATTTACTTAATTGGTAGTGATAAACTAAGTACAGATTTACACAATATTTCAGAAAAAGCAAATAAAGAATATGTAAATATAGATTTAGACTACAAGTACAACGCAGAAAATGATCCAAATCGATTCTACTATCGCTCAGATCATTACAGTTTTGCAAAAAACAACATTCCTGTTATTTTCTATTTCAATGGTACTCATGCTGATTATCACCAAATAAGTGATACTCCAGATAAAATTAACTATGATCTATTAGAGAATAGATCTCGTTTAATTTTTCATACTGCTTGGGAGGTTGCAAATCGAGAGGAACGTCTTACAGTCGATAAAATTGAAGAAAACGTAAAGCCTTAAGCTAAAGAATTAAATAAAAAATGCCACTCCTTTGAGTGGCATTTTTTATTAATCTCCTGATGGCAAACGTTACAAATACTATAAAGCATTTATAAAAATAGTTGCTGCAATTCCAAAACCTGCCCCAGAAATGAATAAGTTCCATTTAAAATGCGCTCCATTAATTACATTTGAATAGAACCATAAGGCAATCATAAAAAGTAATACTATAAATAATTGTCCTGCTTCAATACCTATATTAAATAAAAATAGTGGCATTAAAATATCGTCACTGAACAGCATAAATTTAAAATTACTAGCAAAGGCTAATCCATGAATTAATCCAAAGACTAAGGCTATTAAATACTTGATTTTAGCATCAGAAAACTTTCTGTTTTTTTCATAATTAATGACATTTGCTATGGCAGTTAGCATAATTGTAAATGGTATTAATAAGTCTATTAATTTTGGATCCGTGGGGATGATGTCAAAAGCACTAAGAATAAGAGTTCCACTGTGACCAATGGTAAATGCAGTAATGATTATTAATATTTGTTTCCACTCTTTTAATTTGAAAGCGGCACATAACGTCATAACAAATAAAAGATGGTCATAAGCATTAATATCTACAATATGCTCCCATCCACTCTGAAAAAAAGTATTAATCGTAATCATTGATAAAAAAAGTTAAAAAGTGTGTGAATAGATATAGTTTTCAAATTTACTTTCAAAATTATAATTTGGAATAAAAGGAGGTATTTGTATGGTCATCCAATTCGACTGTAAATCAGGGAATTTTTCAAAAAGAAGCTCATTTTCAATATTGAGCTTGTTGCCAATTTTGAGCGAAATATTTGGAATGGAAAATGATAATGTCATAACATTATTTGCCACTTTATAATTGTTAATCACTAAGGGTAATTTATCACCATCTATAAAAATTTTATAGTTTGTATTGAAGTAATTTTCTATGCTCAGAAGATCATCTGAACTAAGGCTTTCATTATTAACTCTCTGTTCTATATTGGGGCCTATTGCTGGTGAAAAATCATCAATAAAAACCTTACATTCCATATTAATAATTTGAGTTTCTGAATCGTATCTTATGATTGAAGAAGTTAACTTTATGGGATGGCCAAATGATAGGAAGATAAATAGTGAGCTAAAAATTATAATTTGTTTGTGTTTTTTCATTTAAAAGCTCATAAATATTAATAGGGATTTACCTTAAACGTAAATATATAAAATTAGATTTTAATACAATTGAAATCTTCCCACTGGCAAAATTTTCCTTGGGTTATTACTTAATCTAAAACCTCTCAAAATATTATTTAAAAAAAAAACGACGCTCATAATGAACGTCGTTTTTTTTTTAAAAATTTTGAAATTTTATAAACCTAATACTTCTCCAACTTTATCGGCAGCTTCTTGGAATTCAGTTGCAGAAATAATTTCCATTCCACTATTGTCAATTAATTCTTTCGCTTCTTTTGCATTGGTTCCTTGCAAACGGCAAATGATTGGGACATTAATTTTATCCCCCATATTTTTGTATGCATCTACAACCCCTTGTGCTACCCTATCACAACGAACAATACCCCCAAAAATATTAACTAAAATTGCCTTTACATTTGGATCTTTCAAAATAATTCCAAAGGCTGTTTCCACACGTTGTGCATCTGCAGTACCTCCTACATCTAAAAAGTTTGCTGGATCTCCTCCGGCTTGTTTTATTAAATCCATAGTTCCCATTGCCAAACCAGCACCATTCACCATACATCCAACATTTCCATCTAAATCAACATAGTTTAGGCCAGCAGCTTTTGCCTCTACTTCAATAGGATTCTCTTCTCGTAAATCTCGCATGGCTGCATAATCCTTGTGACGAAATAATGCATTTTCATCTAAGGTAACTTTAGCATCTACTGCTAAAATTTTATCATCTGAAGTTTTTAAAACAGGATTGATTTCAAACATTGAGGAATCTGATTTGATATATGCAGTATATAGTGCAGACACAAATTTTGCCATTTCTTTTAATGCTGTACCAGATAGCCCTAGATTAAAGGCAATTTTTCTTGATTGAAAAGGTAATAAACCTAATGTAGGATCAATATCCTCGGTAAAAATTAAATGCGGTGTTTCTTCAGCTACTGTTTCAATATCCATACCACCTTCGGTAGAATACATAATCATATTTTTGCCGTTACTCCTATTTAAAAGAACCGACATATAAAATTCTTCTGGCTCAGAATCACCTGGATAATAAACATCTTCACAAATTAAAACTTGATTGACTTTTTTACCCTCTGCTGAAGTTTGCGGAGTAATTAACATCATTCCAATAATATCATTCGATATTGACTCTACTTCGTTTAAATTTTTAGCTAACTTAACACCTCCACCTTTACCACGCCCTCCAGCATGAACTTGTGCTTTAACTACATACCAACTAGTTCCGGTTTCATCAGTTAATGCTTTTGCTGCATTTACAGCTTCTTTTGGTGTACTTGCAACAATTCCTCGTTGAATTCTAACGCCAAAACTATTTAAAATTTCTTTTCCTTGATATTCGTGTAAGTTCATCTATTTATAAATTTTTAAACGCTAGCAAAAATACTAATTCAAATTCAATTTTTGAGCAAACATATCGATAAAAATCAGTATATTTTAGGAGTGATGTTTTTGATGAAATGAAATATATTTCAAAGGAAATACATCAGGTACCTTAGATTGTATTGTTGTCATATCTACAATAAATAAAAAACAATTAATGAAGAGTCCTTATATCATTGCTTTTTTTAATATTTTCGTTAACACAAATATTATTTCATGGTAATTGCAAAAAATATACACAAATATTTCGGTGACACAGAAGTTTTAAAAGGGGTTAACCTTTCTATTAACAAAGGCGAAATTGTTGCAATCGTAGGACCCTCTGGAGCAGGGAAAACAACCTTACTTCAAATTTTAGGAACTTTAGATAAACCCTCAGTAAAAGAAAATTTTACACTTGAAATTAATGGTATTAGTTTAAAGAATTTAGATGATAAAATGATTGCTAGCATTAGAAACAAACATATTGGCTATATTTTTCAATTTCATCAATTATTACCTGAATTTTCTGCCATAGAAAATATTTGTATCCCTGCTTTTATTGGGAAAAAAGATAGGAAGGAAACAGAACAAAGAGCAAAAGAACTTTTAAATTTTTTGGGGTTGAAAAACCGAATGAAACATAAACCAAATGAACTTTCTGGAGGAGAACAACAACGAGTAGCTGTAGCTAGAGCATTGATAAACGAACCTTCTATTATTCTTGCTGATGAACCCAGTGGAAATTTAGATTCGTCATCAGCTGAGAGCCTTCATAAATTATTTTTTGAACTTAGAGATTCATTTAATCAAACATTTGTTATTGTTACACACAATCAAGAATTAGCGAATATGGCAGACAGAAAATTAACTATGAGAGACGGAATTATTTTATGATAAACATACTTAACGAACTTATTCAATACCTTATTAATCCTATTTTACTAAAAGATGAGAATAAAAGTTATTTATATCGTTTTAAAGTACTTATATACCTCTTGCTTATATCTTTTATATTTTCTTTTTTTATTTCTACGATTACAAGGATATTAACCTTGGTTGGAGTTTTACATGATGTAAGTCATATTACTGATTCACTTTTTGATGATTCAAATGGATTTAAAATCCTTTTTTTTGCAGCTATTTTAGCACCCTTTATAGAAGAATCAATTTTCAGAGGCCCACTCATATATTTTAAACAACCTAAGGCTTTTAAAACAGCATTTTATGTTATTGGAATTATTTTTGCCTATGTACACATATTCAATTTTGAGATTACAACCAATGTGTTGCTTTTTTCACCATTATTAGTTGCACCTCAATTTTTTATAGGTTTAATTTTTGGGTTCATAAGAATTCGTTTTGGATTGATTTGGTCCATATTACTTCACAGTATTTACAATGGCATATTAGTTTCATTATTTCTTTTAGCAAGTCATGGTAATCCCTAAAGCAGAATTAAAAAGTTTCTTAGATTTAAAAGTAGAAACATATAATAGGAATAGCTTCATTGCATCAGATCCTATTCAAGTTCCCCATCAATTTTCAAAAAAAGAAGATATTGAAATTGCTGGTTTTTTATCTGCAATCATTGCTTGGGGTAATAGAACTATGATTATTAGAAATTCCAAAAAAATGATGGAAATCATGGATAACTCTCCATTTGATTTCGTACTAAACCATTCGACTAATGATCTTAAAAAGATTACTAATTTTGTACATAGAACATTCAATTCTAATGATTTACAATACTTTATAAAATCTCTTCAAAATATTTATACGAACCATGGGGGGCTAGAAAATATTTTAAAACCCTCAAAAAATGAACTAAACTATCAAAACTCTATCGCTGAGTTTAAAACTATTTTTTTTGAACTTCATCATGAAGTAAGGACTGAAAAACATATTTCTAACCCACAAAAAAATTCTGCTGCAAAACGAATTCATATGTTTTTAAGGTGGATGGTCAGAGAAGATAATAAAGGAGTAGATTTTGGTCTGTGGAAAACTCATTCACCTGCTTATTTATCTTGCCCCTTAGATGTGCACTCAGGTAATGTAGCGAGAAAGTTAGGCATACTAAACCGTAAACAGAATGATTGGAAAGCTGTTAATGAGTTAGATACCAAACTCAGAAGTTTTGATTCAAAAGATCCAGTTAAATATGACTTTGCACTCTTTGGTCTTGGTGTATTTGAAAAATTTTAAATTTTAAATCCTTAACCAAAAATTCGTTTATTTCCATTAATTTAGAGGTTATTAAAACTATTACAGATGAAAAAAATTTTAATGATTACGCTACTATTAAGTTTTGTTAGCATCAAAGCACAGGACCCTAGAATTCCTCTAGACACAACAGTTATTACTAATAGTGAAGTAATTATAAACGGTCAAAAAATAACCTACCAAGCAAAAACTGGAATGCAGCCAGTATGGAATGATCATGGAGAAATAATAGCTTCATTATACTATACGTATTATAGACGAACCAATTTCAATAAAAACCTTAAGAAGCCAGATGATTATTCTAAAAGACCAATAATTATGTCTTTTAATGGTGGTCCAGGATCTGCTTCCGTTTGGATGCATATTGCTTATACCGGTCCTAAAGTTCTTCAAATTGACGATGAAGGCTATCCAATACAACCCTATGGTGTTAAGGACAATCCTAATTCAATTCTAGATGTTGCTGATATTGTATATGTAAACCCAGTTAATACCGGATATTCTAGACCAATTGTTAAAAAAGGGGAAAAATTAGACAAATCACTATTTTTTGGGATCAATGCCGATGTAAAATATCTAGCAGGATGGTTAAATACATTTATTACTAGAAATAATAGATGGCAATCTCCTAAATATATAATTGGAGAAAGTTACGGAGGAACTCGTGTTATGGGATTAGCAGCAGAACTACAAAATAAACAATGGATGTATTTAAACGGAGTAATCATGGTTTCACCTGCAGATTACAAAGTATTAAGAACTGGATCAGCACTCTCATCATCATTAAATTTACCCTATTTTACAGCCGCTGCATGGTATCATAAGATGCTACCGGAAGAACTTCAAAATAAAGATTTATTAGAAATTTTACCTCTATCTGAGGAGTATGCTATAAATACATTAATTCCTGCCATAGCTAAAGGTGGATTTATTTCTGAAAATGAAAGGAATACTGTTGCTGAACGAATGGCTTATTTTACTGGGATTAAAAAAAAGGTGATTTTACAACATAATCTAGATATTCCAAAAAATTATTTTTGGAAAGAATTGTTGAGAGACGAAAATGGGTATACAGTTGGGCGTTTAGATTCAAGATATCGAGGTCTAGACAAAAGAGAAGCAGGTGAAAGTCCAGATTATAATTCAGAAATTACATCTTGGCTACATTCGTTTACACCTGCAATAAATTATTATATCAGAGAACATTTAAAGTTTAAAACTGATGTAAAGTATAATGTGTTTGGGCCCGTCAGTCCTTGGGATAATAGAAATGACAATGTTAGAGAAGGATTAAGACAGGCTATGGCTCAAAATCCATATTTAAAGGTTTTGATACAATCTGGCTATTATGATGGTGCTACTACTTACTTTAATGCAAAATATACGATGTGGCAAACTGACCCTAGTGGAAAAATGAAGGATCGTTTCTTTTTTAAAGGTTATCGAAGTGGCCACATGATGTATCTGAGGAGTGAAGATTTAAAAAAATCTAATGATGATTTAAGAGATTTTATCAAAAAAAGTGCTACAAAAGGGAATTCTGCAAAATATTAATTGAAATAATTCATGGAATTTAAATATCCTGCAGCTCTTTACTTTTTATTTGTTCTAATCATTCCAATCTTAATTCATCTTTTTAATTTAAAAAAATTTAAAAAAATTGAATTTACAAATGTTCAATTTTTAAAGCAAATAAGTATTGAAACTCGGAAAAGTTCCAAACTAAAAAAACTTTTAATATTAGCCACTAGATTATTGAGTTTAATAGCTTTAATTTTTTCATTTTCACAACCTTATTTTGGAAGTAAAAAAACAGACAAGAATAGACAATTTTATATTTATTTAGACAATTCAGAAAGTTTAAATACAAATGGAAATCAAGGTAATTTATTGAAAATTGCTGTGCAGGATATTATAGAAAATTCACCAGAAAATGGAAAGTATTTTTTACTAACAAATGATGATTTCAAATTAGATATTTCAAAAAAAGAGTTAAATAATACCCTTAAAAATATAAAAATATCTAATAAAAACACATCAATAGAGGACAAAATAAACACAATTCAAACTGAAATTTATAATAAAAGTAAAGATTTATATAAAAGTATATTAATAACTGATTTTCAATATAATAATAGAAAAATAAAAAAATTGTTTACAAATGTAACTAGGCCATTTTCACTTATAAAACTAAATTCAAATGTCAAAAATAACATTTCCGTGGACAGTGTTTACATTCGTGCTATCGATACTCGAAAAAAATTAGTTTTTGTAGTGATAAAAAACCAAGGAGATGCAAAAAAAAATATTCCTATTGCACTATACGATTCATCAAAACTAATTAATAAAAGATCTTTCTCTATTTTAAAAAATGAGAAGAAAACATTAAAATTCCCTATTGATAATTTTAGTCAATTTAAAGGTAAAATTAAACTAACTTTTAATGACCCTTTTTTATTCGATAATACTTTTTATTTTACGATAAACACGTCCAATAAAACATCAATTTTAAACATTGGAAAAGAATCTTCATATCTTTCAAAAATTTTAAATACTAATGAATTTAATTATAGAAGCTCATCATTAGCAGATTTAAACTACAATTCGATTTCAACTCAACAACTGATTATTTTAAATCAGTTAAAACGTATTTCCAACATTTTAAGAAATATCCTTGTGAAATTTATAGAGAACGGGGGGAATCTTATAATTATTCCTGAACAAAACATAGAAATTTATTCTTACAATTCTCTATTAAGTGAAATTAATAGTGGTCGAATTCTTAAAAAGAATAAAGATTCTTTAAAAATCACTACCATAAATTTCAAACACCCTTTATTTAATAAAGTATTTACTAAAGAAGTTGAAAATTTTGAATACCCAACCTCTACGCTTAACTACAGTCATAATCTAAAAGGAAATCCAGTTTTAATGTTTGAGAATAAGACCCCATTCTTACATGAGATTGATAATTCCTTTTCGAAAATTTTTTTATTCTCATCACCTTTAGACATTCAGTCTTCAAATTTTGTAAATTCTCCTTTGGTGGTTCCAACAGTATACAATATTGCTAGACAAAGTTTTAAATTAACAAAACCCTACTACCTACTTCAAAAAAACAACACAATAGAGCTTAGCAAAAAAATAGAAAAAAATGAAATTTTAAGCATCTCAAATCAAAATAAATCTTTCATACCCTCTCAAATAAATTTTGCTAACAAAATTGTATTTTCTACTAAAAATGAACCAGAAATAAGTGGTTTATATGAGGTATTGTTAAACAAAGACACCCTAACTTCTATAGCTTATAATAATGTATCTAGTGAAAGTTTACTTTCTTTTTATGATTTAAATACGATATCAAAAGAAAATAAAAACATAGAAATTTACGGCTCAATAAAGGAATTTTTTAAAGAAATAAATGAAAAAAACAAAGTTCAATCCCTTTGGAAGTTGTTTTTGGCAATTGCAATTGTATCTTTGTTGTTGGAAATTTTAATTTTAAAATTCTTCAACATATGACAACGCTTTTAAAATCGGCTACTATCATAGATACTTCCAGCCCACATCACAATCAAACTAAAGATATTTTAATTGTTAATGGAAAGATTTTTAAAATCGCTAATTCCATTAAAAGAGAATCATCATTTAAAATCATTGAATTGGAAAATCTTCATGTTTCCTGTGGATGGTTTGATACCAGTGTTTCTTTTGGAGAACCTGGCTATGAAGAAAGGGAAACCATAAAAAAGGGGTTAGATGTTGCCTCAAAAAGTGGTTTTACATCTGTTGCAGTTAATGCAAATACAAATCCTGTAATAGACTCAAAATCTGATGTAGAGTTTTTAATTAATAAAGCCACTAATTCTGCCACAAAACTTTATCCGATTGGTGCACTAACTAAAGGTAGTAAAGGTACTAACATGGCTGAATTGTTTGATATGCAACAATCTGGAGCCATTGCCTTTGGAGATTATAAAAAATCTATTTCCAATGATAATTTAATGAAAATAGCGTTGTTGTATGCCCAAAATTTTGATGGTCTAATATTAAGTTTTCCTAAGAACAATTCAATATCGGGAGAAGGAATAGTTAACGAAGGTGTCAATAGCACTCGATTAGGAATAAAAGGCTCAGCAGCATTATCAGAACATCTACAAATTACAAGAGATTTATATTTATTAGAATATACTGGAGGTAAGTTACACATCCCTACAATTTCCTCAGCAACATCCGTAAAATTAATTAGGGAAGCGAAAAAGAAGGGACTTAACGTAAGTTGTAGCGTATCTGCTCATCATTTAAGGCTAACTGATGACGAATTAGATGCTTTCGACAGCAACATTAAGGTTACTCCGCCGCTGCGAACTAAAAATGACACAAAAGCATTAATCAAAGGATTAAAAGATGGAATAATTGATGTAATTACTTCAGATCATGACCCTATAGATATAGAAAATAAAAAACTAGAGTTTAGTAGAGCTAAATATGGAACCATTGGTTTAGAAAGTTTATTTGGTGCTGTAAACTCTGTACTAGATTTAGAAACAATTATCAAAGCCTTGACAATAAATCCAAGAATAATTTTTAATCAAGAATCGGTTACTATTAAAAAAGACGCTATTGCCAATCTTACACTTTTTAATCCTAAAGGAGATTCAATATTTTTGAAAGATACTATTTTATCAACTTCTAAAAATTCTGCCTTTATTGGAAAAAAAATGAAAGGAAATGTTTACGGAGTTTTTGCTAATAATAAATTAGTGCTTAACTGATCCTATGAATGACCTGCTAGACTTTGTTGAAAGAACCCCTAAAGTTATTACCAAAAATCCTCCCCTACTCATATTACTTCACGGATATGGTAGTAATGAGCTTGATTTATTTTCTTTTGCAGAGGAACTTCCTGACACTTTAGTTATTGTAAGTTTAAGAGCACCCTATGAAATGGGTTATGGAGGTTATGCTTGGTATGATATTAATCTAGATAGTCATAATAATAAATATTCAAACCTTGATCAAGCTAGGACATCTTTGATTAAAATTACAAATACTATAGACTATTTAAAGTCTAAATATACTACCAACCCAAATAATACTTTTTTACTTGGATTTAGCCAAGGTGCTATTTTAAGTTATGCCATAAGCTTTAATTACCCCAACAAAATCCAACACGTAATTGCTCTTAGTGGTTACTTGAACTTAGAATTAATGCCTAAAGAAATTATTCAAAAAATTGATACTGACTATTACATATCTCATGGTACCGTAGATCAAGTAATTCCTGTAGATTGGGCAAGAAAAGCGAGTCCCTTTTTAAATTCTAAGGGATTAAAGAATGAATATTCTGAATATCCCGTAGGTCATGGTGTTGCTCCCCAGAATTTTTTCAGCTTCAAAAAATGGATTGAAAATAGGCTATAACAATACTAAATCGCCATATTACAGATTAATTATATTTTAGATTTCATTTATATCAATTAAGATTCTAACTGATTGAAAAAATTATTGACTAGGCATCTCATCTAATTAAATCGAAAGGATTAAGCCATCATAACTTAAAAATACATTCTCAGGAAGTATTTTTTCAACCTCTTCATGAAAACCTAACTTGTGACTTATGTGTGTAAAATAAGCTCTTTTAGGTTTAATTTCATCAACAAAACTTAGAGCTTCCTCTAAATTTAAATGTGTGGGGTGCTCAGTTATTCTCAGTGCATTTACTATTAAAATATCTAAATTCACTAACTTCTTTTTTTCCTCATTAGACATGGTCTTGAGATCTGTAATATAAGCAATATCGTCAAATCTATATCCTGTAATTGGTAAGTTTCCATGCATAACAAGTAGAGGAGTTACTTTCACTCCATCTAACATAAAGCTCTCTGAATCTATAATATTTGCTGATAATTTTGGTGCGCCAGCATATCTGTTTTTGGTTTCAAAAATATATGAAAATCTTACTTTTAAGCTCTCTAATACACGTTTTTGAGCATAAATTGGCACCTCACCCATTTTATAGGTATAAGGTCTTAAATCATCAATTCCTGCAGTATGATCTGAATGTTCATGTGTGAATAAAACCCCATTAATAGCCTGAATATTTTCTCTTAACATTTGTTGACGAAAATCAGGTCCACAATCTATAATATAACGATTATCATCCCAAGAAATCATGACGGAAGATCGCAATCTTTTATCTTTTAAATTATCAGACATACAAACAGGATCATTATTTGCAATCATGGGTATGCCTTGAGATGTTCCTGTTCCAAGAAAAGTAATCTTCATATCCTACAAAAATAGCATAAAAATTGACTGATAGCAATCAATTTAGTTACCTTTGTTTGTATCCAAAATTTAGCAAAATGTCTATTTCTTTAAAAGGAGATCAAAAAATAAGTAGTGTTCCTGCTACAAAAAGTAAAGCACTTAGAATAAATTTAAACAGTGATATATATGGAACCTTTGCAGAAATAGGTGCAGGTCAAGAAACTGCTCGGAATTTTTTTAGAGCTGGTGGTGCCTCAGGAACAATCGCAAAGGCTATGAGTGCTTATGATAAAGATTTCTCAGACGCTATTTATGGTATAGAAGAAGACGGACGTTATGTAACGGAAAGTCGCTTAAAAAGAATGCTTCACCATGAAGTAGACTTGATAGAAGACCGCTTGAGTAGAAAAAAACATCCAGATAAGTTATTCTTTAGTTATGCTAACACTGTTGCAACAATAGATTTTTCTAAAAAATTTAAAGGGCATGGATGGGTTGGAATCAGATTTCAACTAGATCCTCTTGAAGAGTTTAATGAAATTGTTTTACATCTAAGATTTAAAGAAACTGATGCTCGCCTTCAACAAGAAACCTTGGGAGTATTAGGGGTAAATCTGATTTATGGTGCTTTTTACTTAAATGATAATCCAAAAGAGTTATTAAAATCTTTCTATGATAATCTATATAAAGATCAATTAGAAATAGATATGATTAATTTCTCTGGTCCTCGTTTTATGTATGTAGACAATCGTTTAATGAGTCTTCAATTAGTGAAAAATAATATGACAACGGCAGTTATGTTTGGTCCTGACGGAAATAATCTACTTCCTGCTCAAGTCTTATATAAAAAAAATATATTAGCCTTACGCGGAAGTTTTAGACCTGTAACTAAAGTAAACATGGATATGTTTGAAAGGGCCAAAGAATTTTTCTTTAGTGAAAAGAAGGTTGATCCAGAAAATTCTCAAATTATTTTTGAAATAACACTCAGCAATTTAAGGGCAGAAGGAGAAATAAATGAGCGTGATTTCCTTGACAGAGCAGAATTGCTATGCTCTTTGGGACAGAACGTTATGATTACAAACTTTCAAGAATATTTTAAGCTGGTAGAGTATTTTAGTGAATTTACAAAAGCTAGAATGGGATTAGCAATGGGGGTTTACAATTTAATTCAAATCTTCGATGAAAAGTATTATCGTCATCTCAGTGGTGGTATTTTAGAAGCTTTCGGTAAGTTATTTTATAGAGATTTGAAAGTTTATATGTATCCATACAGAGATGAAGAGAAAAAGGAGTTTATCACTAGTGAAAACCTAAAAGTTCATCCAAGAATGAAAGAATTGTATAAATTCTTCAAAAACAATGGAAAACTTATTGATATTTCAGATTTCGATCAAGGAATTTTCCATATTTTTTCTAGAAAAGTACTTAAAATGATTTCCGAAGGAGAAGAAGGTTGGCAAGAAATGCTTCCTGAGGGTATCGCTGAAACTATAGTTAAAAAACGACTTTTCGGATATTCAAAAACTAGAAAAAAAACTTAAAATCTAGTTGTATTAAACCTTTTCCCTAGTTTAAGGTCTAAATTAAAAAATCTAGATTTGATTGATGAAACCACTTTAGTTAGAGAACTTCAAAACATTCAAACAAAAGAGAAGGCATTCCGAGTATTAATTAAAGAATATAAAGAACGCCTATATTGGCATATTCGTAAGATAGTTATTTCTCATGATGACACTGATGATGTACTCCAAAATACTTTTATTAAAATTTTTAGAGGAATTGATCATTTTAAACATGATAGTAAACTATATTCCTGGATGTATCGAATTGCAACAAATGAATCCATTACATTTATTAATAAAAGAGCCAGAGAAAGAAATATTGACATTTCTGAAATAAAACAGGAACTAGTTTCAAATTTACAATCTGATACTTGGTTTACAGGGAATGATATTCAAAGAATACTTCACGAGGCAGTGTCAAAGTTGCCCAAAAAACAACAATTAGTCTTTAATATGAAATATTTTGATCATTTAAAGTATCAAGAAATTTCTGACATACTAAATACATCTGTTGGAGCTTTAAAAGCCTCCTATTTTCAAGCAGTTAAAAAAATAGAAAATTACATAAGAAAAAATCAAAATTAAACCTTAAATCAAAAAAGGAGTCTTAGAAATAATGAAACAAGACGGAAGACATAGAGATGAATGGAAATTGACCCCAGATATTAAAACTGGCTTTACAGTTCCTGAAAATTATTTTAGGGATATTGAAAGCAATGTCATAATGAGGTTAAAGGAGGATAAGCTACCAAAAAATCATGGCTTTATAACTCCAAAAAAATATTTTGAAAAACTAGATAACCACATTATTGAAAAAACAAAGACAAAAAAGGGAAAATTAATGACCCTTAATAGAACAAAAATTAAATTTATCTCAGTCGCTGCCTCTATTGCATTCCTTTTATTTTTTGGATCAAATTTTATTTCCAACACCAATAAAGAGCTTACCTCAGAGGAAATTATAAGCTGGTTAGACACAAATATTAATTCTATCCCCAATGATGAACTGGCATTTGCACTAACTGAATTAAATACTAACGATATAAATCCATATTTGGTCATTAAAAACGATGACATTGTAGAATCTTTATTAAACTCTAATGATATGGATTTTCTAATTGAAGATATAAATACAAAATAAATTAAGATATGAAATCAATACAATTTTTAATATTAAGTATCGCTTTTATTGCAAGCGCAAACGTTTACTCTCAACAAAGAAGTAATATCGATATTGACCGTGTTAAATCACATAAAATTGCATTCATCACCAATGAATTGAATCTGACTGCTAAGGAAGCTCAGGTATTTTGGCCTGTATATAATGCACATGAAAAATTAATGTCGCAATATAGACGCGATGAAATTAATGCCATGAAAATGGTTGTGAAAAACCCAGAAAGACCTTATTTATCAAAGAAAAATTTTGACAACATAAGTGAAAATGAGGCTAAAAAGATATACAGCATAGTAACTGACCTGAGAAACAAAACTCATCAAGAAAAACAAAACTATATGTCTAAATTAACTAGCATCTTGTCCTACAAGAAAATTTTAAAATTGCAAGCAAGTGAAAGAGAATTTAGAAAAGAGTTGTTTAGAAAACTGAAACAAAACAGAAAAAGACCCTGATTAGTATAAAGTTATTTTAACTAATTAAACTCAGGTAAGAGTGTAGTTCGGGTTTGTTACTGGTAAACTGTCTTAACCAAATGGTTAATTCAGAAATTTCGTGAGGTAATAATCTTTTTAGTGCTTTTTCTAATTCTTTACAAAATAAATCTGAGCTAAAACTAACTTTTTTTAAAACAGTTTTAGAATATTCAAACATCGCTCTTGCCATAAACAAATTTTAATTTGTTTATATAACGAACAATTTTGAACTTTCGTATGCAGAAGTAATTAAAAATTAATGTAATTACAACTTATTAACTTTCGTCAATAATTTAGTGGCTTTTTTTTCTAATTCTTCTTCAATAGCCTTAAAATGAGTTTTTTTATTCTCTATGTTTTTAGCATTTACTTTAGCAATTAATTCATCAAAAACAACTATAGCCTCATCTACAATGGCTTCTATTTTTTTTGTGTCTCCTGATGCAGAAACTATACACTCATCAATAATATCTCCCAAGACATAATTTATGTCTTTTTTTAAGTTCTTAATACTTGCCATAATTCTTTGTTTTAAAGTGCAAATCTAGCCTATTTTATTGAATATTTTTTCAAACCTATCAAAATATTCTATTTTATATTTTATTCAGTAAATTATAATATTTTCAAAATATCGTTTAAATTTTTTAACGTATGAAAATTTGAGTTTTTAGTTTCATTTATCGAAACCTCTTCATGAGACCAAGTGATATGAAAAGGAATATGAATTGCTGAAGCACCTATTTTCAAAAGGGGCAAAACATCAGATTTTAGTGAATTGCCAATCATTAACAACTCATCTGGATTAATGTCTAAATGTTTTATTAATTTTCTATAATCCTCCTCTTTTTTTTCACTCATCACCTCAATATGATGAAAATACTTTAACAATCCTGATTTTTCTAATTTTCGTTCTTGATCTAATAAATCTCCTTTTGTGGCAACGATTAACTTGTATTTATTTTGTAGTTTTTTTAATACATCCTCCACTCCATCTAACAACTCAATTGGCTTATTTAACATTTCTTTTCCTAAGACCAGAATTTTATCTATTTCATGTTGAGATATAGAATAATTAGATAATTTCAAAGCACATTCAATCATTGAAAGCATAAACCCCTTAATTCCATATCCGTAAAGCTTTAAGTTTTTAATTTCTATTTTAAAAAGTTCTTGATCTATCTTGTTTATGGTTTCATATTTAGATAAAATTTTTGCAAATTTTGTCTCAACTTCTCTAAAATAAGTCTCGTTTACCCAAAGTGTATCGTCAGCATCAAATGCTATTACTTTACAGTTTTCATACATTTTTGTTTTATTCATTTTTATTTACATAGAAATAGATTGAGAAATAAAATTAAGTTAAATATTATTCTCCTGAATACTTTACAAAATTTCTGGGTGTTTCATATAAAGTAATTTCTAGATCTAGAGAACTAGGTAAATGTTTTCTTAATTTTTGATAAGAAACTACACAAATATTTTCAGCTGTAGGATTTAAGGTCTTAAATTCTTCTACTTCAAGATTTAAATTCTTATGATCGAAAGCTTCTTCGATTTCAGTTCGAATCAAATTCTTTAAAATCCCTAGGTCGAATACATACCCTGTATCCGGATCTATTTCTCCTGTTACAGCTACAATGATTTCATAGTTATGGCCATGAAAATAAGGATTATTACATTTTCCAAAAACCTCTGAATTTTTTTCATCAGACCAATCTGGTTTGTATAATCTGTGTGCTGCATTAAAATGTGCTTTTCTGTATCCTGTAATTCTAGGCATATGATAGTTTTGAATATGATTCTTTAAAAATAATTTTAAACCAGGCAGTGTAAAGATTTGGGTGTAACTCAATATCCTCTTTAATTGCCTCTAAACTCATCCATTTAAATGAAGCAACTTCCTCAGGGTTAACCTCAGGAACACCATCAAAATAGCCTACCATTACATGATCTAATTCATGTTCTGTTAAACCATTGTCAAAAGGCGCTTTATAAATAAATGAAAAAACTTCTTTTAATTCGGTACTAAAACCCATTTCTTCAAGAAGGCGTCTTTTTCCTGCTTCTATATTAGATTCACCATCTCTTTGGTGAGAGCAACAAGTATTTGTCCATAACAATGGAGAATGATACTTATGAGCTGCTCTCTGTTGTAACATTAAATCACCATCACTGTTGAATATAAAAACTGAAAAAGCTCTGTGTAAAACGGCTTTTTCATGTGCTTCCATTTTTGGCATCAAACCTAATTGATTATCTTGTTCATCTACCAAAATAACATGCTCTTCCATTAATTATAATTATACTAACAATAATACAAAAACGATAAATTGTTTTTTATGTTTTTTGCATAAATGTTTTATTCAAAAATCTAATATTTATATTTGTATTATGTTAAAAATATCAAAATATAACACAGTTTTACTATGTTTTTTATCAATTATTTGTGTAGCATGCAATGTGAAGGAAAATCCACAAATAAAAAAATCAAATATAAATGACGAAAAAATTGAAAAAAAAATTGAAAAAAAAGAAATCGAAAAAGGATTAGATACCATAAATAAAAATAACGCAATAAAATTTTTAACTGCATATGGAAAATTAAATAGGGAATCTTTAGTTCTTTTTAAAACAAGACTAGGCACCATTAAAATAAAATTATACAATGAAACTCCATTACACAGGGCTAGTTTTATTTTCTTAACAAAAACAGGATATTTTAACACTACTTCTTTTCACAGAATTGTTCCTGACTTTATTGTACAAGGCGGAAATTCTGATCATCCTAGAACTCGCAAACTTAGAATAAAATACAATTATAGAATTCCCGCTGAAATAAAATCTCATAGAAAACATAAGTATGGCGCACTTGCAGCAGCAAGACAATGGGATAATAACCCAAGTAAGTCATCATCTCCTTTTGAATTTTATATGATACAAGATAAAAGAGGTAGTCATCATTTAGACGGAGAACATACAATTTTTGGAGAGATTATAGAAGGTTTTAACACTATGGAAAAAATTGCTAAACTTGATACAGACAAAAAAGAATGGCCCCTTGAAGAGGTGTTTATTAACGCAGAAGTAATCAAATAAAATATAGAATTAATAAAAACTTTTAGAATTTAATTTTACAGATTTTAATTGATTTTTGCCATCAACAATAGTTGTCCAAACTAAAAAAATATTTTCTTTCATTATTTCCAATTGCGGTACACCAGTATTTCTCCCTCCATCAATTACAGCTATTGTTTTAGCCTTAGATACCTTTCCATCGACAGATACTTTCTTTATTTTTAAATAAGTTCCAAATTCGTCAAGTTCCATGTAGCTCACTAATACTTCGCTAGAATTTAAAAAAGCAACATCTACCCTACCGATAGCATCAAAATCATTCAATTGAATAGGAGATTTAAAATCAGCTTCATTGGAGGTGGAAAAAGAAATATTTACCTTAGGCTTACCTCCTGCTGCAGTAAACCAAGCCACAGCAGTATTTGAGGAATTTACAACCACTTTTGGACCATTTACAGGACACCCATTTATTTCCCATCCGTCATTGTGAACCGCTCTGGGTTTTTCCCAAGTATTGTTTCTATATCTTGAAATGTAAATATCTCTTATCTCATTTTCACTTCTATTTCTATAAACTACTATTGGTCCTTGTGTGGTCTTAGCAATCGAAGTTTGACAACAATCGCAAGTAGTAGCATCTAATTCAACTTCATTTATGATATCACCCGTATTGGTAATTTCGGCAAATCTTATAGTCATTGCTTTATGATGATCGTCTTTAGAATCATCAACTGTATTTCTTCCGTCCAACCAAGTAATAAAAAAACCTTTGCCATTAGAGGGTATCATACTTACAAAACCGTGTTCAGCTTTAACACCATCTGTATTTAACAAAAAATTTTTTTTGATTTTGCCTGATAAGGTTTCTAAATTTAAAAATATATCATAATTATAAGTTCCTGAATCAGATTTTTTCAAATAACTTGTTAAAATTAAATTTTCATTTACTGCATGTGCAGGAAAATCAGCCCAATTTACAAACCAATCAGAACCGGAAGCAATGGAGGTAGGTACTGACCACTTATCATCTTTATATTGACTATAGAACAAATTTGCATTACTATCCTCCACCGATGAAATCCAAGATAGCGTTAAATGATCACCATTTGAAACAAGGTTGGGTTGGGCATTATTTTCTCCAAAAGAAAATGGAACATCCTCAACTACAAAGTCATTTTTTGAACAAGAGGCTAAAATTATTAATAATAACAAAACACTTTTATTCATTTATAAGGCCTTAAGTGTGTTTATCATTTCGTTGGATTCCCAATCAACAGCGCCTACAATAGTTTTTATTTGTTTACCCTCTTTATCATAAACATATGATATTGGCAGAGAATAGACTCCTAATGAAGCTAGAGAGACTGTTGATTTTAGATATTTTAAATTAAAATTTTTACGCTTCTTAAATCTAGATATTCTTTTAATAGATTCATCAGACACTAATAAAAAGACAAATTCTGATTTAAGTTGTTCTTGAGCTTTAATAAGAGAGGGCATTTTCTGAATACAAGGCGCACACCAAGTTGCCCAGTAATTAATTAAAACTTTTTTTCCTTTAAAGGAAGATAAATCTACTTCATTGTTGTCTAAATCTACATATATTGATTTGTTTTGATGTGTATCTAAGTCATCAGAATTTGAATTCTTTGAAGAATCAGAATTACATGCCATTAATAGAGCAAAACAACAAATTGTAATTATTTTTTTCATTAAGTCCTCTAATTTTTTGAAATATAAAAATAGGATATAAAAAATTAAAACTATTGAAAACTATTTATAATTCTTGTATTCTCTAATTTTAGAATAAAACGTAACTTTGCCCCTCAAATTTTGAAGATGAGCTTTTTAAAGGAAATAGACCGTAGAAGAACTTTTGGTATAATATCTCATCCAGATGCTGGAAAAACTACTTTAACCGAAAAGCTATTACTTTTTGGTGGAGCGATTCAAGAGGCTGGTGCAGTAAAAAATAATAAAATTAAGAAAGGGGCTACTTCAGATTTTATGGAAATTGAACGCCAACGTGGAATTTCAGTTGCAACATCGGTCTTAGCCTTTATTTATAAAGATAAAAAGATAAATATTTTAGATACTCCTGGTCATAAAGATTTTGCTGAAGACACCTTTAGGACGTTAACAGCTGTAGACAGTGTTATCGTTGTAATTGATGTTGCCAAAGGAGTTGAAGAACAAACAGAGAAGTTGGTTGAAGTATGTAGAATGCGTAACATACCTATGCTTGTTTTTATAAATAAACTAGATCGTGAGGGTAAAGATGCTTTTGATTTATTAGATGAAGTTGAACAAAAATTAGGCTTACGCGTAACTCCTATGAGTTTTCCCATAGGGATGGGATACGATTTTAAGGGGATTTACAATATTTACGAGAAGAAATTAAATATTTTTTCAGGTGATAATAAACAAGGTATTTCTGAGGGTATTGAATTTAATGATATAAAAAATCCACAGCTAGACAAGGTTGTCGGAGAAACTGCTGCAGAAACACTTCGCGAAGAATTAGAATTAATTTATGAGGTATATCCAAAGTTTAATAATTTAGAATATCTTGGAGGAAAATTACAACCTGTATTTTTTGGTTCTGCATTAAATAATTTTGGTGTTAAAGAGTTATTAGATGCATTTATTGAAATTGCACCTAAACCACAACCCAAGAATGCCGAAGAAAGACTGGTAGACTCTAAAGAAGAAAAGTTAACAGGATTTGTTTTTAAAATTCATGCCAATATGGATCCAAAACACAGAGATCGTCTGGCATTTATAAAAATAGTATCTGGTGTCTTCAAAAGAAACGTCCCTTATTTACACGTTAGAAATGGTAAAAAAGTAAAATTTTCAAGTCCAAATACATTTTTTGCTGAAAAAAAAGAAATTGTGGATGAATCTTTCCCAGGAGATATTGTAGGATTACATGATACAGGAAATTTTAAAATTGGTGATACACTTACTGAGGGAGAATCATTAAATTTTAAAGGAATTCCAAGTTTTTCTCCAGAACATTTTAGATATGTAAACAATGCAGATCCGATGAAGTCTAAACAACTTTACAAAGGCTTAGACCAATTAATGGATGAGGGTGTTGCACAATTATTTACTCTAGACATCAATGGTAGAAAAATTATTGGAACCGTTGGAGCGCTTCAATATGAGGTGATACAATATCGATTAGAACATGAATATGGTGCAAAATGCTCTTACGAAAATATTAATGTCCACAAAGCTTGCTGGGTAGAAGCAAAAGATCCAAAAAATGAAGAGTTTAAAGAATTTAAAAGAGTAAAACAACGCTATTTAGCAAAAGACAAACAAGGACAATTGGTTTTTTTAGCTGACTCAGCTTTTACAATACAAATGACTCAGAGTAAATATCCTACTGTGAAGCTTCATTTCACAAGCGAATATGAATAAATAGTTTATAACAAATAAAATAATAAATAATGAATAACGGAATCTACGCAAAATTCAAAACAACAAAGGGAGATATTTTAGTTAGTTTAGAATATAAAAAAACACCAGGTACAGTTGGTAACTTTGTTGCCTTAGCTGAAGGAAATCTCGAAAATAGTGCTAAGAAACAAGGAACCCCTTATTACGATGGTTTAAAGTTTCATAGGGTAATTCCAGATTTCATGATTCAAGGAGGGTGTCCATTGGGCACAGGAACAGGTAGTCCAGGGTATAAATTTGATGATGAAATTCATCCCGATCTAAAGCATGACGGTCCTGGAAAATTATCAATGGCTAACTCAGGACCAGCAACCAATGGTTCGCAATTTTTCATTACTCATATTGAAACTCCGTGGTTAGATGGAAAACATACCGTTTTCGGAAATGTTATTGAAGGGCAAAACGTTGTAGACACGATTGAACAAGGAGATGAAATGTCTGTGGAAATTCTTAGAGTAGGAACTGAAGCCGAGGCCTATAATGCAGTTGAAGCTTTTAGAACTTTTGAAGGTTTAAGAGCAAAACGAGAGGAAGAAGAAAGAAGAAAACAACAAGAATTATTAGATACAGTAGCCAAAGGTTATGAAGAGACACAGAGTGGATTACGTTACAAAATTTTACAAAGTGGTGAGGGAAATAAAGCTACAAAAGGAGCAAATGTTTCTGTACACTATAAAGGACAGTTACTAGATGGTACTGTATTTGATTCTTCATACAAACGTAAGCAACCCATAGAGTTCTCTGTTGGTGTAGGCCAAGTTATTGCTGGATGGGATGAGGGTATACTTTTATTGAAAGTTGGAGATAAAGCACGTTTTGTAATTCCATCAAATTTAGCTTACGGACAAAGTGGAGCTGGTGGAGTTATTCCTCCAAATGCAACTCTAATTTTTGATGTTGAACTAATGGGTGTAAACTAGTCTCACAATAAAATATTCAAAACTAAAAAAGTCTAAAGCACATGCTTTAGACTTTTTTAGTTATTTAGAGTAAAATATCAAGTAATGGCACTAACTAAACATTAAATCTGAAGTGCATTACATCTCCGTCTTGAACAATATATTCTTTTCCTTCTACTCTCATTTTCCCTGCTTCCTTTACTTTAGCCTCAGTACCATAAGTTACATAATCTTCATAACTGATGGTCTCTGCTCGTATAAAGCCTTTTTCAAAATCAGTATGAATTACTCCTGCAGCTTTTGGTCCAGTAGCTCCTATGGGAATTGTCCAAGCTCTCACCTCCTTAACACCAGCAGTAAAATAAGTTTGAAGATTTAATAATTTATATGCAGAACGAATTAAACGAGAAACTCCAGCTTCTTTAAGCCCTATATCTTCTAAAAATAATTGACGTTCATCATAATCCTCTAACTCTGAAATATCAGCTTCTGTTCCAACAGCTAAAATAATAACTTCAGCATCTTCATCTTTTACAGCCTCTTTAACCATATCTACATAAGAATTTCCAGAAACTGCAGAACTTTCGTCTACATTACATACATACAAAACAGGTTTAATGGTAATAAACTGTAAAGGAGAAATAAACTCTAGTTCTTTTTCGTTAAAACTAAGTGTTCTAACAGATGTACCTTGAAGTAATGTTTGCTCTACTTTTAAAAGTACCTCTAGTTCCAACTGAGCTTCTTTATTTCCAGTTTTTGCAGTTCTTTTAACTCGTTCTAAACGTTTCTGAACCGTTTCTAAATCTTTTAATTGTAATTCAATATCAATAGTTTCTTTATCTCTAACTGGGTCTATTGAAGCGTCTACATGAATAATATTGTCATTATCAAAACATCTCAGCACATGAAGTAGAGCATCTGTTTCTCGAATGTTAGCTAAAAATTGATTTCCCAAACCCTCTCCTTTACTTGCTCCTTTAACTAAACCAGCTATATCAACGATTTCTACAGTGGCAGGAATTACTTTTTCTGGATTCACTAATTCCTCTAATTTTTCTAGGCGAATATCTGGTACATTAACAACACCAATATTTGGTTCTATAGTACAAAATGGGAAGTTAGCACTTTGTGCTTTTGCATTGGATAAACAATTAAATAATGTTGATTTTCCTACGTTTGGTAATCCTACAATTCCAGCTTTCATTTTTCTAGTTATTTGGGTTGCAAATATAATTGATTTATGGTACAAAAAATCCCGAAAAATCGGGATTTAATTTCATCTTATTTACTTTAAGTTTAGTCTTGGTGCATAAATTTTTGTTTACCCAACAACTCTTCCTCAGTTTCAACATTATTTTCATCAGGAACACAACAATCTACAGGACATACTGCTGCACATTGAGGCTCTTCATGAAAACCAACACACTCTGTGCACTTCTCTGCAACTATGTAATAAATTTCATCAGAAATTGGTTCTTGTTCTTCATCAGAATCAACAGCATTACCATTAGGTAATACAATAGAACCTGTTAAATCAGTTCCATCAGAAAACTTCCAATCATCTGCTCCCTCATAAATAGCTGTGTTAGGGCATTCCGGTTCACAAGCCCCGCAATTTATACATTCGTCTGTAATGATAATAGCCATTTTTATTCTCTTTAGTTTGTGTAACTTTGCAATGCAAAAATAACCTCAAAAAAGGTAGCAACCAAAAATAATGAGTAGTATTCAAAATAGAATTAATGCTTTTGCAGCATTAGGTAATTTTTTAGGACAATTTAAAACCCACCCTTTTAAAAAAAATTCCACAGTCTTATTTAATGATTTATTTTTTGATGGATTTATTCATCAAATTAAATTAGCAGAAGAGCAAAACAGTTGGTTTACCAAAAATGAACTATTATTTTCAATCAAAAATTGGGCGAAAGCTTTAACTCTTGAAAATTTAAATCATTGGATTTCTAACGAGCCTACAGTTGAAAAATCTACAAAAACTGTAGCCATTGTTATGGCTGGTAATATACCTTTAGTGGGTTTCCATGATTTTATATCTGTATTATTAAGCGGTCACTCTGTTTTAGTGAAACAATCTTCAAATGACAAACACCTCATTCCCTACTTAGGAAAATATTTGGAATGCATTGATCCCTATTTTAAAGGAAAAATATCTTTCACAGATAAAAAAATTGATAATTTTGATGCAGTTATAGCCACAGGAAGTTCAAACACTAGTCGTTATTTTACCTATTACTTTAAAAACAAACCTAATATTGTTCGTAAAAATAGAAATTCTGTTGCAATCCTAACAGGAAATGAAACCAAAGAAGACATGGAAAAGCTTGGTGAAGATATTTTTAGGTATTTTGGACTTGGCTGCAGAAGCGTCTCTAAATTATTTGTCCCAAAAGGATACAATTTTGATGTTTTTTTTGAAGGTATGTACAAATACAACAACATAATTAATAACACAAAATACGCCAATAATTATGACTACAATAAGGCGGTTTATTTGATGAGTGAATTTTCTATTTTAGAAAATGGATTTTTAATGATTAAAGAAGACACAAACTTTGCCTCTCCTATAGCTACTGTTTTTTACGAATTTTATGATAACTTGACTGATTTAAAATTAAAAATTCTCAGTGAATCTGAAAATATTCAATGCATCGTAGCCAATAATTTTATTGAAAATGAGGTGCAATTTGGTCAAACACAACATCCTAAATTATGGGACTATGCGGACGGAGTAAACACCATCCAATTTTTATCTAAAATTTAATTTATAAAAACAAAAAATTGACTAAAATTTTAGAAATTTACCACTTGAAACAAGATAAAAAATGAAAAAACACAACTTTAGTGCAGGACCTTGCATCTTACCTGAAGAGGTTCTAGAACAAGCCTCCAAAGCAGTTATTGATTTTAATAATGACGACCTTTCATTATTGGAAATATCACACAGAAGTCAACCTTTCGTAGAGGTTATTGAAAAGGCAAAACAACTCACCTTGGAATTACTAGAGTTACAAAACAAAGGATATCAGGTGTTATTCCTTCAAGGAGGAGCAAGTACTCAATTTTTAATGACTGCCTATAACCTCTTGAATAAAAAGGCCGCGTATTTAAACACAGGGACCTGGTCGGATAAAGCCATTAAGGAAGCAAAACTATTTGGTGATTTGGTTGAAGTTGCATCGTCAAAGGATAAAAACTTTACATACATACCTAAAAATTATGATATTCCTACAGATGTAGATTACTTTCACTGTACTAGTAACAATACCATCTTTGGAACTCAACTTAAAAATTTTCCTAAACTTGACATACCATTAGTTTGTGATATGAGTTCTGATATTTTTTCACGTCAACTAGATTTTTCAAAATTTGACTTAATATACGCGGGAGCACAAAAAAATATGGGACCAGCTGGTACTACAGTTGTAATTGTTAGGGAAGAAATTTTAGGTAAAGTAGATCGAATTATTCCATCAATGTTAAATTATAAAACACATTTAGCTAAAGATAGCATGTTTAATACACCTGCCGTATTTCCAATCTATGTGTCTATGTTAACTTTGGAATGGTTAAAAAATTTAGGTGGGATTTCATTTATTGAAAAAGTAAATCAAAAGAAAGCTTCCCTATTATACAAAGAAATTGATAGAAATCCATTATTTAATGGTATAGTCGCTGAAGAAGACAGAAGCCTTATGAATGCAACTTTTTCTCTAGTTGACAAGTCATTAACTAGTCGTTTTGATTCATTATGGAAAGAAGCTAGAATCAATGGATTAAATGGTCATAGAAGTGTAGGTGGTTACAGAGCAAGTATGTACAATGCATTGCCATTATTTAGCGTTCAAGCCCTAGTAGACACCATGCAAGAATTAGAAAGAAAGGCATAAGATGAAAATATTAGCAAACGACGGAATTTCAGAAAGTGGTATCGAAGCCCTTCAAAATAATGGATTCGAGGTAATTACTACTAAAGTTGCTCAAGTTCAACTAGAAAACTTCATTAATCAGCACCAAATAGATGGTATTTTAGTTAGAAGTGCTACTCAAGTAAGGCAAGAATTAATTGATGCTTGCCCAAGTATAAAGCTTATTGGTCGAGGCGGTGTAGGTATGGATAATATTGATGTAGATTATGCTATAAATCAAGGAATTCATGTCATCAACACTCCAAAAGCTTCCTCAAGCTCTGTTGCAGAATTAGTCTTTGCACATCTTTTTGGAATGGTACGTTTCCTCCATCAATCTAACAGAGAAATGCCTCTAGAAGGGGATTCAAGATTTAAAGATTTAAAAAAAGCTTATGCTCTGGGTTCTGAACTCAGAGGAAAAAAAATTGGTATAGTAGGCTTTGGAAGAATTGGTCAAGAGGTAGCAAGGATAGCACTAGGCTTAGGGATGGAGGTTTTAGCCACAGATCATTTTACCGAAAGTGCACCAATATCTATAGAATTTTTTAACGGTCAAAAAATTACAATAACAATTGAAACTACTGATTTAGACACCCTGCTAAAAGAAAGTGACTTCATTAGTTTGCATGTACCTGTTCAAGAGGAATATGTAATTAGTACCAAAGAAATTTCAAAAATGAAAACAGGTGTTGGAATTATTAATGCTGCAAGAGGTGGCGTAATTGATGAGTTGGCACTAATAAAAGCTATAGAAAAGAATAAAGTAAAGTTTGCGGGATTAGATGTTTATGAAAAAGAACCAAATCCAGAAATTCAACTACTTATGAATCCAGAATTATCATTAACACCTCATATAGGTGCTGCAACTATTGAAGCACAAGATAGAATAGGGACAGAATTAGCGTCACAAATCATAAAATTATTAAAAGAGTAAAAACTCGACCTATAATTTAATTTTATATTATTAGTATTAATGGCCATTGTAAAACCATTTAAAGCCGTAAGGCCAAGTAGAGATAAAGTAGCTTTGGTATCCTCTAAATCTTTTGATGCCTACACAGCTAAAGAATTAGATGCTAAACTTGAATTCAACCCATTTACTTTTCTTCACATCATTAATCCTGGACATAAATATCATCAAGAATTTTCTGGAATCCAACGTTTTCAAATGATACATAATCGTTATCAGGAGTTTAAAGAAAATAAAATTTTCATCCAAGATGAAACCGCCTCTTTTTACCTCTACGAGAGCTCTGACACTCATGATTATTTTTGTGGAATTATTGGAGCTACTGCTGTAGATGACTACACCAATGGATGCATAAAAAAACATGAAGGAACCCTAAAAAAAAGAGAGCAGTTATTTGAAACTTATTTAAAAGCAACAGGATTTAACGCCGAACCCGTGTTACTTACTTATAAGGATGATAAAGATTTCAATACTTTACTTCAAACAATTAAGAAGAAAAGACCAGAATATGAATTTTCAACAACTGATAAAAAGTTACATCGATTATGGTTAATTAATCATAAAGATGATATCAGAAAAATCACAGCTTTTTTTGAAAAAAAAGAGGCTTTATATATCGCTGATGGTCATCATAGAAGTGCTTCCTCATCTTTGCTTAAAAAAGATTTACAAGCTGAAAATATTCATCATCAAGGAAATGAAAACTATAATTTTTTCATGAGTTATATTATACCTGAATCCAATTTAAAAATTTCAGAATTTAATAGATTTATTAAAGATTTAAATGGTTTATCAATAGATGAATTTTTAATTAAATTAGATAAAAGCTATAGAATTGAAGACAGAGGTAAACATTTTTATAAACCTTCAAAAAAACATCATTTTAGCATGTACCTTGGAGGTAAATTTTATTCATTGTATCTCAGAAAGAATATTTTTTCAAATGAAGACCCTTTATCGAAACTTGATGCTGAAATTCTTTACAAAACCATTTTAAAACCTATATTGGGAATTAACAATCTAAATAATAATGATCGAATAAGTTACCGAAACAATAAATTAGACTTGTTATCAATTAAGACACTCGTAGATAATGGTCAGTTTGAAGTTAGTTTTGGCATGCTACCAATTACTATTGATGAAATGAAAAGTATAGCAGATGCAAAATTAATAATGCCACCTAAAACAAGTTATATTGAACCTAAATTAAGAAGTGGCTTAACTATGTATGAATTTTAGTTATGAATTTTATAAAACAAAACCTAGAAAAAATAAGAGCAGAGCTGTCAAATAAAATTGTTTTGGTTGCTGTATCTAAAACAAAACCAATACAGGATTTAAAAGATGCTTATGAAGCTGGTCAAAGAGTTTTTGGAGAAAATAAAATACAAGAAATGGTAACAAAGTACGAGGCACTTCCAAAAGATATTCAATGGCATATGATTGGTCACCTTCAGAGAAATAAGGTGAAATATATGGCTCACTTTGTAGATTTAATCCATGGAGTAGATAGTTTAAAAACTCTTAAAGAAATTAATAAACAAGCACTCAAACACAACAGAATCATCAACTGTTTGATACAAGTAAGAATTGCCAAAGAAGAAACAAAATTTGGCTTATCATATGAGGAAGTGTTAAACATTTTAAATTCAGATGAGTTAAAAACATTTAAGAATGTAAAAATCACTGGTTTAATGGGTATGGCAACATTTACAAAAGATGAAACCATCATAGAAAAGGAATTTTCAAAATTAAATTCCTTTTTTGAATCAAATCAAACTAAATATAATTTGGAAACTCTTTCGATGGGCATGAGTGGTGATTATAAAATAGGTATTAGAAACGGAAGTACTATGATTAGGGTTGGTAGCTCCATATTTGGTGCAAGAAATTATATAGCATAGAATTTGTACGCAATTTTAGACATAGAAACAACAGGTGGTAAGTTTAATGAGGAAGGTATCACAGAAATAGCAATTTATAAATTTGATGGACATTCGATTGTAGATCAATTTGTAAGTCTAGTAAATCCAGAAAGACCCATTCAGGAATTTGTTGTAAACCTTACTGGAATTAACAATAAAATGCTAAGAAATGCTCCTAAATTTTTTGAGATTGCAAAACGAATCGTTGAAATTACAAAAGAGGTAACCTTGGTTGCACATAATGCTGAATTTGATACCCGAATATTAAAAACAGAGTTTAAAAGACTAGGCTTTAATTTTCAAAGAAATTCAATTTGCACTGTAGAATTAAGTAGAAAATTAATTCCTGATGAAAAATCCTACAGTCTAGGTAAATTATGTAAATCTCTAGGAATCCCTATGAGTAACAGACACAGAGCCTCAGGTGACGCACTAGCTACAATACAACTATTTAAATTACTCTTAAACAAAGATGTCAATAAAGATATTACTCAAAATTCCATTAAATATTTTGACAATAGAAATGTAAAGAATAAAATTAATGCCATACTAGACAGTGTTCCAATTAAAATGGGACTCTTTTATATACATAATAAAGAAGGTAGAGTTATTTTTGTAGGAAGGGGTAATAATTTAAAATCTGAGATTACTAAACTTTTTCTGAAGCAAAGCAAACGTGCTATTAAAATTCAAGAAAGAGTAGATAAAGTGACTTACCAATTTAGTGGAAATGAATTGTTCAATAGATTAAAATATCACCTAGAATTAGAAAGTCTTAAACCAAAATATAATTTCAAGAAAAAGAAAAAGTTAACTGATCAACAATTTACTCATCCTGACTTTATAATTCAACTGAAAGGACGAGAAATAGAGGAGAATGCAATTATTTTAATTGAAAATAATGAGGTTTTTGGTTTTGGATATACAAATTTAGCTTTTCAAGAATCAAAAATATCAATTTTAAAATCTATACTGACTCCAGTTGAGCACAAAGAATTAGCAAAAACTATTATTAAAAATTATTTAAAAAATAATAGTGTGAATAAAATCATAAGATTTTAAAATTTAGTGTTTAACTTTAAATTATAGTATATTGTATTTAAAAAAGTATAGTCTTGTCATATAACTCAAAGCATAAAATACCATTAAAACAAAGACTTCATGAAATTATTTATGAAGCAGACACTAGAGCTGGTAAACTTTTTGATGTCATCTTATTAATTGCAATTCTAGCAAGTATATTATTTGTAATGCTGGAGAGTATTCAAAGTATTGATGAGGCTTACGGTTCCTATCTAGATATTGCAGAATGGGTAATCACCATCTTATTTTCTCTAGAATATATGTTAAGAATTATAACTGTAAAAAAACCTTGGAAATATATTTTTAGTTTTTATGGTATTATAGATTTACTTTCTACTATACCAAAATATGTTTCTTTAATACTAATAGATAGTCATAATTTAGCAGTTTTAAGGGCTCTAAGGTTGTTAAGAATATTTAGAATATTAAAGATAACTCGTTATATAGGAGCCTCTAACAGATTACTAATTGCCTTAAAATCTAGCAGGGCAAAAATTTCGGTTTTTTTATTATTTGTCTTCATACTTTGTATTATTCTTGGAACTATCATGTACATGATTGAAGGCGCAGAAAACGGATTTACAAGTATTCCTAGAAGTGTGTATTGGGCCATTGTAACACTCACTACTGTTGGCTATGGAGATATTGCTCCAGTAACAGCTCTGGGACAGTTAATAGCAAGTGCTATTATGATTCTGGGGTACGCTATTATTGCCATACCTACAGGAATTGTTGGTTCAGAAATGATGAATGCTAACATTCATACCAATACACAAAGTTGTCCTAATTGCATGAGAGATTCTCATCAAGATGGTGCTATATTTTGTTATCATTGTGGTGATAAATTAAATGAATAATGAGTAGTTCTAAAAAGACTCTAATTACTATAGTAGGTCCTACTGCTATTGGCAAAACCTCTTTAAGTATTTTAATTGCGTCTTATTTTAATACTGAAATAATATCCTGCGACTCTAGACAATTTTACAAGGAAATGACAATTGGAACTGCAGTACCTGAAAAAGAAGAGCTAGCTGCAGTACCTCATCATTTTATTCAAAATAGAAGTATTTTTGAGGATTATAATGTAGGTGCCTTTGAAAGAGATGCACTAAACGTTTTAGATACGTTGTTTGAAAAACATAATACTGTTGTGATGGTTGGTGGAAGCGGATTGTATGTAAAAGCAGTTCTAGAGGGGTTAGATGATTTTCCCAAAATTGATCCCTCTATCAGATTAGAGTTAAAGCATGTATTAGAAACTGAGGGGATTATTCCTTTACAAGACCAACTTAAAAAATTAGATGTAAATACTTACAAAACCATAGATATAGAGAACCCTCAGCGCGTTATAAGGGCCCTAGAAATATGTATTGGTACAAATCTACCCTATTCTAGTTATACAGGTAAGTTAAAAAAGAAAAGAAAATTTAACGCCA
>Ga0228615_1000056_pt1 | contig 61751 bp, 58 predicted proteins | sample 16DmetaG_FD_190530 | JGI IMG/M metagenome (GOLD analysis project Ga0228615, IMG submission 190530) | Seawater microbial communities from Monterey Bay, California, United States - 16D | ecosystem: Environmental > Aquatic > Marine > Coastal | place: USA: California | collected 2016-10-17
CTCCCCGTAAGTAACAACGGATTTAATAGCTATCATCTAATGTGCCCATAATCTTGACTCATCAACGCTATCAAGGCAAGGGAGCACATTGCGGGTAAAAGTCCCAACGGTTAACATAAGGTCGCTAGAAATTTTTATGACCCCTTCGCAATTTTTTATGAACACTAGGAAGACAGCCACCATGAGTAAAAAAAAGCCAAATCTTTTCTATGCACAATCGGGTGGCGTCACAGCAGTTATCAACGCAAGTGCTTGCGGTGTGATCGAGACTGCTCGAGAGCATCGCAGCGAAATCGGCAAAGTGTATGCGGGACTTAATGGAATCGTAGGAGCGCTGAATGAAGAGTTAATTGATACCAGTAAGGAGTCAGCAAAGACAATCGCATCACTGCGCTCGACCCCGTCTGGAGCTTTTGGTTCCTGTCGTTACAAGCTAAAGTCCTATGCCGAAAATTCTAAGGAATATGACAGACTAATGGATGTTTTTCGAGCTCACAACATCCGATACTTTCTTTATAACGGTGGAGGTGACTCACAAGACACCGCAAACAAAGTCTCACAAATCAGTCTTGAAAAGGGATTTCCTATAAGCTGTATCGGCGTGCCAAAGACCGTTGATAATGACTTGCCGATTACTGACAACTGTCCTGGGTTTGGCTCAGTGGCTAAATATGTAGCCGTATCAATTCGAGAGGCTGGGTTAGACGTTGCTTCAATGTGTGCAAGCTCAACCAAAGTTTTCGTAATGGAAGTAATGGGACGTCATGCAGGCTGGATCGCTGGAGCAGCTGGATTAGCAGGAGAGGACATAGGAGAAGCGCCTCACATTATTCTATTTCCCGAAATCCCGTTTGAAAGAAATAGGTTTTTAAAAAAAGTACAGAGCTGCGTAAAGAAGTTCGGGTACTGCGCAATCGTTGTATCAGAGGGAGTAAGGGAAACATCTGGCAAGTTCCTTGCTGATGCGGGCGGTAAAGATGCTTTCGGGCACGTTCAATTAGGTGGAGTAGCACCGCTTATCGCTGAAATAATTAAACAAAATCTAGGTTACAAGCATCACTGGGCAGTTGCGGACTATTTACAACGCTCGGCTCGGCATATTGCGTCGAAAACTGATGTGGAGCAAGCCTACGCGGTTGGAAAGGCAGCTGTTGATTTTGCTCTGGCTGGTAAAACAGCGATAATGCCTACAATCGTTCGTCGTCAGAGTCGACGCTATAGTTGGCATATCGGCGAGGCAAAGCTTAGCGATGTCGCGAACGTTGAGAAAATGATGCCGAGAAAGTACATAAGCCGAGACGGTTTCGGTATTACTCAGGCTGCACGAGAATATCTTTCGCCTCTTATTCAAGGTGAGGACTACCCTGTTTACAAAAATGGGATACCCCAGTACGCTAAACTTAAGAAGATTTTAGAGAAAAAGCAACTCAAGGCATGGCGACCAAAACCAACATAATGAATTAGGATTAAGATTCCTGAATTTATGCGAGTTAGTCGCAATCAGTAATCGATTAGCCCCTCCGTAAGTTCAATAGTCACTCCCGCAGGGTCAACAATAAGGGCTACTTTTAAGCCAATAGACGGTGCCTCTTTCAACGGCGCGAGAAAGACCACACCCTTGCTCTCTAATTCCCGACAAAACGCCTCCAAGTCAGCGACCTCAAAACCAATTCGATCTATTGCCGTTCCTCGAGTTGGTAATCTCTCGTCAGAAGAATTCGCAAAACTCAGGTTCATCCCGGGAACATTCGTAGTTGTCTCTATATTCCCGCGGGGGCGGACATCCAGTGAAAAAATCTCGGTGTACCATTCGAGCAACTCTTTATACTGATCAGTATAAAAATGCACGTGATACCCTACTATATCTGCATGAAGCGCTTGATCTTCCTGTAGCTCGACATAGGCACCGTCTGGCATCGTGACGTAGGCGTTCTTCTGTCCTTCGGCACCAATGAATTCCGGCCCCACATCGTACCCAGCGGTTCGCCACTTGGCCAAAAAATCATCAATACTTCGAACCTTAAATCCAAAATGATCCATAACAGTGTCACGAGAGACCGCCGAGACCTCCTGCTCCGACAGTGTAATAATCATGTTTGGCATCTGAACGGTTGTGAGTGGACCCTTTTGAACCACCACACCATCAAAATGCTCAACCCAAAGACCCTTGTGAAGCTCAATGTCAGTGACGTTTAGGTGGACTAGACCGTATGTCAGTCCGGATTCGTTTGGAGTCGCAAGCTGAGCCTTTGAGGCCATGCTGAAGAAAATAATGAGAAAAACACAAAACTTATTGATGTAAGTTACCATACTCAAATTCCTTTTCGACAATTTATCGACGCCCCTCATTAACAACAATTGCGATAGACTGGTTACCAACATTTTTTAGCGTGTAAGCGAGGTCCCCGTTTTGCCAAACCCAATCTCCTACCCGGTCCAATTCTTCTTTAACACCATCTTCCCTCGAAATATGCACAACTCCTGGAGTAACCTGAGCAAGAAAACCTGGCATACTATGCCGAACCAAAGGTGACGACTGCCCTGGCTCTAGCTCAACGCGATAAGAGCGAAACCACTGATTTTCCAACTGAGGAGCTCCGTTCATGCCCTCCGGTCTATCAATAGTTCCAGGCTTCCCTTGTCCTCCATTAACAAATGCCAGAATACGCAGTAAACCGGGCCCGCTGTTGTTAATTTTGTGAACAAAAGCTTGAGAAGCATAATCGGTAATAGCACTCACATCTCCGTTCTGAGGTCCTCTCGCAGAGCTAATTCGGGTAAGTAAAATTGCTTGGTCATGTAAATGCTCTAACGACTCATCGCCAGGATTAAGCTGAACATCTAATAGATACAGGCTTCCATCCTGAAAAACAGTTCGATGCCGAGGCTCGTCCAGAAGGTGCACCACTCTGTTCGTCGAGCTCATGCAGCCTACCACCGCAGTAAAAACAATCGAAAGCGCTACACTTTTAAACACCTTTGAAAAAACCATAAAGCCCTCCCTATCTTTTATTTCGATGAAAAACCCTCTCCTATACCACCTCAAAAGCCACTCACCCTAAATGCCCATACCTCAAAGAACGCTCAGGGCTCAGCAGGAAGGCTCTTAAAACTAGAATACGAAAAAAATACAAACTAAGAAAGTAAATCTATGGAGCGAGGCGTTCTATTACCCACTCATCTTTTGGGCGGCTGTAACGAAACCGATTATGAAGCCGATTAGCGCCGCCTTGCCAAAACTCGATCTCGGAAGGAATTACTCGATAACCACCCCAACGCTCAGGGAAAGGCACCTCACCGCCACTGCAAGCAGACTCATAATCCCGATATCTTTGTTCTAATTCTTCCCGCGAGGAGATTACTCGGCTCTGTGGAGATACAGCAGCGGCTAGCTGGCTCCCCCGTGGGCGGCTATGGAAATATTTTTTAGACTCCTCTGAGGCCAACTTTTCTACAACACCCACAATTCTCACTTGCCGTTCAATCGCGTGCCAGGGAAAGTGAAGACATATGTTTGGGTTAAACTCCAAATCACCCCCCTTCTTACTTTCGTAATCCGTATAAAACACGAAGCCAAGCGCATCAACATTTTTTAAAAGAACAATTCGTTGGCTTGGCTTTCCATCCGGCGCAACTGTCGCAACAGTCATCGCAGGCGGGTCAACGACCTCTGACTTAAAAGCTTGCGCAAGCCAACACTCAAATTGTTCGATTGGGTCTGCATGCAAATCTGAGCGCCTTAACTCACCTTCCAGGTATTCACGCCTGTCGTCATGCAAATCCATATATAATTCCTTTACCTAAAATCGCGGCCACATTAATCGATCAATTTTCCGTATTCCCAATTTTGCTGCCGAATCGTACCGGTCGCGTAATAAAAAATCCCTTTGCCATGTTTCTTATTGGCAAAAAAACCACCGACAAATTTTTGCCCGTCTGGCCAACGATAGGTCCCTTGCCCGTGATAAGAATCATTAACAAAATCGCCGGTATAATTTTCAGTATTCTCTCGCAACCAAAATTCCGAGTTCTGATTTTCAAACCAACTTGGCATGTTGATAAAGTACGATCCCTGACCTTCCCGCTTATTGTATGCCCACTGCCCGATATAAAGTTTCCCGTTCCCGTTCCAATGAGTTCCTCGGCCATTTCTGCTACCTTGATCCCAGTTACCGACGTAAATTTCTTTCTCGGTCGATGAAATCGGTATCTCTAGTCGCCCCTGACCATGAAAAACACCCTCTCGAAAATGTCCTGAGTAAAACCCTTTTCCAAACGATGTTCCAAGCTCAAGGCGTCCGCGTCCATCGATGCAATCGCCATACACACACTTTTTGCTCGTTACTTCGTCAAGCGATTGCGCGGAGACATTAATCGCGATCAGTGCGAAGGGGACACAAATAAAATTTAAAATCAGTAAATGCATCCGTTTTCCTCAGCTTATCCGTCTAAGCAGAATAAGAGGGCTCACTCGGACAACTTCTTTTGTAGAATTTAGTCCTAGCACGCCGATAATCAACATTCCGAACAAAGGCCCGGCAATCCAAACCCAGTAATGCCAATCAAAACCCTGGTTGAAAACTCTCTCCTGAAGATAAAATAAGCTGGCTTCCGCACCAACGGTTGCGATAAATCCTGCCAAAACTCCTATCGTAGCAAATTCTATTATTAGACTTGACAAGATTAGTCGGCGACCAGCACCCAATGTCCGTAAAATAGCATTTTCATAAAAGCGCTCATCTAAAGTTGCGTTCACACACGCCAACAAAACGAGAGCTCCGCTAACCAACACTAAAACAAATATTAGCTCTATCGCCGAAGTCACTTGGGCAATGATAGTTTGAACTTGTTCTATTAAACCATCTATTTCAATCACCACCATTGTAGGAAACTGACGAACCAAGTCGTTAAGTAGTACCTTCTGTTCTCTCTCCATGAGTGCCGTCGAGAGAAAGGTTGCACCAAGGTCATCGATAGTTCCTGGCGAGAAAATTATATAAAAATTGGGTTGCATATTATCCCATTGAACACTCCTAAAGCTGCTTACCTCTGCGCTCACCTGCTGACCCAGAACCTCGAACTCCAAGCTATCACCGATTTCCAAACCCAACCATCCCGCATATTCCTCTTCAATGGACACATACCCCGGGCTTGCAGACTCACCCCACCACTCTCCATCTATAATCCGATTATCAGGCGGAACTTCAGCTGCCCACGTAACTTGCCTCCGACTCAACCTTCCCCTCACTTCTTCACCCTCTGCTTCGACTTCACTCCCGAGCTGAGGAGAGTCCTCTTCAATTTCTTCAGGCTCCGCCCCGCCAGCGAGCGTTTTACGCTCCCCTCTCTCTCCCATTTCTCCTTGAGGTTCAGGATCATTGCCATTCACTCGTTCCACTCGCGCACTAATCAGCGGATAAAACTCATTACCCCTGATTCCATTCTCATCAAAAAACTCTTCAATACCCTCGATTTGTGATTTCGATATATTCATCATAAAGTGGTTCGGGGTATCCTCTGGCAGCTGAGCCTGCCAGTCAGTGATTAAATCTGTTCTCAGTAGAGACAGAATCAATAGAGACATAATGGTGATCGCAAAAACCATTATCTGCAAAACATTTTGTTTCCTCCTTCTTCTAGCAGCACTCATGGCGAGTTTCCATGAATTTCCTGCCTTCATCCCAACAGAACTGGTGCTCTTGAGCAGAGCGTAAGACAAACCCGAAAGCAAGGCTGCGATGGCTGCTACAGCGGCCAAGAGAATAAAGGTTATGACTAAATCGTTGCTGTACCACAAAACCAACAAGACGCTGCCACCCAGACCAAAAACATATGGCATTCGATCGCTGATTTTCTGCGGTGAAATATCTTTACGTAAGACCCTCAGCGGCGGTGTTTCTTGTAGAGCTAACAATGGTGGTAAGGCAAACGAAAGCAAGCAAACAACCGCTGTTAACGCGCCAACGATATAAGGCCGAACCCCAGCGGAAGGCAGATCAACAGTTAGAACCGTTTGAAGAAGCTCAAGGATTCCGGCATGAGCGAGCCAACCTAAAATGCTACCAAAGGCGATGGAGGCAAAAACCAACACCAGCTGGATGATCAGATAAATTAAACCAATTTGATTGGAGGTGCATCCAAGCGTCTTCAATATTGCAACATAGTCATAATGACGCTCACTGTATCGCTTGGCAGTCAGCGCGATAGCTATACCGGCAAGCAAGACAGCAAAAAGCGAACCCAACATTAAAAATGATTCCGCTCGGCTGAGCGCCTCACTTACCTCAGCACTCTCGTCACGCACATCCCGCAACCGATATTCACTGTTAAACTCTTGATCGATCCAGAGAGAGAAATCATCCAATATCTCTGGCACGGCATTTGCGAAAAGGAAACGATAAGTCACCCGGCTGCCGAGCTGAACTACGTTGGTTGCTGCCACATCATCCATGTGCAGCATCACTCTCGGACCAGCATTATCTAACATTCCACCACTGGATCGATCAGGTTCTGTAATAATTATCTTTGAAACTCGAAGTGTTGATTCCCCTATATAGATCATGTCTCCTATCTGTAATTCCAGTGCCGGGAAAGCTCGGGATTCAAGCCATGCCTCACCGGGACTGGGGCCGCTTGCTATGGGAGTGCCTCGCACAAACGGTGCTTCGGCAATAATCACTTCTCCCCGCAAAGGGTAAGCATCACTAACCGCTTTGGCTGAAACCAGCATATTACTGGAATCCGAGAAAGCCATTGAAGTAAAGGATAAAGTTTCTGCGGTTTGGAACCCAAGTGTCTTAGCTTCGATTAAGATTTCTTCAGGCAGCGGCCGGCTACTGCGGAGCATTCTGTCAGCAGCAAGCATATTCGCCGACTCAAGCACCAGAGCTTTCTCTAACCGATCAGTAAAAAGGGCTATCCCCGTTACAGAGGTTACTGCCATTACCAAAGCAAGAGATAAAAGCTTCAGCTCTCCTCCTCGCCAGTCTCTCCAAAGCAAACGCGCGGCTAGAATGAGAAGCGTCCGGAAAGATCGCCGCCCACTCAGGTCAAGTTCTATTGATCTGGTCATTATCGGACGCACTTTTTTTCGTCTTCATGAGAAATTTTTTCGTCACTCGATACAACCCCAGAGACCAACCTCACAATTCTCCCACAACGTTGAGCCAATCTATCTTCATGCGTAACGAGAACTAACGTTGTCGCAAATTCTTTGTTCAAATCAAACAATAGCTCAACAATCTTCGCTCCCGTTGCGGTGTCGAGATTTCCTGTCGGCTCATCAGCAAAAAGTATCTTTGCTTCGGTCGCAAAAGCACGCCCAATAGCAACTCGCTGCTGCTCCCCTCCCGAGAGCTGATTCGGATAATGATGCACGCGCTCCGCCAAACCTACCCTATCTAGCAATTGCAACGCCTTTTCTCTTGCTGATTTCTCGCCCTTAAGTTCAATAGGCAGCATCACATTTTCAAGTGCCGTTAGGCTCGGTAATAGTTGAAAAGATTGAAAAACAAAGCCAACTAACTGCCCACGAAGAATCGCTCTTGCTTCTTCATCCATCGAAGCCAAGCTGTGGCCGGAAAGAAAAACATCACCTGAACTCGCTGCGTCGAGCCCGGCCATAAGGCCTAACAATGTTGATTTCCCTGATCCGGACGCACCAACAATAGCAACCGTATCTGCAGCATCAATCTCAAGGTCTACATCTCTGAGAATTTCTAAAACGCCCTCCGTCGTCGGGACGCTCTTGCAGAGTTTCTCTACTCGGATCATGGACTGCGACATTATTTTTTCCTGTGGAGTTCGAAATACTTTGAACGCATACAATTTTTGAAAATAAGATTGTCTAGTATTGAGAAAAATACAGCAACTCTGGATTCGAGGAATCGAGGAATTAAAATAAAAAAGTCGATTTCAGAGTAGCTCTTAACGTCCAATTATACGAGATATTTAAAAACAACCTGCGATTCACTACAATATAGATTAAAATTGCTAATACGAGGGTATGAAGCATTTAGTTTCTACTATCCGGACTGCGAGGCCCATGATCCGAATCATCAGCTTAATTGCTATTTTAACATACTCGACACTCTACGCCGATCCTAAGTTGCTAATTTGGGGAGACAGCCTCAGTGCTTCCTATGGAATTGAAGAGCACCTGGGATGGGTGAGCCTTTTGCAAGAGCGAATTGATTCACAGAATTTACAAGTAGAAGTCATCAACGGCAGTGTCAGCGGCGAAACAACCACAGGCGGAGTCTCGCGCCTCCCGTCAATGTTGAGCGCTAATCAGCCAGATTGGGTGCTGATTGAACTAGGCGGAAACGATGGACTTAGGGGTCTTCCGCTTTCTTTGATGCGAGAGAATTTCATTTCGATGATCGAGATGATCAAGGGCGCAGGCGCGCAGCCGATCCTCGCAGGAATTCAAATCCCACCAAATTATGGCCGAAGATATACCGAACCATTTTTTTCACAATATTCTGAGCTGGCTGCAGAATACAGCCTTCCACTTATTCCTTTCCTTATCGATGGGATTCCTCAACGGCCAGAACTGATGCAAGATGACGGGATACATCCTCGGGCGGAAGCACAAGGAATTATTTTAGAAAACGTTTGGCCTGTTCTCTCACATTTTATAGAGCCGTGAGTGATTGTTTTTATTTGTGCCTATCCTTTATCCGAAATAGCATCACAGCAGAGAATAAATTACACAGGGCAATGAAAGACAGCGCTCCATAATAGTCTCCCACACGATCATAGTAAGTCGCCACCAAGACTGGTCCTAGCGACGACATTCCCAAAACAAATGGCAAGGCCGCTGAGCGAACAGCACCCAGAAACCGTCGTCCAAAAAATGTTGCCCATATAACTTCTTGTAGAGGCAGCAGTCCGCCCCAACCGACTCCCATCATGATAAAACCAAAATAAATCAGATAATCATTGCCCGTCCACACACTGAAGACGACAACTAGAATCGACATCCCAGTGAGTGCAGCACCTAAAGAAGCAAGTTTTTTAGGGCTGTATTGATCAATAAGGTAACCCCATATTGGCTTTGACAAAAAAGCTGGCACCGATGCGAGAGAGATCATCGCTGATGCAATAAAACGAGTATAACCCGCGTCGGTCATAAGCGGAATCGACTGCAACAACATCACAGTTATCGAAATTTGAAACAACCCAAACGCAATCACTAGAGCGAAGAAGCTAGGGGAGCGTATTGCTTCAGCGCGCGTAAGAGAATTATCGAAGTCAAAATTTGCAGCTAATGCTTGACCTCCTGCTACTTGAGATTTTGTTTTCCCATCGGGATGCAACCCATAATCCTCCGGAGCACGGCGCACGACCAATGCGGCCGGAAAAGTAATGAGCAGCGTACCCAAACCAAGAATCTGCCAAGCAACCTGCCAGCTATAATTATCGATCAACCATGTTGAAGCGATGGGAAGAAGCATACCAGAGAGCGAAATGCCCATTGCGGCAATGGAAACTGCTTGCCCCCTTCGCTCAACAAACCATTTCCCTAGTGTCACATTTACTACAAGATTTCCAACGAGCGCGGCGCCCATCGTTAACATCAATCCATTACCGAAAAGCCATTGCGGTAATGTTTGCACTGAACTCATACTGAATACCGAACCACTTAGAACGAAGGAACCAATCAAAATAAAACGGCGCCCCCCATGCTTGTCGAGTTGCGCACCGATAGCGAAGCCAGTAAGCGCCAAAACCATCTGCCCAATCGAACGCGAAGCTGAGAACTCAGTCCGAGTCCAACCAAACTCTTCCGTCATGGGGATCATAAATGACCCGGCCACATAGTTGGCCATGCCCACTGCGACAAATTGAGTCAGGAAACCGGCACAAACTATCCAATATCCGTAATAAAAATTTACTGAAGAATAGTTTTTAATCAAAAAGAGACCTTAACTAGCAGCGCATATTTTGTGATACCGACTTACGACCTCAGTGACCCCGAGCTGAAGCGACTCAAGAACAAATGCATGACCAATCGAGACCTCTAATATATTGGGTATTGTCAAAAAATGAGCGAGGTTTTCAAGGTTCAAATCATGACCTGCATTTAAACCTATTTCCAATTCAGTTGCGGTCTTAGCGGCGAGGAGATACGTTGCGTGGACTTGATTTTTATGGGGTCCGATAAAATGTTCTGCATAATTTTCCGTGTACAGTTCAATTCGATCGGTCGCTATCTCCGACAAATGCTCGAACATATTTAGATCCGGACTCATAAAAATTGAAGACCGGACCCCTGCATTACGAACCCGATTCAGTGCCGGACGTAAAATATGCCTTTGATTAACGATATCCCATCCATGATCCGAGGTAAGCTGCTCAGGCGAATCAGGTACTAAAGTACATTGAGCAGGCTTCACTTTTTCAATTAATCCCAAAAATTTTCCGCTAGGGAAACCTTCAATATTAAACTCAACGTCAGGAAAATCTGCCAAAAATTCCGCTATACTAAAGACATCGGCTTGTGTCACGTGACGCTCATCGGGACGAGGGTGCACCGTTACTCCTTTCACACCTAGCTTAATCAGCATTTCGATAAAGCCCACGAGATTGGGGAAATCTCGCCCCCGAGAATTACGCAGTAATGCTATTTTATTGACGTTAACACTTAACATAGTCATGTTTGTACCTAATCCTGAATTTCGAGAAAGTTTTTTACTGCTTTCTGAAATCTTAATGGCTGTTCCGAATGCAACCAATGGCCCGCATCAGCAATAGTCTCAAATTCTGCGTTGGGGAAATAACTGTGTATTTGCGCATGGTGATCATCAATAACATATCGCGAAAGCTCTCCATTCAAGAAAAGCACCCTGCCCATGAACTTAGATTTAGCGTCAGGTGCCAACCTCAAACTATCGTAATTTTCTTTAATTGCACGCAAATTCAAACGCCATTTGAAACCTGAATCCGCCCGCACCAAATTTGTAAGCATGAACTGCCTCGTGCTTTGATCTGGTATAAAAGACACAAGCGCAGATTCGACTTCCTCTCGACTCTTAAATATCGCTAATTCGAGACCCCGCATCGCATCAATCATTTCAAGATGACCGCCTGCTCTTGCCGGATAAGTGACCGGCGATATATCAACTACAATCAGTCTGTCTATCATGTTCGGGCTGTTCAGCGCGAGCTGCATAGCAACTTTCCCTCCCATAGAGTGACCGATCATGCAGCAGCGATCGATAGCTAAAAAATCTAACAACTCGTGAATATCAGTTGCCATAGCTTCATAATCTTGTGCATCATAATGTGGTGATGCACCGTGGTTACGCAAATCAACACCAATCACACGGAAAAAACTGGAGAAAAAATTACTGTGCATGCCCCAATTGCTGTGACTGCCAAACAACCCATGCAATATCAGTAACGGAGCGCCTGCCGTTGAGTACTCTCTATAATTTAAGATCTCCATGCGATCTTTTTGCCTCATGTCAAAACACGCTTTTTTAGCAAATTAAGAACATCATCGTGATGACTTTTGGTTTTCACCTTACTAATAATATCTTCAATATGCCCTTTTTCGTCTATCAGAAAAGTAGTTCGCAAAACCCCCATGAATTCCTTCCCCATAAATTTCTTTAGAGCCCAAACACCGTATTTCTCAGCTATTTTATGACCTTCATCGTAGAGAAGCGGGAAATTAAGATTATACTTTTCCTGAAACTTGTTTAACTTATTTACCGGATCTGGACTTAATCCCAGCGCTACCGCGTTAAATTTTTTTAATTTTGTTTTTATGTCGCGTAATCCGCATGCCTGGACGGTGCATCCTGGAGTCATGGCTTTCGGATAAAAATAAAGAATGACACTGCTCACTCCCCGAAAATCTTTAAGATTGACAAGCTCCCCGTCTTGATTCAAAAGATTAAATTGCGGAGCTAAACTACCGATCTTAACCAAACCCATTATTGTCCTCCCAGAAATTTTTCAATATCAGTCTTCCAAAGAGATGACCTTTGGATCCTATTCACATTATACTCTCTGCCATCAATTTAACTAGCTAGCACTTCTGGCAGAACGACGAATACGAACACAGGTCCCAAAACGCTCTAATCAACAATATGCAAGAATTTCTTTCAAGGCTTCAACGACCACTTCAATCTATAGTCGTTCTTACCGGCGCAGGAGTGTCGGCTGAATCTGGAATACCGACGTTTCGAGCGAGCGATGGTTTGTGGGAAAATCATTCTATCGAAGATGTGGCAACTCCAGGAGGCTTCAAACAGGACCCAAATTTAGTTCATGAATTTTATAACCAAAGGCGAGAGGCGCTCTTGTCGCATGAAATAGGCCCGAACCAAGCTCATTCAGCGCTGGCAAGATTTCAAAGTATTTTTGAGGATCAATATCCTGGTAATTTTACATTAGTTACCCAGAATGTTGATAATCTTCATGAGCGAGCCGGAAGTCTTAACGTATTACATATGCACGGCGAACTTTTAAAATCCCGCTGCTATAAAACCGGGTCAATATTCAACCAGCAAAAGCCACTCAATTTAGACAGCGTCTGTCGGTGTTGCCGCAGTTTGGGCAACTTAAGACCTCACATAGTTTGGTTTGGCGAGCTTCCTCTCGAAATTCCTAAAATTGAAAACAGTCTTACTACTTGCGACCTCTTTATTGCTATCGGTACCTCCGGGTTGGTTTATCCAGCCGCAGGATTCTATGAGCAAGCGAAGAAATGCGGCGCACACACGGTTGAGATTAACCTGGCCACGACAACATCAAATTTTGATACCCAACTCTCAGGCTATGCCTCAGATCTAGTTCCGAGATTTTTTTCCCAGCTGGCTTCTTTCCTCGGACTTGAGACTTAAAAGAGAGCCTGCTCAAATGCTAAATTTTTAGATTAGAAAATTCAAACGATTTGGCATTAGACACTCACGTTCATTACACAGCTGAAACCCCACCGAGAGCTCTCCAAACATAAAGGGTTGATCCTCTGCAGGAACAGCTTTTTTTAAGAACACTTCGGCAATAAAACTTCGATCATAAACGCGACATGACAGATCCGAGTCGAGCGACGATATGATGTTGTGACTAGATGGATAGTCGATTCGATCTATTGTCCAGCCAGATTTTCCCAGCAATTCAATGCTGAGAGGCAAGGCGGCGGTCGCGGGGTCTCCAGGTACAGCTATGTGCCAACCACTCTCAAGCATTATTCGAATTTCAACCTCTCGCCCGTCAATAGCGTCTCTGCCACTCACCGATATCTTACACCGGCCACCATCTGTATGCTGAATAGACTCGGAACTCGCATCTTTCAACGCTCGCACGGCCCTAAATAAAGTTGGATGAGATAAAGGCTCTTGCTCAACTTGACTTGAGTAAAAAGAAGACGCTGACTCAGCATAATATCGTGCATCAAAAGAAACCTCTATTTGAAATCGACGTGCAGCCAGTTTCTGTAAAGCAAAAACAATTGTGCCGACGGCAGAAATGGTAGCGCTATCCGCTGCACTTTTTGAACGACTTAAACTCGGACCCCCTCGAATCAACGGGCCGACAAAAAACCCTCCGAAATCATCATCCCAGAAGTCCTGGACTGCAATTCTCAGAACAGTTTCCGCTCGCTCTAAAGATACGACATTGCCTAATACATCAAATTCAGTAATCAAAGCGTTTGCAAATTGGGCATAATCATCAAGCTGTGCAGGGATGGATACAGAGCCGTTCATAGAAATACGGTAAAGCCGTTGATTTTTATCTAAGTTTTCGCTCCAAATACGGTCGAGAGCTTTTCTTCCTGATACAGTCCAGTCGGAACGGTTCAGCTCAAACCCTGCTTTCAAAAACGTATCAGCCATAGCAGCGACCCAACTGACAATTAACTTCTTATCGCAAAGAGGAGGGACTCGCTTTTCGCGAATCGAATACAGTTTATGGCGAACATCGTCAACTCGATTGAAAAAATCTCTCCCATCCGATTCTCTCTCTAACAACTCTATCGGACGGTGGAGAGACAAAATATTAGCTCCTTCAAAATTACCTGCATTAGAAGGAGCAAATAGATTGAGTGCCAGCTTAAACTCATCAGTACTTAGACTGCTCTCTAGCTCACTTTCCGACCAAACAAAAAAGCGACCCTCCACTCCCTCGCTGTCTGCGTCTGTTGCGGAATAAAATCCACCCTCCGGGGATTCCATCTCCTTTTGGACATAATCCAATGTCTGCTGCAAAACACGTTCGAAGAAGATCCGACGATTAAGGCGAAAGGCTTCGAGAAAGACCAGCCCAAGTTGAGATTGGTTGTAAAGCATTTTTTCAAAGTGAGGCACGAGCCAATTCTCATCGACACTGTATCTGCAGAAGCCTCCACCAATCTGATCATAAATACCCCCTCGCGCCATTCCCTCGAGTGCTCGATCAACAAAGGCCATTGCTTCTAAATCATGAGACCGTCGGGCCTGATCAAGTAAGAGTAGAAGGAGTGGCTCCTGAGGAAACTTTGGCGCCCCCATCAAGCCGCCATTGGAACGATCCTCCCTTGAATACAATGATTGGACTGTCGCAGTAATCAATCCATCTAATTTTTTAACTAAATTTTGGAAGTGGGTGATTTCGCCGCGGGTCTGCAGAACACTATCGATTGAGACTTGATGCTCTGCCGCGATTCTCTCCAATTCCGCTTTGTTATCAACCCAAGCGTTTGATATCTTCCTAACTAAATTTATGAATTCTTGAGTTGAAAAGTAAGTCGCTCCAAAAAATGGCTTCCCATCAGGGCACAAAAAATTGGACATGGGCCAACCACCGTGGCCGGAGATAAGTTGGACACCAGTCATATATATCTCGTCCACATCGGGATACTGCTCACGATCTAACTTAATACTTATAAAATGCTGATTCAGTAATCGGCCAACTTCAATGTTATCGAAACTTTCGACCTCCATGACGTGACACCAGTGGCACGTTGAGTAACCAATCGAGAGGAAGATTGCTTTTTGTTGCGCCACAGCCTCCCTAAAAGCTTCGTCGCCCCACGGGTACCAATTCACCGGATTATGAGCATGTTGTAACAAATAAGGGGAATCTTGCTCTATTAGCCGATTTACAAACACACCATAACCGTCAGGCCGAAGATGCTCGGTTCTTTTCTCGTAACTTCCATGCTTACGAATTTCTTCGTTACGCAGCCGCTTCTCTAATTCACTAATACTTGTTGTCACCAAGACTCCGGCGATTTGTATAAATGAGCATCTATATCGCCACTGTAACAGAGTTCTTTAAATCCCGTACAATTCATGGTTAAACATCTTCTTTTACAAGGCTTAAAAATAGGTTAGGCTCATCGTATATCGTGAAATAGAAAGGATTACAGCTATGGAGTTTCCGAAATCGATCTACATTTTAACAAAATTTTTAGTTTGTTTTTCACTTACGAGCTTTTCTTTGGCTGATCATCATCAACCTCTTTCGCTTACACAACTTGTCCAAGATGTTCACAGGAGTGCTGAAAATATTTCGAGGAACAAATTTCGACACCCTGTTGAAACGCTGGAGTTTTTTGGACTAAAACCAAACATGACTGTTATCGAGATTCTTCCGTCCTCAGGATGGTACACGGAGGTCATTGCGCCTTTTTTGCGGGATGAAGGTAAATACTATGCTGCGCATTTTTCACCTAATGCGCAGCTTGCGTATATGCCACGAAGACTCCGAGAGTTTGAGGAAAAAATAACGTCGGACCCGAATTTATACGGCAAAATTACCGTTCGTCACCTCAACCCTCCGCACGAAGTAATCATTGCGCCTCCCGAAAGCGCCGACATGGCTTTAACCTTCCGAAACGTTCACAACTGGATTATGGCCGACCAACAACACGAATTTTTTGATTCCTTTTTTTCAGCTCTTAAACCGGGAGGAATCTTGGGTATAGTTGAGCATCGCGCGCTACCTGATGCGACCATGGAAGCAATGCGCACCACGGGTTATGTCACTGAAGCATACGTAACAGAGCTAGCGGTCGCCGCAGGCTTTGAGTTTTTAGAAAGCACACAAATAAACTCTAACCCCAAAGATTCGACTGTACATCCTGAGGGAGTGTGGACCTTGCCTCCAAATTTTCGTGCTGGCGATATAGAGCGTGAAAAATATGCGGCTGTCGGAGAAAGTGACCGGATGACGCTAAAATTTCGAAAGCCTCTTGACTGAAGACGGAGGGAAGCACCAAGCAATCTTTACTTAAGAGAAAGCTACTGAAATCTTATACATGCGTTCCCGAAGACCCGAATTCTGTCAAAACATCGCTTGTACATTTAACTGATGAGGAAAGAATTTAAACCATGATTTCGAAAGTTGAATTTCATTTTGACTTTGGAAGCCCAAATGCTTACCTCTGTCATCGAGTACTCCCTGATATCTCATCGCGAACACAGACAGAGATTAGATATGTTCCGATTTTGCTTGGCGGAATATTTAAAGCGACCAACAATCGGTCTCCAATGGAGCAGTACGCTAACGTTAGAAATAAAAAAGAGTACCTCGCAGAGGAGACTCAAAGATTTCTTTCACGACATAACATCACTGATTTTAAACGAAACCCCCATTTCCCAGTAAATACGCTTATGGCAATGCGAGGAGCCGTTTTTGCGATGAAAAATTCTTGGGCTCAAACTTATACGGACATTATGTATCAGGCGATGTGGGAAGAAGAACGCAACATTGCGAACTTAGAGACATTTCGGTCAATACTCGAGAATGCCGACCTTCCCGCTCTGGAAATTATAGAGGCATGCAATGATCCCGAAATAAAAAAAAGTCTTATCGAAAGCTCGATGAATTCAGTCGAACGCGGAAACTTTGGCTCGCCCACTTTTTTTGCGGGTGATGCAATGTTTTTCGGAAAAGATAGCCTTGAGGATTTTGAAAGACAACTTATCTCACAAGCGACTGCAGTCTAAACCGAACAAAAAAGCCCAACCCTCTTCCTCGGCTGTTATCTCCGTTGGTAAACTCTCGTAAGTTCTATCGGAGCATTAAAGTTGTCAGGCTCAATCCGCATTACCACGCGCAGATGACTGCCATTGTTCTCCAACGCGTAACTCTCGAGAGTAAAACCACCGTCTCTTGGTCGCGCTTCAACGATTAATTTGGTCAAGCCATCGTCATTTTCCCAATTAGCAAATGAAAAATCATTTAAACCATCTGAATAATAACTAGCAGCACCAGAGCTGCGGCGTCGACCATCTGTGTGCATTACTCGCACGAAACCATTATCGTAATAAAATCTGAGCTCTGCAGGGTCGCTGACTTCGATTCTCAAGAAATCATCATACGAGATGTGATCATAAAGTTCCTGCTCGGGTGGCCCTCCCCTATAAAAATCCTCCGGCCTGCGCCTAAAGAACCGCCGAGCAACTTTACCACCTCCAGCCTTTATGGCCGCCTCGACACGATCATCTGTGTTGTCGCTCAAGCTGTCATCAATAATCCACTCACCAATGAAGTCAGAAGTGGCCGAGAGAGCTTGATTACTTATAGCCAAAAAACCTAAGAGAAAAAGTAATTTTATAAGTCGAAGTGTTGTGACTAATTCGAAAGAGACAGGCTTTTTTATCATTTGTAATTTGACTAATACCCTAAATTTTTGCATACCATTCCGCTATCGCTTCACCAATTTCGTGAGGAGAATCCTCTTGCAGGAAGTGATTCCCTTTAATAGTTACCTCAATTTGGTTTGGCCAGCTACGGCAAAATTCTCGTTGAGCTCCAACAAGGATCGCGCCCGGATCTGCATTTATAAATAACTTAGGAATTTCGGTTTGCGACATCCAGTCGGCATAACTTTGTACAATTTCAACCACATCTGCGGGACTACCATCGAGCGGGATTTGCCTTGGCCATGTCAAAGTTGGCCGGCGACTTTCTCCCTTTCCAATAAAAGGTTTTCTATAAACAGCCATTTCTTCCTCACTCATCTCACGCAACACAGAGCCGGGCAAGACACGTTCAACGAAAGTGTTTTTTTCTAAAATCATTTCTTCACCAGCCTCAGATCGAAACCCTTGAAAAATCGCGGTGGCAGCGTCCGGCCACTCATCCCATGTCATCGGTTTAACAATCCCTTCCATGTAAGCGATACCTTTCACCCGGTCTGGATATCGATTTGCCCAGTCAAATCCCAAAGCCGAGCCCCAATCATGGATCACCAAAGTCACATCCTCAGCGACACCTAAAGCAGCAAGAGCTGCATCAAAATATTTCCTATGCTCGACGAATGTGTAGCGATCCGGCCCTGCATCATCTAGTTTGTCTGAGTCGCCCATACCGATGAGGTCAATAGCGATACATCGTCCTTGGTCCGCCAAGTGCGGCATGATATTCCGCCACAAGTAGCTCGAAGTTGGGTTTCCGTGCTGAAATACTATTGGGCTCCCCTCACCCATCTCAACGTAAGCAATCTTTTTCCCCTCAACATCAATAAATCTTTTTGGATATTCAAGTTTACCAATCATTTCAGATCCTCTGAGCAGTTTATTTTTTGAGAATACATTTTTTTAAAAAAAGCTTCAATTTGTATACTCAAAATTAAATACGGAATTGTATATAAGACCAATTATCGGATATTCTCCCTATTCAGCGCCTTATGCTCAGTTATCACAAGTTTTATTTTTGGAGAAATTAACATGACGATGCAACAAACACCGCTCCTGATGTCTCGTATCCTTGGCAGGGGAGCTAGCCTTGATCCGGAAGTAGAGGTCGTAACACAGCAAGTCGATGGCATACATCGTCAGACGCTCCAAAAAACCTGGCATCGAGCCAATCAGCTAGCGCACGCGTTAAACGAGAAAGGGATTAAAATTGGTGACCGCATTGGAAGCTTCATGTGGAATAACTATCGCCATTTAGAGCTGTATCAAGGTGTTCCGTCAATGGGCGCTGTCCTGCACACACTGAACATAAGATTATCTCCGAATGACCTTGAATACATTATCAATCATGCTGGGGACCGTATAATATTTGTTGATGAAGACTTGTTGCCACTATTAGAGCCTTTAGTCGATAAAATCCCATCGGTTGAACTACTGGTTATTTGTCGACATGGTGAGGGCGGAGAAAGCTCATTCCCGAATCAGATTGACTATGAAGATTTTATAAACGAAAGACCTAGCGTGTTCAATTGGCCAGACATCGACGAAAATTCTCCAATGGGTCTTTGTTACACATCTGGCACAACGGGTAAACCTAAAGGAGTCATGTACACGAATCGATCTACCTATCTCCATACGCTAACTGAGTCCCTTACAGACTCCATGGGACTGACCGCAGTAGACTCACTATTAGGAATAGTGCCTATGTTTCATGCTATGGGTTGGGGGTTACCCTTCGCCGCCTCAATGCTCGGCTGTAAGCAAGTTATGCCCCACCGATTCATGACGCCAAACACATTCCTCGATTTAATGGTCAGCGAAAAAGTCACTGTCTCGGCAGGAGTACCAACTATTTGGCAGGGAGTTAAAGCGTTGCTTGAAGCAGAGCCACAAAAGTACGATATCAGTCACTTAGCAAGAATGACTTGCGGAGGATCCGCTCCGCCTGTCTCTATGATGCGATGGTATTGGGATAAATATAGAGTGGAGATGATTCAGGGCTGGGGGATGACAGAGACTAATCCACTCGGCACCCTTTCACGAAAAATTTCTAAACGAACGCAATTAGGCTTGTCAGAGGACAAGCAATTCGAAAATATTGCGAAGGCAGGCTTAATAATGCCGGGTCTTGAGATGGAAATTTTTGATGAGAATTGGAATGCCCTTCCGCACGATGGAGAGGCGGTCGGAGAATTATGCATTCGGGGACCTTGGATCGCATCGGAATACTTTAACGATCCGCAACCTGAAAAATTTCATGATGGCTGGTTGGTTACAGGCGATGTCGCAAAAATTGATGACCAACAGTATTTAATAATTGCCGACCGATCAAAGGATCTTATCAAATCAGGTGGAGAATGGATTTCATCTGTTGACTTAGAAAATCATATAGTGGGATTGGGAAACATAGCACAGGCTGCTGTTGTGGCTCAACCACACCCAAAATGGGACGAGCGACCGGTCGCATTGGTTATTCCGGCAGAGGGCGCTGAGGTTGACCCACAAAAGGTACTTGATCACTGCGCTGAGATCTTTGCAAAATGGCAGCTACCAGATGAAGTGATCATCACGGATACTATCCCGTTAACATCTACCGGGAAAATTGACAAAAAGGTAATCAGAAGCAAACTGGAGAGTGAAAATTATGTGCTTCCAGATCTTCGTTGATTCTTGAACACTACCGCGAGTACGTCGGCGCATACTCGGCTCCGTCAGCTTCAGCCCTACGTGCACCGGCGAGAATTCCTGGCAAAGCATAATTCCCTTCATGGCACGCGTACTCAAAAAGGCCTTCATCTGTTTTATTCATAGGCAATTGACCACGCCAAACTTGGGTATAGTTGGCCGGGTCTTCCACCGAGAACTCATATCGAATTGTTGTCGGGCTTGAGCGTGTAAAATACTCAGTTACTACAGCTGAGGGGGATGCGTAGAAACGATGATCCAAAGACGATCGAAGGTTCTGCTGCAAATGAAAATTGGTTGTGACAACGACCAGCGTTTCATCCTCGTAATGCCCCACTGAATCACCCATCCAATAATCCATCGATGGCGCAGCGTGAGCCGCATTCAAGCGAATTATCCTCACATCATGGTTCATTTCTGCCAACAGAATCACGTACTCTGAAGTTTGCACAATTTGCGTATTATTATTATAAAGTACGGGCAACTTCGGCGGGCCTCCTGTTGAACCGAATCCCACAACGCAGCGCTCCCCGAGGGGCCTTACCTCGGGTCCGTCATAATTCCGACGCCGTTCCAATTCACGCTCATAGTTTTCTCGGCCTTGTTTGCTATAGGGCAGTTTTCCATTGGGGGGATCTACAATAATCGACGTTCTAATCTCACCATCAATAACAGCTAATCGCTCACCTGGATCCATCCAAAAAGTATTGTAACCACCGACATTAACCCCGCTATCCGGAGCATCTCGATTTGGGTCACTGGGGTCATTAGTTGCATCAATAACGACTTTATAAGCCTCGTTAATACTATTTGCCTCCTGCTCTGTTAAAACAAGTTTTCCTTGAAAGCGATCAGCTCGCTCTAAATTAGTCTGAGTCGCAATAGACCATATTCCTTGCAGGTCAGGGACGGAACGCCTTCCTGAGGACCCAGTACCAAGGTCTTCCATTGCGTGAACCGAAGCGAGTTGCTCTAAAGAAATAAGCCAAACAGCTACCATAGCATAGCTTCTTACAAATCTTGATGAGTTTTTGGGCATTAGATCGCCCTCGCTATCAACATCTTCATAATCTCGTTGCTTCCACCGTAGATCTTTTGTATCCGGCTGTCCGCATACATTTTTGCAATTGGGTACTCCATCATGTAACCATAACCCCCGAAAAATTGCAGACACTCATCTATAATTTCACACTGTTTCTGAGTGGTCCACCACTTAGCCATTGATGCAGAAGTATCATCCAATTTACCTTCAGACAATTTTACAGCACAGTCATCCACGAAAATTCTTGCTACTCTCGCCTCGGTATAACGCTCCGCTAATTTAAATTGTGTGTTCTGAAAATCTAAGATCTTTTTCCCAAAAGCCTTTCTCTCCTTAACATATTCACTAGTTAAACGAAGCGCTTTCTCCATTGCAGCACAGGCTCCTGCAGCTATGATAATCCGTTCCTGAGGAAGTTGCTCCATGAGCTGCACGAACCCTCTACCTTCGTTGGCACCGAGTAAATTCTCGGATGGGACAATAACATCGTCAAAAAAAAGCTCTGCTGTATCTTGGGATTTGAGACCCAGCTTGTTCAAGTTTTTTCCACGAGTGAACCCTCCGCTACCCTCACACGTTTCGGTTTCAACCATGATAAGAGAAATACCTTTACCACCCCCAGATGGGTCCGTCTTTGCAACGACACAAATCAAATTGGCGGAACCGCCATTAGTAATAAAAGTTTTATTGCCAGTAAGACGGTAATGATTACCCTCTTTTATAGCTGAAGTTTGAATGGACTGAAGATCCGAACCTGTCCCCGGCTCAGTCATGGCAATCGCCGCGACTATCTCTCCGCTCGCCATTTTAGGAAGCCAACGCTCGCGTTGCTCTTCAGTTCCGTAACCAAGGACATAGTGAGCAACGATGCCAGAGTGAACGCTATTTCCAAACCCAGAGATATTGTTGTAGCTCATCTCCTCAACGAGAACCATTTCATGCTTAAAAGTGCCGCCTCCCCCGCCGTACTGTTCCGGAATAGAGGCACATAATATTCCGGCCTGTCCGGCTTTATACCAAGCTTCTCGGTCTACGAACCCTTGCTTCTCCCACTGCTCTGTTTTCGGTAAAAATTCTCGCTGAAAAAACTTACCAACTGCGTCGCGCATCAAGCTCAATTCTTCGTCCATCCAGGGAGACACATAGTTATCAAACATGGCTTATTCCTGTGCTTTTAAAAAAAATGATTTATCCGTTCCCTGAGACCAAACGTTCAATTATCATGGCATTTGCTGTACCGCCGCCCTCGCAAATAGCCAACAAGCCATATCGGCCACCTCGACGCTCAAGCTCATGGAGCAATGTTGTCATGAGCTTCGCTCCCGTGGCGCCAAGCGGATGCCCGAGCGCTTGTGCCCCCCCGTTGACATTAAGTTTTGATGGGTCTGCTCCCGTCGCTTTTGCCCATGCTAACGGAACAGACCCAAACGCTTCGTTAACCTCGTAAAGATCGATATCTTCTATTTTCAAACCAGCCTTTTGTAATACTTTTTGAGTCGCGGGAATGGGTCCCTCGAGCATAATAACCGGATCAGACCCGACTACTGCGAGCGAATGAATTCGTGCCCGCGCCTTAAGCCCGTGCTGCTTTACTCCCTCTTCGTTCGCTATTAAAACAGCAGCAGCGCCATCGCTTATTTGGCTGGCACTTCCCGCGGTAATAACTCCACCCTCTCGGAGAGCATTTAGTCCCTCAAGTCCCTCAAGAGAGGCATCCATCCGAATCCCCTCATCGATGCTATGAACATCGATGCTCCCGTCCTCAAGCCGAATGTTTACGGGTACCACCTCTTTTTCAAAGAAACCGTTTTGCGTTGCGTTAGTCGCGCGCTCGTGGCTAGTTAACGCAAAAGAATCAAGTTCTGATCGACCGATATCATATTTTTCCGCAAGCAATTCTGCTCCATCAAACTGACTGAATTGTATTCCAGGATACTGAGCTTCAAGCCTTTCGCCTTTTGGTGTTCCTCGTCCGTTTGCTAATCCATCTCTGACATTAGAGCCAATTTCAACTGTACTCATGGCCTCTACGCCGCCGGATATTATAACGTCTTGGGTCCCCGACATAACCGCCTGCGCCCCGAATTGAATCGCTTGTAAAGAAGAACCACATTGTCGATCTACGGAGGTTCCCGGGACACTGAGATCCAGTTTTGAAGACATAGACACCCCCCTGCCTAAATTACTCGCCTGCGCACCTATTTGATTTACAACACCAAATATAACGTCATCAACCGCGTCGGTAGCTATGCCCGTTCGATCAATAAGTTCGTCAACAACAACAGCACCGAGATCAACCGGATGCACGTTACTCAAACGCCCCTTTTTTTTACCAGTCGCTGTTCTCACCGCTTCCACGATATAGGCTTCGGACATCTTTATCCCCTCTTCTGAATAATGTATATTCTAATTAATATAATCAACCGATGGCAGGCATTCTTATACCCGCATCGAGCCTTATAGTTTCCCCATTAAGATAGCTACAATTAACAATATGTGCCACCTGACAAGCGAATTCGTCCGGGTGACCTAATCGTTTCGGAAACTGTGTGATAGCTATCAACGGATCGCGAACTTCATCGGGCGCGCGCGCAAGAAGCGGCGTTTCGAATACGCCAGGCGCAATAGTCATGACCCGCACACCACGCTTACCAAGGTCCCGCGCGATAGGCAATGTCATGGCAACAATACCACCCTTCGAAGCTGCGTAACCCGCCTGCCCCGTTTGTCCATCAAAAGCTGCGACGGAGGCGACATTGATAATCACCCCTCGCTCACCATCCTCAGATGCGGGTTTATTAATTTGCATGACTTCAGCACAAAGCCGCAGAACGTTAAATGTACCCACCAAATTTACCCGAACAATATGTTCGAATTTCTCTAGTGGCATCGGCCCATTTTTTCCCACCGTTCGTGCAGCTCCTCCGATCCCAGCAGAATTTACATTTATATGCAGTGCACCGAAAGTCTCTACGGTGGAGGTAATCGCAGATTTTACGTCAACCTCGTCAGCAACGTCGCCAACATGCCAAATTGCCGCTTCTCCGAGCTCATCGGCGGCTGTCTGAAGAGCATCCGCGTTTAAGTCATACAACATGACATTTCCACCGGCCGCAACAAAATTTTTAGCCGTGGCAAACCCAAGGCCCGATGCCCCACCCGTGATAAAAGCGGTCTTATTTCGAATTTCCATGGTAAGTTCTCTGCGTTAATGCAATCTGCGATTTTTTGATTAGCATTTTAAAATAGTTCTCAATCAGCATAATGTATCTTACCGAAAAGTAAATACCGTGTGTTAACGAAAACCTAGTCTTCCTCTTTCCTCAATTAAATGGATCCCCTATGATCCAAGGCTAAGATATAAAAATTTAATGGAGATTAATTATGGGCCCCTTAAGCGGAATAAAAGTGATCGAGATGGGGGCGATAGGTCCCGGGCCTTTTTGCGCTATGATGCTGTCTGACCTTGGCGCTGAAGTAATTCGTGTAGACAGACTCTCCCAAAAAGGAACAGGGCACCGCGCGAACGTTTTGCATCGTGGCCGAAGATCAATAGCAATCGACCTGAAAACGCCCGACGGCGTCGACACACTGTTAAAGCTTATAGGAAATGCTGACTGTTTGATCGAGGGATTTCGACCAGGCGTTATGGAGCGACTAGGTTTGGGGCCTGAAATTTGCAAAGATCGCAATCCGCAACTCATATACGGTCGAATGACAGGGTGGGGACAGTCAGGACCGCTCTCAACTGCAGCGGGCCATGATATTAACTATATTTCTATCGCCGGCGCACTCGGCGCAATGGGGTATGATGACCGACCTCCAGCCCCTCCTCTCAATCTAATCGGAGACTTTGGTGGTGGCGCTATGTTCCTTCTCACAGGTTTGCTGGCTGCCTTGATCGAGCGCTCCTCATCGGGAAAAGGACAAATAGTTGATGCAGCAATGACAGATGGGACAGCGGCGCTGTTAGCCCCCTTCTTCGGACTAATGGCCATGGGTTTATGGAAAAAAGATCGAATGAGTAACAAACTCGATGGCGGCGCGCACTATTACGGAAGCTATGAATGCTCAGATAACAAACATATTTCGATCGGCTCAATAGAACCCCAATTTTATGCCCTATTGTTAGAGCGTTGTGGTATTACTGACAAGGTTTTTGATGAACAGCAAGACCAAGTTAGATGGCCGCTTTTAAGAGAAAAATTAGAAGCACTGTTTATTACAAAGCCCCGCGCATATTGGTGTAACTTACTTGAGGGGACTGATGTCTGCTTTGCTCCCGTTTTGGATTTAGAGGAAGCTCCCAAACATCCCCATAACATAGATCGAAAGACATACATTGAAAAAGAAGGGATTACACAACCAGCTCCAGCTCCCCGGTTTAGTCGAACTCAAGGAAAAATCCAATCAGCACCTGCAACTTGCGGTGAGCACAGTGAAGAAATTCTCCAGAACTGGGGTTTTACAGCATTAGAGATAGCAAACCTCAAAGAAAATCAGATTATTTAATTTTAAAGGATAAAATTTTGCAACTTCATAGTCATCATAAAACCCTTATTTGTGAACTACACGACCAAATTTTAACTATAACCCTGAATCGCCCGGATCGCATGAACGCATTTACACTTGAAATGGCCGAGGAGCTGATAGACGTTTTTAATCGCGCAAATGATGACGACTCAATTCGTGCCATTATAGTTACGGGTGCTGGGAAAGCTTTTTGCGCTGGAATGGAATTATCCAGAGAAAAAAATGTGTTCGGGCTCAACGAGAAACTTCAACCAACACTCGAGGAAATGAACGCTCAATTTGAGAGCGAAAAATTAAAGTCCGGAGTAAGAGATACAGGTGGCCAAGTAGCGCTAGCAATTTACGACTGCAAAAAACCAGTGATTGCAGCCATCAACGGCTCCGCTGTCGGTATTGGCGCTACGTTGACGTGTGCGATGGACATCCGTTTGATATCCAAAGAAGCCCGTGTCGGTTTTGTTTTCAACAAGATCGGGATTACACCGGAGGCATGCTCCTCGTGGTTTTTACCTAAAATAGTCAATATAGGAACGGCTCTCGAGTGGGCGTACACCGGGGACTTAGTGGATTCAAGCGAACTAGAAAAGAAAGGCTTTGTGCGAAGCGTCGAAAACCCTGAGGAGCTCCTCGACACAGCAAAAGCCCTCGCTTCGCGTATTTCGCGTCATAGCCCAGTTGCTGTCGCATTAACGCGACAAATGATGTACCGCAACGCCTCTAAGGAGCACCCGGTAGATGCGCATAAGATAGACTCACTCGCCATTTTTTATACCAGTCAAACAAGCGGAAAAGAGGGGGTCGCTGCATTTCTTGAAAAACGCGCACCAAACTTTCAAGAACAGGCCTCAAACGAAATGCCTCCTTTTTATCCATGGTGGTGAATCGAAGCTCAATATCCTGATCAGAAAACAGTTAGAAAAATAGCTTGAATTTTCAAAAGTTGCGCCCAAATTAACAACATGTCATTCTCTTGTTGATTGGAGATAAATCTATCTTGAGAAACAATGCATTGAGGAGCTCGCAAAAGATGATAACTGTGCAATCAACTTTTTTCTTAATTCACGAAACAAAAAGCGAAGCTGTGGACTTAATGAAAGAAATGGTCAAGCACTCCCGTGCTGAGCGCGGATGCCAAAGTTACGAGTACTTCGAAGGTCTCACGGAAACGAATCAAGTCGTTCTGCTTCAAGAATGGAAAGACGCTGAATGCCTCCAAGATCACTACCAATCTCAACATATGGAAAAATTCTTGTCTAAACTTGGCTCATTACTTGAACGTGAAGTTACTACCCGCAGTTACGTCACTCAGGAAGATAGTGATTTACGTCGGGCCAAAGCCAACCAAATTAAGAAGGACAGTGAACGAAAGTCGAGCCAAACGCTGCATTAATTACTCTGCGTAAACAGAATTGCGGAGTCGACTATGTTCTATATTCTCAAAGACAGTCACAAAGAACCCACATCCGCAGAGGAATCAAAAACACTCCTTCGATGGCGCAAATCGACCTTTTGGGTAATGATGATTGGATATATTGGCTATTATCTCTGTCGAGCCAACCTATCTGCTGCATTTCCACTTCTTGAACAAGAATTCAACTATTCCAATACACAACTTGGTCTTATTGCCTCATTGTCTGAAATCGCGTATGCCATCGGAAAATTCATTAATGGGCCATTGGCTGACCGACTTGGTGGTCGCCGTATTTTCTTAATCGGCATGGCAGGCGCAATATTTTGGAATTTAGTCTTCTCAATCTCCGGCAGTCTCAGCTCATTCATTTTTACTTGGTGCTGTTGCCGATATTTTCTGTCAATGGGTTGGGGAGGGCTCGCGAAAACAATTGGAAACTGGTACTCAAGCGATCGTAACGGAAGAGTAATGGGTTTGATAAGCATATCGTTCCAATTTGGGGGGGCGATTGCGACACTTTTTGCAGGTTTCCTTGTCGCAAAAGGAGTCGGTTGGCAAGGAGTTTTTGTCTATCCAGCGCTTGTTTTATTAGTAATTTTTCTGTGGGCGAGCTTGGCATCGCGGAATAAACCAAGTGACATTGTGCCGGGTGCGGTGGTGGCTGAAGGGAAAATGGGCAAAAAGCAGCTCGCTGATTATGGTAACGATGACCCACCAATCTCAACAATCATTCAAACACTTTTTAAAATGCCAGTTTACAGGCAGTTACTTGTCTTCAGCTTTCTTACAACCTTGCTCCGATCAGTTTTCCTCTTTTGGACTCCCAAGTTTCTTTTTGATATTGGCTTAGGAGCCAGTAACGCAATAATCCGTTCAGCTATTCTTCCATTTTTAGGGATATTAGGCACATTTTTCATAGGTTGGTATACCGATCACTTTGCACGCAACGGCGATCGCGCAAGAATGATGTGGATGATGCTAGCTTTGCTTGTCGTATGCCTCTTATGTATTTCTTCGCTTGCCGACGCCGACCGACCTAACTATAACCTTATTTTACTTGCGCTCGGCGGGAGCGGTTTTTTCCTCCTGGGCCCCTACTCAATGAGTTCTGGCGCCCTTACCTTAGATATAGCTGGTGCGCAGGGAGCCGGATCTTGCACAGGAATAATTGACGGAATGGGGTACATTGGTGGTGCAATAGCGGCATTTGCGGCAGGAGCCCTCTCGGATCAACTTGGGTGGTCGCAAGTTTTTCTTATCCTAGCAAGTTTTGCCTTTATTGCTACCTTAAGTGCCTATGGGATGAGCCGAAGCTTTCAAAAAATAACTATAATTGAAACTCCTCAATCTGAATAAGTCCAAACGGCAAATAAAAAAATATGTGTTTTGAGGGCAGGCTTCTAATTTAGAGCGTGTCAGTATCTAATTTTTCAAAATATTTATTTGCGCTTTCTTTTACCCTTCCTGCTAAAAGTAAAGTTGATATCATTGTAGGAATTGCCATCATCGCATAGCTTCCGTCAAGCAAATTTATTACCACATCTAAGGAAACTAAGGCCCCAACCAAAATCAGACTCATGTAAAAAAACATGTAATACTTTTCATTTTTAGTTCCAAACAAAAAGCTCATACACTTGCTTCCGTAATACCAATAAGTCATGACGGTCGTCATACTCAACACAAAAACCATCACTAATAAAAGATACCCACCGTAACCGGGTAAAGTGCGCTCATAGGCGATAGCTGCCATCGTCACACCAACCGCTCCACTATTCCAAACGCCTGTTACAAGAAGTGTGAGTGCGGTACAAGTACAGACTATCAAGGTATCCGCAATTGGACCAAGCATCGCGACTAACCCTTCTCTGGCCGGTTCATTTGTCTTCGCGGCACCATGCGCAAGCGACTCTGTTCCAATTCCAGCTTCATTTGAAAAAGCACCTCGCTGAACACCGATTAAAATCACTGTCCCAACAACACCTCCTGCTACAGCTTCTCCAGACAATGCGTCTGTAACAATAAACCAAAGGGTCGAGGGAATTTCTGACCAATGTGAAATTAAAATTAACGCGGTTACGGATACATACGAAACCATGATTAAAGGCACCAGTCGAGCAGCTACACCAGACACCCTTTCAATTTTTCCAATGGCAACCGAGAATACAATCAAAGCAAGCAAAGCCCCGACCGAAAAATCAAACACAAAATGGGAGCAGGCTGTAGCGAGTCCGTTTGGAATTGCTAATGTATCGCGCAAAACTTGAACGAGTTGATTCACTTGAAAAACCGGCAGCGTTCCCATCATACCTGCAACGCAAAAAAGCCACGCCAAAGGCATCCATTTTCTGCCAAGACCTTCTCGAATTACATACATAGGCCCACCTTGCAGATCACCCGCGTCATCATATCCTCTGTACATAATGGCAAGAGAGGCCGTATAAAATTTTGTTGAAATGCCAACTATAGCCGTGACCCACATCCAAAAAATTGCTCCGGGCCCACCCACTGTTAAAGCAACCGCGACACCTGTAATGTTGCCAAGTCCCATGGTCCCGGCCAGCGCTGTAGATAACGCATGAAAGTGACTTATCCCACCTTTTAACTCGACTTGATCTGAACTAAATTTACCCGACAATAAAGCAAAAGCATGACCTAAATAAAAAAAATGTCGAAACTTTGAGTGCAGAGTAAAGTAAAAACCACCACCGACCAGCAAAAAGATTAATGGGAGACCCCACATGAAACTTGCAAATGCCTTCATTGAAAGCTCAAGAATTTCCATATTACTCTCATATTATTGCAAGCAGAATTGCACTTAATTTAAGGTATGTTCGACCCGAAGCGAAAATCACTGACTGAATCATTACTGGACAAGTGGTTAATAAAATAATCCCAACGCCGTTTCATAAAATAGCGTGAATTCCCAAAGCCATGACCAGCATTTGGAAACAAAATCAAATCAAAATCTTTTTCAGCTTTGATCAATGCATCAACAACAAGCAGGGTACTCGAGGGATGCACGTTTGAATCCACCATCCCGTGCGCGAGCAGAAGTTTGCCGCTCAAATTATCGACTAATAGCTGATTCGCTTGCGAATCATAATTAGTTTCTTGCACCAAATCATTTTCCCCGATTACTTTGTCATGAGACTCAACAACTTCAAGCAACCCATGCCACTTTTCACCCCAATCATCCTCATAGTTACGATTATCATGATTGCCAGCACTAGCAACCGCAACCTTATAAAAATCCGGATAGCGTAAAATAGCTGCCGCCGCCGCAAAACCACCTCCGGAGTGTCCCCAAACACCAACTCGATCTAAATCCATCCAGGTAAATTTTTCTGCCAACTGTTTGAGACCTGCGATTTGGTCCGGGAGGCCGTTGTCACCCAAGTTACCATAATAGGCATCATGAAACTCTTTAGACCGCCCCGGTGTCCCCATCGCGTCGAGCTCAACCACGATAAATCCAAGCTCAGCTATCGCCTGTTTGTCAGCTCGCGCTGGTTGAAACGCCCGAGTGCCAACCGAACCAGTTTGGGGCCCAGGGTAAATATAGTTAAGTACAGGATAACGACTTTTAGCATCAAAATTTGATGGCTTGTACAGCAATCCGTATAAGTCAGTTTCGTCGTCTCGCGCTTTTACGACAAAGGGCTCGGGGGGTAACCAACCACGCAATCTAATATCACTTTCCTTCACCTCAGAGAGCTTCATAACAACATCGCCTTGAGTGTTACGAATTACTGTGATTGGGGGGGCTGTAGGAGTCGAGTATTTATCGACAAAGAGATTCTTTGAATTAGACCAAGAGAGCACATGATGTGTTGGCTCAGGCGTCAAGTCGGTGAAGTTGCGCCCATCTAGATTGACCCTGTAAAGCGCATGAAAGTAAGGATCAGATCCGTTTTTTCCAGCCGCCGTAAAATAAAGTTGATTTTTTTTCAAATCAACTTTTTCGAGTCTAAGCACGGGCCACTCACCAGTCGTAATCTGAGCGATAACCTCGCCTGAAGACAAATTATGCAAGTAAAGATGCCCCCAACCAGAACGCTCGCTGAACCAGAGGAACTCTCCGCGCTCATGAAAAACACGCCAATTTTCACCGTCAAAACCTGACTCAAAATAGGTCTCAGTTTCTTCGCGATAAACCTCTCGCACCTCACCTGTATAGATGTTTGCAGTCCTCAACTGAGCCACCTTGTGATCTCGCGAAGAGGAAACAAAACTCAGCGACGAGGAATCCTCACTCCATTGAGTATCCAAAAACTCGCCTTCGCTCCCGGCAATATGATCACTGGTAGAGGATCTATGTGGATCGGCCGGAATATTTAATCTTACGGTTTGCGGACTACTCAAATTATCAACGTGAATAATGACTCGTTCAATCATGAAAATATTTTCATCGCCCGCCAGAGGATACTTCCATACATCAATTTCTGGATGACCGATTTTTGTTGACCATAGAGCCATTTCTTGTACTTTTCTGCCATCATGCTGGAAAGTCGCAATTTTTTTGGAGTCAGGAGACCACTTCACCACTGGAGTTTTATCCCTAATCCAACCCGCATTGTTTGTTGCGTAACCAAAATCTTCCACTCCGTCAAAGGTCAACTGATAAACTTCTCCGCTCTGGACTTGGCGCAACCATAGGTTATTGTCCCTAATATAAACTGCCGTGGTTCCATCTGGAGAAACCACCTCATTGGTCTGTTCTTTTTCAAGTAACGATGGCGGAGTTCGACCACTTAGATCAAACTGAAACCGCTCGCCCTCATAAGAAAAGGTCACAAACTCTCCGGAACTATGCAAAACCAGCTCGGACAGAGCAAGATCTGTAACGGCCCTCTCCTGCTTTACCAAAGTATCCAGCTGTAACTTTAGCTTTTCAGTATCAAAAAGTTTTTCTGCTTTTTTTGTGGCAGGGTTGATTAATTCATACACACTTTGCGTATCGGTGATCCTGCGAACAACCAATATCTCCTCACCATTGCTAATTGCTTCCTGCCAAAAAACTGCTCGAATATCTCCATGCATCAGAGGCAACATATTTTGCGGCAGAAATTTCTCAGCCATCTGATAATCACTGACTGTTAATGGGGAACTCGTGATTTGGTTGCGCAAATTGACCTCATTTTCCTTCGTACTGCAAGAGCTTAGGTTAGCAATTAAAAAATATGACAAGAACAGCGCTAGGGTTCGAAAAAAAAACACTGAAGACTCCCTTGATATGCTGTGCGGAGTAGCCTAACCGCGATAAAAAGCTAAAAACATTTACTTAATCTTTTTTCATAATAACTCATCTAAGATTAGGTTGGTTGATTCTATGACACGTTCATCTCGATCACGCAGGTCGGGCTCAAAAGGCTCGTCCAACAAGTGTTGTAAACCTTCTATATAACGCCCAGCTATCTCTCTAGTTTGAGCACCGTCAAACTTCTGAGCACGATTAATAATCATTTCTCGAGCAAACTCTTTAGAAAATGAAACTGGCTTACCGTCTCTCTCAACTAAACCTCCATTGTCGTCAAGTTGCCAATAGCGGGATGAGTCCATGGTATAAAGCTCATCCGCGACTGTAATTGCACCCTGACTATTTATTCCGTGTTCTGTTTTGGTATCAACTAAAACCATATTCCTATTCTTGAGTGCCTGCGACACCACACCAAAAGCCATTATTGAAGAGTTGCGAATTTGCTGGTACTGCTCTTTGTTGCACACCTTTGCAGAAATGAGGTAATGCGGGTCAACGGTTCTGTCTTCCTCCTCTTTTGTGCTCGGGGTATCTATGACATATGGCAATGCGCAATTTGGAGTTAATTCAGAAAGTTTTAAAGAGTGCCCCCCAAATTCAAGAGAATCATCACCCTTTTTTTTTGCATCGACATAGCTCTGATACAATGAAGTCGAAGTTGTGCTCTCAGCCATAAAAGCTCGCAACACATTTTCAAAAGGTATCAAGTTTAGGTTTTCAGCTGGGATTACCGTAGATGTGGGTCTCAAACCGTCAATCTTGAACTGAGAATTTCCGAGGATCGGTCCGACGAGCTTCAACATCGCGTCATGATTCAAAGCCAGTACTTGATCCTTGAACGGAATGACTCCGCGATTAACGTCGTGAGTAGAAATACGATTATTTCGGAACATTAAGCGAATAGGTACGCCTAATCGGGTAACCAAATGTTCTCCGAAAACCGAATCGGAAACTTTACCCTTTTGGACCACACAGTTTTTAAGCCTGGGCAGTTCTCCATGCAAAATTATCTCTTCAATGCTCCTGCCTTTGCTTACTTGCGGTCCAAACTCGTCCACCAATTCACGGATTTGTCGTTTATCCAACATAAATTATGGTCTCAATAAAAACTCTTGATTAAAAATCACTTATTAAAATAGGATCTAGTATGTAGTCGAATAATATCAAAATATTATATTTAAAAAAGGAAACAAGGTATGTTCAGTCATATTATGCTCGGTGCGAATAATATCACCAAATCACAGGAATTTTATGACGCAACGTTAAGAGAGCTCGGTCATCAGCCAGCGACGCTTGATAAAAAAGGAAGGCCCTGGTGGCGAACCTCACTCGGGGTTCTCGCTCTTAGCCTTCCTATAAATGGAAAGTCGGCATGCCACGGTAATGGAAGTACCATTGGGTTTGAAGCCGAGGATTCGGAAAGTGTGGATACATGGTACGCTGCCGGTTTAAAACACTTCGGCACTAAATGCGAAGATGAGCCCGGAATTCGAGAAGGCTCTACAGGCCCCATGTATATGGCATATCTACGCGACCCTGCCGGGAATAAAGTATGTGCATTACACCGTTTGAAAAGATAATTTTACCATTTATGAGACAGTCTACATCAGGACTCCCAGGCAATTGTGTAATGCTTGAAAAAAGGATCGAACATTCGTCAATAGACGTACAAAGCCTAGTTCGTTAAAACATTAGTTTTTTAGTATTCGAATCTACACACATTCGCTAATGAGGATTTTAAACGGGAATGGAGAGCAGGTGCGGGGGAAGGGGGTAAAGAAATGGTGCCGCCACCAAGAGTCGAACTCGGGACCTGCTGATTACAAGTCAGCTGCTCTACCACGGCTGAGCTATAGCGGCACTGTATACATCTTCTAGAACTGGGAATGGTACAGAGTTTGAGCGAATCGAGCAACAAATTAGTAGAAATCACCGATCGCTTAACTGCAAGCGTGGGAATAGCCACACATAAAAGCTGAGGATTTGTTAACATTCATTTTGTTGCTATAAGGCCAAATATGATTGAACTTCTATCAAGCCCCACTACGTCTCAATGGCTGACAATACTATCTATGTATGGGTGGATTTGGATAATACCATTGATAGAGCGTTTAAAACCCTTGAAGCATCAGAGCTTTATCAGAAAAGGGATGGTCAATGACGTTATTCATACCTATCACCGGCTCCATTTGCACTCCATGATCAATATCGTATTTGTGACTTGGATGCTTACTTATTTAAGAGAAAATGGGACCCAAAGCCTACCATACCAGGGGGTTTTAGCTGATGCGCATTGGGCCTGGAATATGTTTGCTCTTTTGCTTATGGGGCATGTAACTTTTTATGTAGCTCACTTGCTATCGCATAAAATTCCATTCCTCTGGCAATTCCATCGAGTTCACCACAGCTCAGTTAAGTTAGACTCTCTATCTACAAGCCGTTTTCACATTGTGGATAAAGCCCTCTTCGCAGCACCATATTTGATTTTGGTCGCATATTTTCAACCAGATCCTGGACTTACATTTTTGTACATATCTTTTCGAGATTTTTGGGGGCGTTATAGTCACGGCAACATTTCGGACGCGCATTGGCTTGGATATTTTATGTCAAACCCCAAATTCCATCGGTGGCATCACTCGAATCACCCTGAAGCGATCGATAAGAACTTTTCCGCAGAGTTTAATTTTCTCGATTACATTTTTGGCACAGCTTATTACCCGAAAGATGGGATCCCGGACACCTTTGGAGAATCAGATTACAGCAACAATATTTTAATTCAGCATCTTCGGCCCTTTATAGATATTTTTCGCTTAATCCAAACCCAAGGTCTTAGATCTGCAATCTGGAAAAATTCTGCGACGAACACCGCCAAACCGACGCCTCAAGCAGGAAACAATGGACAGTAAAGAAATTGACAAGGTACGGAAATCTCTCCTCGAGGCTCATCAGAAACTTTTAGCTTCCAACCTTAACATTGAGGAATTGTTTGCTACTGACCCAGAGCGTGTTGCTAACCATACGATAGATATACCTCAGGTTCACTTTGATTTCTCAAAGGCTCAGTTAAATGCTGAATCACGCGACCTTCTGTTTGAGCTTTGTAAAGCCTGCGGCGTCGAAGAGGCCATAAAATCGATGTTTTCTGGTGAAGAAATAAATACCACTGAAAATAGGCCAGCACTGCACACTGCACTTCGAGATCTTGACAGCCAAGAATCTAGACCCGAAGTAATCGAAACCTTAAACAGAATAGAAAACTTTGTACGGTCAATTCGCGAGGGGCGACGAACAGGCTCGGATAACACTAAGATTAAAACAGTGATTAATATTGGGATTGGTGGATCCGATTTAGGTCCGGCTTTGGTGGTTGATGCTTTAAATCACTTTCATGAAAAAGATATTGAAGTTAGGTTCGTCTCTAATCTAGATCCTAACCATTTAAAAAGGACTTTAAAATCACTAGACCCGAAAACAACATTATTCATCATCGCCTCTAAATCATTCAAGACACTTGAAACTTTAACCAACGCAAGCGCTGCTAAGACCTGGTTGCTTGAGGAAGGCATCAAAAATGAAAGCATAGGGAAACATTTTGCCGCCATAACAAGCAACCCAACACTCGCTTCGGACTTCGGGGTAGAAATCGATTGTGTTTTCCCTATATGGGATTGGGTCGGTGGGAGGTTTTCTCTTTGGTCCGCCATTGGCCTGCCAATCGCTATTGCTATCGGTTTCAAGAATTTCCAAGAACTCCTTGCAGGTGCACGCTCCGCAGATATGCATTTTTATGATGCTCCGATAAACAAAAATATTCCGGTAATAATGGCAATTCTTACATACTGGTATCGAGAATATTTTCAAGCAGGTAGCACAGCTGTCATTCCATACAGCCATGATCTAGCGCTTTTTCCAAGCTACCTACAGCAGCTCCATATGGAAAGCTTAGGAAAATCTGTTACTCGTAACGGTGAGGAAGTAAAAGGAAAAACTGGAGATGTGATCTGGGGCTCCTCAGGCACCAATGGCCAACATTCTTATTTTCAGCTTTTACATCAGGGTACTGAATTCATACCGATCGAATTTATTGCCGTGGTCAATCCTTCATCTGGAATTGATACCGACCAGCACACAAAACTATTGTCCAATTGCATAGGCCAAAGCTTCGCTTTAATGCGCGGAAATAAACAGAACAAAAAAAACGCCACATACACATCGGGGAACCGCCCGAGCAATACTTTGCTATTGACTCGATTGGATCCTTTTTCTCTGGGCAACCTACTTGCACTCTACGAACATAAGACATTCACGCTTAGCGTTCTCTGGGATATCAACGCCTTTGATCAATGGGGGGTTGAGCTCGGCAAGGAAACCGCCAAAGACATCTACACCGAACTTGGAAAAGGAAGCAGAAATCAAACGGAACGATACGATCAATCCACCCAGGGGCTCTTGAAAATAATTAAGAAATGGAGTTTGGCATCAAAAAAAGAGATTTAATTTCAGGGCACTCAGCCTTTACGAATATGCCCTAAGATCTCTTCTGTCTTTTCCTTCAGCAAAGCGGAATCCGCTCGCGTTTCTAGGTTTAATCGAACAACTGCCTCCGTATTGGAAGCCCTCACATTAAAACGCCATTCTTTAAACTCAATACTCAAGCCATCTGTTAGATCAATGCTCTGAGCATCATCAGCATAGATTGCCATCAGCTCATTTTTCAACCGCTCAGCATCAGCAACATTGCAATTTATCTCTCCGCTCGCGGGGAAAGCTTCAATGGCCTGATCAACAAGGGTAGACAGGGGCTTATCTTTTTTTACCATTAAGGCAACAACAAGGAGCCACGGAATCATTCCGCTATCGCAATAAAAAAAATCACGGAAATAGTGATGAGCGCTCATTTCTCCTCCGTATATCGCTCCTTCCTCACGCATTTTCTCTTTGATGTAAGAGTGTCCCGTTTTGCTTTGTATCGCTTCGCCGCCCATCTCCGATGCAACTCTCTGAGTATTCCAAGTAAGTCTCGGGTCGTGAACAATTCGCCCCCCCGCCTCGCTTTCTAAAAAAGCCTCAGCCAACAGTCCAACAATATAATAGCCTTCAATAAATCTGCCATTTTCATCAAAGAAAAAACATCTATCAAAATCACCATCCCAAGCAATTCCGATGTCGGCCTTTGCTTGAAGCACAGCGTTAATAGTCACCTCTCGATTTTCAATTAGCAAAGGATTCGGAACCCCGTTGGGAAAATTTCCATCCGGATAATGAGATAATTTAGTGAATTCAAAAGGCAAACTTTGCTCTAACGCGTCAACTGTCAGCCCAGCACCTCCGTTTCCAGCATTGGTCACGATTTTTAGAGGTGGTAGATTAGAAAAATCAAGATAGCTTAATAATTTTTTCACATAATCAGGATGAGTTTCAGCGAAGCTTATAGCACCTTGTTTTTTGGCCATGGTGAAATTATTTTTTTCTGCTAAATTGCGAATTTCAGATAGCCCTGTATCCCCACTAATCGGTCTTGATTGCTCTCGAACAAACTTCATCCCATTATAATTGACTGGGTTGTGACTGGCTGTCACCATTATCCCTCCATCTGCATTCAAAAAAGGCGTTGCAAAGTAAACTTCCTCTGTACCACATTGACCGATGTTAATAACATTTACGCCCATGTCAGTAAGGCCACGACTCAAGGCCGCGCATATTTCTTGGCTCGTTAGTCTTATGTCAAAACCGACTACCACATTAACCGGGCGAATATAGTCTGCGTACGCACACCCAATGCGATAAGCAACATCATCATTAAGCTCCTCAGGCACACGGCCTCTGACGTCGTAGGCTTTGAAGCACAAAAGAGGCTCACTCACTTTTTTCACCTTCTTCGCTTTCCGGCGAGTTTGTTGTTTAGAGTTTACGAGGATCGGTGGGCGCTTGACCAATTCAAACACCAGATTTCATTTTTAAAGTATCATACGTATAGTTCGTAGCGGCGACAAACCCATCGAGCCCCCCGCAATCAAAGCGGGATCCACTGAACTTTAGCCCGATCACTCCGCCATTGCGAGCCTGAACGTTAAGCGCATCGGTGATATGAAGCTCACCGCCACTTACCGGTGAGATTTTCCGAAGAATTTCAAAAATATCGGGCGTCAATATATAGCGCCCAATTATAGCCAATTGACTCGGGGCTGATTCAGGCCGAGGCTTTTCGACCATACTTGAAACGCGAAAAACACCATCCCTCTCAACACCATCTATAACACCATAACGTGATACCTTATCCAGAGAAACCTCCTCGACTGCAACAACGCTACACTGATATTTTTCATAAATTTTCACCATTTGTTGCATGACTGAATCGGGACTTGCGACACAATAATCGTCCGCAAGAATTACACCGAAGGGTTCATTTCCGACCAAACCCTCACCAACAAGAATCGCGTGACCAAGCCCCAGCATTTCAACTTGTCGAGTATACGAAAATCTACATCGAGCTATAATTTCTGTGATCTCAGCAAGTAAATTTTCTTTGCCAGTACCCGCTATCTGATTCTCAAGCTCATAACTTTTATCAAAGTGATCTTCTATCGCTCTCTTTCCTCGCCCAGTGACTATCCCTATCTCTCTCATACCAGCGGTCATCGCTTCCTCGACCCCATATTGAATAAGAGGCTTGGAAACTATCGGCATCATTTCCTTAGGCATAGCTTTTGTCGCTGGCAAAAACCGTGTTCCGTAGCCCGCTGCCGGAAATAAACACTTTCGTATACTCATTCGAAACTCCACTCAAAGCATACAAATCTTCGGTTCAATCTATATTCGTCCATAGGCATCTTCAAATCTTTCAATATCGTCCTCTTCCAAATATTCGCCGACCTGAACCTCAATCACCATAAGTGGCTCATCAATATTATTACTTAATCTGTGCTTACTCCCTTTCGGAATAAACGTGGATTCATTACAGTCAAGCGAAAATTGTTCTGTCTCACACTCAACCCATGCTGACCCACTTAGCACAGTCCAATGCTCCTCTCGATATTTATGAGATTGAAGCGATAATGCGCCGCCTGGCATTACTTCAATACGCTTAACCTTATAACCATCTCCAGAAAAAAGAGTCTCAAAAGAACCCCATGGTCGCGTTTCTTTTTGACTCGCCTTAACTTCATTACGATTCTTTTTGCTCAGCACATCAACAATCTTTTTCACCGCCTGAGCGTTCGATTTATCAGCAACCAGAACCGCATCCGAAGTTTCAACTATAACGACATTTTCAAGACCAACCACACCAACTAATCTACGACTAGACTGCACATAGCTGTTACAAACATTTTCTAAAACAACATCACCAATCACAGCATTATTATTTTCATCTTTTTTTTGGGCTTCCCAAAGCGCCTGCCAGGACCCTAGATCGCTCCAGCCAGCATCAAGCGGAACCATTGCAGCAAGCTCCGTCTTCTCCATTATCGTGTAGTCAATCGACCCAGCGGGGCAACCCTCAAAAATTCCGGCATCAATGTGCTTAAAGTCATCAGTTTGTTCTAGACTCGCAAAAACTTTGTGACATGCCGAAGTCATCAGGGGAGCAAAACGGGCAAGCTCGGACAAGTAAGTATCACTCGAAAACACAAACATCCCACTGTTCCAGAAGAAGTTATCGTCTAACGCGTATTTTTCAGCATCTCTTTTGTCTGGCTTCTCTATAAATTTCTCAACTTCGAACCCCTGCTCGCTTAGCGGCACCCCTTTTTGCAAATAGCCGAAGCCCGTTTCTGGTGTTCTCGCAGCGATTCCAAACGTCACAAGCTTTCCATTCATTGCGAGATCAGCGGCATGCTTTATCGCTAAATCCAAAGCACATTTATCTAGAATCTGATGATCAGAAGGCAAAACTAACAGTAATTTGTCCTTAAAATTAGTTTTCTCAATCGCAGTCATTGCTGCAAGCGCAACGGCTGGCGCAGTACTTTTCCCAAACGGCTCAAGAATCAATTGGCTAGCGACGTCCAGCTCACGCAATTGCTCGGCAACAAGAAACCGATGCTCAACGTTACATATAACGATTGGATCATCAAAAATTTTCTTATCCGAGACTCGACCTATTGTTTCTTTAAACAGTGTCTGAGACATCGATGGTAATTTGGTGAACTGCTTCGGTCGAGCAGATCGCGAAACTGGCCAAAGACGGGAACCCGGACCGCCGGAAATAATTACGGGTATAATCTTCAATAGCTATTACTCTTAGCGCTCTGGCGCGTTAGCGAAATTAATTAACTCCAATCTCAGGGCATGGTACCAAAAGTTCATCAAAAATAATAAGTCAACGAGATGCCGGTGAAAATAAGCATCGATTATAATGTGTTCCCGCGTTAACATTGCGCAATGGTTTAAAATAAAACAATCTATTCAAAAAAACTTCTCATCAAGCTGAAATGATATGACCACAACGAACTCAACATTCACTCCGAAAGAAAGTTATTCGACTCAGGAACTGATCGATTGCGGAAAAGGACTTTTGTTTGGACCAGACAAAGCAAAACTTCCCATTGAAAACATGTTGATGGTTGATCGGATCTGCCAAATAAACAGTGAAGGAGGAGAATATAGCCGCGGTAAAATCGTCGCTGAACTCGACATTAAGCCCAACCTTTGGTTTTTTGACTGCCACTTTGCGGGAGATCCGGTTATGCCAGGCTGCCTCGGTCTTGACGCCCTATGGCAACTTGTGGGTTTTTATTTGGCGTGGAGTGGTCACTCTGGGAAGGGGCGGGCCCTGGGGGCTGGCGATGTAAAGTTTACGGGAGAAATACTCCCAACGTCGCAACTAGTAACATATGAACTCGACTTCAGCCGAATTATTGACAGAAAACTGGTGATGGCGATCGCAGACGGAGCTGTTTTTGTGGATGGGCGGAAGATATATACTGCTAAAAAATTAAAAGTTGGATTATTTCAACCTGACCAGTTATTTTAATCTGCATAAGCTCTATCAAATCCTGAGCGCAACCAAAAAGGAACAGAAATGCATCGAGCAGTGGTCACAGGCATGGGAATCATTTCTTGTTTAGGTAATGACAAGCCTGCTGTTGTCAATTCATTACTCGAGGGGAAAAGTGGAATAACTTTTAACCCTAATTATGCTGAGATTGGCATGCGAAGTCACGTCAGCGGTTCGATCAACATTGATGCTGAAGGGTTAATAGACAGAAAAAGTTACCGATTTATGGGTGAAGCATCTGCCTATGCCTACCTCGCGATGGAGCAAGCAATTGACGATTCCGGTCTTAGTCCTGAGGATGTTTCAAATGAACGCACAGGCCTAGTGGTCGGTTCGGGTGGTGGCTCCCCAGAGCAGCAGCTAGCATCAACCGACTTAATGCGAGAGAAAGGTTTAAGAAGAGTGGGTCCTTATCGAATTCCGCGGACAATGGGAAGCACCGTCTCTGCATGCCTCGCGACTCCGTTTAAAATAAAAGGTGTCAATTATTCAATCTCTTCAGCCTGCGCAACTAGCGCTCATTGTATCGGTCACGCTTCAGAACTTATTCAATTGGGCAAACAAGATATTATTTTTGCGGGGGGCGGTGAAGCAGAGCATTGGACTATGAGTCATATGTTTGACGCGATGGGGGCGCTCTCTACGCAATATAACGATGAGCCAAGTAAAGCTTCTCGCGCTTTTGATGTTAACCGAGATGGTTTCGTGATTTCGGGAGGAGGCGCAATATTAGTGATTGAATCCCTCGAGCACGCTCAAGCAAGAGGAGCAAAAATTTACGCAGAGTTGACTGGCTATGGAGCCACCTCTGATGGCTTTGACATGGTCTCGCCCTCTGGTGAGGGAGGTCAGCGTGCAATGCAATCTGCGCTCGCTATGGCCAATAGGGTTTACCCAAGGAAAGTGGATTATTTGAATACCCATGGCACCAGCACACCAGCAGGAGATGTTGCAGAACTAGCGGCTATTCGCGAAGTTTTTGGTTCTCAAGCCCCCACTTTTAACTCAACGAAGTCACTCAGCGGACACTCGTTAGGCGCGGCCGGCGCGCACGAGGCGATTTACAGCTTATTAATGATGGAAAATAATTTTATTGCTGCATCAGCAAATTTCGATGAGCCTGATCCTGCAGCGTCCGGATTGCCGATCGCGAAAGAGCGATCTGACCGCACCGAACTTGGCAGAGTGATGTCAAACAGCTTTGGCTTTGGTGGTACTAACGCATGCTTGATATTCGATAGCTTCCGCATTTAGGGGATGTCGCATTCGCCCACCGAGCTCTAATAAGAAATGCTATGTCAACGATAGCTAATTTACGCAAGTGCAAGGCGAATATGAGTGCACACTTATATATATTATTGAGCTTACTCATACTTATGCCAACATCACAAGCTCAGTTAAATATAAGGTCGGAAACGGGTCTCGCCGAAAGCTCACATCGTCGGCCTCTGCCAGCAGAGGAAGCTTTTCCATTTTCTACCACCAGATTAGATCCAAAGACGATAGAATTAATTTTTTTACCGGCAAAAGCGCATTATTTATATCAACATCGGTTCTCCTTCTATCTAAAGCAATTAGAATTTAACAAAAAAACGTCTCTGGAGGCTTTCCTTCCAGAGGGCATAGCTAAGACAGACGAGTTTTTTGGCGCTGTTGAGGTTTATTATGATGAGCTAAAAATCCTGATTACGCTCCCAGAAGCCATCATCGAAAAGTCAGTCATTCTCATTGAATATCAGGGCTGTGCAGACTGGGGTTTTTGTTACCCTTCACGTTCAGTAGCCATATCAATCGACACCTTGTAGAGAAATTCCAAACCTTCCGGCTGGAATTTCCGTTATTTTCTGTTAAAATCGTCGTACATCGCGAAGTCTTCCATTAAATCTACGTAACCTAAGACTAAGAATCGTATATGGCTAAGCTTTTAACTCTACACGGACCAAACCTTGATCTTTTGGGAAGCAGGGAGCCCAGTATCTATGGGACAGAAACACTTGAGGATATCGATCAGCGATTATCTGATCAATGCTCAGCAGCAGGGCACTCGCACAGTAGCTTTCAAAGCAACTCAGAGGCGGAACTAATTGAAAGGGTGCATTGTGCCCGAAAGGACGGAACCAATTTCCTGATCATCAACTTTGGAGGTTTTACCCATACAAGTATTGCTCTCAGAGACGCTGTCTTAGCGTCTGAGCTGAGTTGTATCGAAGTTCACCTTTCAAACTTATTTCAACGTGAAAAATTTCGGCATCATTCCTTTTTTTCTGACATTGCTTTGGGGTGTGTCATTGGACTCGGAGCACAGGGGTACCAGCTGGCGATGCAAGCTGCAATAACCTATGTTGACAACCACGATAGATCTCAAACCGCCAAACAGACCACCTAAGCGCCGAGAAAAAACGCCAAATCAAGGTATAAGAAATAGATACTTGGAAACAATTATGGACATAAGAAAAGTCAAAAAGCTTATCGAATTACTTGAATCGTCACAGGTAGCAGAGATTGAAATCACTGAAGGGGAAGAGTCGGTTCGTATAAGCCGAAACGCATCGAGCCCTTCCCCCCAAATGAATGTTCCACAAGCTCCTCAACTTTCATCAAATACTGCAATCGCTCCAAGCTCAGATGATGCTCCAGCACCAAAACCAAGCTCGGAAGCAAAGGGAAAGATTGTAAAATCTCCGATGGTTGGAACTTTCTATAGAGCTCCCTCGCCCTCGGCACCTCCATTCGTAGAAGTTGGAAAGCATGTGAAACCTGGAGACGTCATTTGCGTTGTTGAAGCAATGAAAATGATGAATCAAATTGAAGCAGACCATGCCGGAGTTGTGGACGCGATTCTCATTGAAGATGGCGAACCGGTTGAATTCGATCAACCATTAATAACGATAGCATAATCTCCGAGCTCCCTCACGAAGACATTAACGTTGAGGAAATTTGGTAGACCCGTTAAAGTTTAGATACATCAGGAAATCTATTCATGTTAGAAAAAGTCCTCATCGCAAACCGCGGTGAAATAGCGCTGCGGGTACTTAGATCTTGTAAGCAACTTGGCATAAAAACGGTAGCAGTTCACTCGACAGCTGACAAAGATTTAATGCACGTTCGCCTAGCCGACGAATCGGTCTGTATCGGCCCGCCAAGTTCTGGCGAGAGCTACTTGAACGCACCCGCAATCATAAGCGCGATGGAGGTAACTGATGCCGATGCCGTCCATCCAGGCTATGGCTTTCTTTCGGAAAATGCTGATTTTGCAGAGCAGGTGGAAAAAAGCGGGTTTATTTTCGTCGGCCCCACAGCCGAAACGATTCGACAAATGGGAGATAAAGTTTCGGCTATAGACGTCATGCTAGCCGGCGGTGTCCCCACGGTCCCGGGTTCCAATGGCCCTATTGACAGCGATGACCAAAAAACCCTCGCAATAGCAAAAGATATTGGATACCCAGTTATTATCAAAGCGGCTGCGGGTGGGGGAGGCAGAGGCATGCGGGTTGTCGAGAGCGAAGCTTCTTTGCTTAAGGCAATCGCCGTTACTCAAACAGAAGCAAAGAGCTTCTTTGGTAGTAGTATTGTATATCTAGAAAAATTCTTAGAGAACCCAAGACACGTCGAGATTCAAATCATTGGTGATGGCAAAGGCAACGCGGTTCACCTTGGTGATCGCGACTGCTCGCTGCAACGCCGTCACCAAAAAGTGCTCGAAGAAGCTCCAGCGCCAAACATTCCAGTTGAGGTTCGTAATAGCATTTTGCAAACTTGTGTAACGGCATGTAAAAAAATGAAATATCGCGGAGCTGGAACACTAGAATTTCTCTACCAAGATGAGCGATTTTACTTTATCGAAATGAATACCAGAGTCCAGGTTGAACACCCAGTGACTGAGATGGTTACAGGCGTCGATATTGTTCAAGAACAACTTCTTATAGCTGGCGGAGATATGCTTCGCCTGAAGCAGGAAGACATTGCAATAACTGGACATGCTTTTGAGTGCAGAATCAATGCTGAGGATCCAAAAAACTTCCTTCCAAGCCCGGGCCTTGTGAAGAGGTTCCATGCGCCAGGAGGGCTCGATGTCAGAGTAGACTCACACCTCTACAGTGGATATAGCGTCCCTCCTTTTTACGACTCGCTTATTGGAAAATTAATTTGTAGAGGGAATACTAGAGAAGAGGCTCTGAAAAGGACCCAGATCGCACTTGACGAAACACTCGTTGATGGAATACAGACAAACATACCCTTGCATCGAGAACTCGTCAGAGACATCGGATTTACTGAGGGAGGTGTAAATATTCACTACCTTGAGAAAAAACTAGAAGCCAAAGACTGACTTTAAAGGGTTAGAGCCCGATGAGCTGGCAACAAATTAAAATATGTATTCCATCGAAACACCTTGAGCCTATCGAACAGCAACTAATTCAGCTCGGTGCAATTGCTACCACCTACCTTGACGCGGAAGACCAACCATTATTCCAAACTGAGCCAGGTGAAACCACTGTTTGGGATACGGTATTACTTTCATGTCTGTTCGATCAAAAACTAGATCTTGGCCCAGCCTTAAAATGGCTTAGAGGGAATCCTACAGTTATTAATTCTGACAAGATCACGATTGAAACATTGCAAGATGAAAATTGGGAAAAATCTTGGATGTCGAATTTTCATGCAATACAGATTGAAAGCAACTTTTGGATATGCCCCAGCTGGCAACCCCCGCCTGACCCAAAAGCCATAAACTTATTTATAGACCCTGGCCTCGCGTTCGGCAGTGGTAATCACAACACCACCAAACTTTGCCTACGATGGCTAGCTAAAAGAAACCTAGACAAAAAAACTGTAGTCGACTTTGGGAGCGGTTCTGGAATCCTTGCAATCGCCGCTGCCCTTCTTGGGGCAAAATCTATCATTGCGGTCGATAATGACCCTCAAGCGATTATTGCCACAAAGGACAATGCGTTTCGAAATAATATTAAAAATGGCCATATAAAAACCTTCCTACCAGAACAGTATAAGAAAACTTTTGAAAAACCCCATGCGAACATATTAGTTGCCAATATCTTGGCTAAACCACTGCAGGAACTCGCTCCGTTCTTCGCTAAAATTGTCAACCTTGGTGAAGAAATTGTCTTATCTGGCTTACTCCAAAACCAAGTTGAGGAATTGATATCCACTTATAAACCATGGTTTCGTATAGACGAAATTCATAACGATGAGGAATGGGTGCTTATTTCCGGAACACGCTTAAAAAATTGAAACTCGAAGTGCCTTAAACAAAACGATATAATTTAAGGATATTTTCGAATATTCTGAAAAAACTGGAAACTTGTGATAAACCTCGGCCCTTTCAAATTAAAAAACAACCTATTACTTGCCCCTATGGTTGGGGTCTGTGATGTTCCATTTCGAGAGATATGCGACAAACACGGTGCTGGGCTCACCTTTGGGGAAATGGTTCCTTGTGAAAAAGCTGAAAGAGAAAAAGAACGCCATCTATTGCGTCAAACCAATCCAAAGATACAGGGACCAAAAATAATTCAAATTGCGGGTAGCGATCCAGGGGCAATGTCGAACGCTGCACTTTATAATGAAAAGCTAGGCGCAGATGCAATTGACATCAACATGGGTTGCCCGGCGAAAAAAGTTTTAAAGAAGGCTGCTGGATCCTCGTTATTGCGGGACACAAAACTTGTTGAGCAAATTCTCCATAAAGTGGCGTCCAGCGTAAGTATCCCGGTAACATTAAAGATTCGGACAGGATGGTGCCAAAACTCTCGCAACGGTGTTGAGATAGCGCAAATAGCCGAAGACTGCGGCATTCAGCTTCTGACAGTCCACGGGAGAACTCGGGCCGATCGCTTTATGGGACATGCAGAATACGATACGATTGCGAGTATAAAAGAGTCCGTCAACATTCCAATTATAGCCAACGGAGACATAGACTCGCCCGAGAAGGCCAAGGCCGTAATAGAATACACCAAAGCTGACGGCTTAATGCTTGGAAGAGCGGCGCAAGGGAGGCCTTGGATCTTCAATGAAATTGATTATTTCTTAAAAACCGGGTCGCTAATTACGCCTATTTCTTTGAGTACCCTTCATGAAACCATAAGAGTCCATATATCTAAACTTCACAAATTTTATGGCGATCGACGCGGGCCTTTATATGCTCGCAAGCACGCAACACAATATTTTAAGCCCTATAATGCTAGCACTAATTTCTTGAAAACATTTAATTCAAAAACTGAGCCACTTGAGCAGTTGGACCTTATTGATGCCCTCTTTGCTGAGTCGGAAAACTCATTTTTTTATGAAAGGCGGGAGGAACTCGCAGCATGAAGAAAACTCGCAACATCTTTAGCGGGGAATCAAGAAACTCTGATTCCGATATAACATTGCGCCAAACGGTAGATAAAACGTTAAAGAACTATTTAAATCAAATGTCAGGTCAGCCGGTGAGCAACTTGCACGAGCTGGTCATTAAGGAAGTTGAAGAGCCACTGCTCAGTGCAGTTATGGAGCATACGCGCAATAATCAGAGCAAAGCATCTATCATGCTTGGGCTCAATCGTGGTACCCTGCGAGCGAAATTACGGCATTACGGACTTCTATAAAATTATAGTTTTTCAATCCGCCGACAAAAGTTAACCTGACTTGCAAGAACTCAATTTTTAAACTTAAAAAGATCTTTTTATGATTACAGATAATACTGTTGCTGTTCGTCGCGCATTAATAAGCGTCTCTGACAAAACTGGCATTGTGGAATTTGCTCGTTCGCTTTCTGAACTGGGTATAGAAATTCTCTCCACCGGTGGGACTCATAAATTACTCGCCGATGAAGGGATCGCCGCTATCGAAATTTCGGACTATACCGGTTTTTCCGAAATGATGGATGGCCGAGTTAAGACACTCCATCCAAAGATTCACGGAGGTATTCTCGGCCGAAGAGATATAGATCACGAAGTGATGAAAGAGCACGATGTCCCACCCATAGACCTCGTCGTAGTAAATCTGTACCCGTTTGAGAAAACTGTTGCGAACCCTAGTTGTTTGCTCGAAGAAGCCATAGAAAACATCGATATCGGCGGTCCAACCATGCTGCGTGCTGCTGCAAAAAATCATCGCTTTGTAAGTGTTGCCGTCGACCCACTTGATTACGATGAAATAATAAAAGCACTAAAATCGGGAAATAATGCCATCGAGCATGAGACTCGATTTCATTTCGCACTTAAAGCATTTGAACACACTGCCGCATACGACGGTGCCATTTCTAACTATTTGGGCATTAAAGTCAACGCCTCATCGGACGAACCTTCGTCCAAATTTCCAAGAACTTTCAACACCCAGTTCCACAAAAAGCAGGACATGCGATACGGGGAAAACCCACATCAAGCAGCCGCTTTTTACATTGAAAAATCACCGGTCGAAGCAGGTATTGGAACGATTTCGCAGCTTCAGGGGAAATCGCTCTCGTATAATAACATTGCTGACACTGACGCAGCGCTAGATTGCGTTAAAGCATTCAAAGACCCTGCTTGTGTAATTGTAAAACATGCCAATCCTTGTGGAGTTGCGGTTGCGAAAAATATTTTAACGGCATATCAGTTAGCCTTTGCAACAGACCCTACTTCGGCTTTTGGGGGAATCATAGCTTTCAACCGTGCACTCGACCGAGAGACCGCAGAACTAATTACAAAAAACCAATTTACAGAGGTAATCATTGCGCCGTCAGTCGATAACGCTGCTCTAGAGGCTGTATCTCTTAAACAAAATGTTCGGGTCCTAAGTTGCGGTTCGTGGGCCAATGAACGCCCAATTGGGCTTGATTTAAAACGCGTGAATGGTGGTCTGTTGGTGCAAGATAAAGACATTCGCGAGACGTTTCGGGAAGACCTTGAGATTGTTAGTGGCAGGCACCCGACCGAAGACGAAATCAGAGATCTTCTCTTTGCGTGGAAGGTCGCTCAATTTGTCAAATCAAACGCCATTGTCTATTGTAAAAATCGTCAAACAATCGGAATTGGCGCCGGCCAAATGAGCAGGGTCTACAGTGCACGCATTGCAGGCATAAAGGCCGCAGACGAGGGTCTTGTTGTTCAAGGTTCTGTAATGGCATCAGATGCATTTTTCCCTTTCCGTGACGGAATCGATGCAGCTGCTCAGGCTGGCGTTACCGCCGTGATTCAGCCCGGAGGATCAATGAGGGACGCAGAAGTAATCGAAGCTGCTAACGATGCAGGGATAGCAATGGTCTTTACAAGAGTGCGTCACTTTAAACACTGAAAGAAGAAACACACAAAGGCAGCACAGGATGAAAATACTAATCATTGGTGGTGGCGGACGTGAACACGCCCTAGCTTGGAAAGTTGCACAGAATGATCGCGTTACTGACGTTTATGTAGCACCGGGCAATGGAGGCACTCAATCCGAGAAAAAACTTGTCAATATTCCACTTGACCCGCTTAATTTTGAGGGGCTTGCCACCTTCGCTGAAAAAACTAACATAGACTTGACACTTATTGGTCCTGAGGCTCCTTTGGTAAATGGTATTGTTGACTTTTTTCAAAGTCGAAATCTTCCTTGTTTTGGCCCAAGTATGGCAGCATCGCAGCTAGAGGGGTCAAAAGCGTTTAGCAAAGATTTTCTCAAGCGTCACAAAATTCCAAGTGCGGAATATGAAGTTTTTACAGATCCTGACCAAGCTAAAGCGTTTATTTCTCAAGTCGGCACTCCGATTGTAGTAAAAGCTGATGGCCTCGCGGCCGGAAAAGGTGTCGTCGTTGCTCAGACAGAACGAGACGCCATCGCCGCTATCGATGACATGCTCACTGATGAAAAATATGGCCAAGCTGGACGAAGAATTGTTATAGAAAGCTTCTTGGAAGGCGAAGAGGCAAGTTTCATCGCAATGGTCGACGGAAAAAATATTTTACCAATGGCAACCTCTCAAGATCACAAAACCAGAGATGCAGGCGACAAGGGACCAAATACCGGCGGGATGGGAGCATACTCGCCAGCTCCCGTGCTCGATGAGAAAATGTCTAATCGGGTGATGAGCGAAATCCTCATTCCGACCGTAAGGGGTATGGCGTCAGATGGAATTCCTTACACTGGGTTTCTGTATGCGGGTCTCATGATAGATTCAAAAGGTTCAATAAATGTAATTGAATTCAACTGCCGCTTTGGAGACCCAGAAGCCCAGCCTGTAATGCTTCGGCTGGAATCTGACTTGATCGAGCACTGTATGGCAGCGATTGAAGGAAAGCTTGATCAACAAACAGCAAAATGGGACCCGAGACCCGCTGTGGGCGTTGTTATGGCCGCAAACGGTTATCCAGCCGAATATGCTACTGGAGATAAAATAACGGGACTCGATGAAATCTCTAATCCTGAAGTGAAAATCTTTCATGCTGGAACGGAAATTGTCGATGCGGGGGAAACGGTTACTAGTGGTGGGCGTGTCCTCTGTACGGTAGCATTAGGATCTAGTATTTCTGAAGCTACAAAAAATGCCTACTCAGCAATCAAGAATATCACTTGGAACGGAGCATTCTATAGAAATGACATTGCCTACAGAGCAATAGCACGCGAACATGAGACACTTAGTGAGTAAGGGCCGATGAAAAACAAACTCAACAGACTAGACAACTTTATTACTCAATTTGATCAAGCGCTCAGAACATGCTCTCCCGGAGCACAAACCGGTCGACGTGCGTCTCCAGCTCATGAAGTGGAAAAAGGTACAACAAAGCTTGACAATGACGAGCTGAAGCATGCTGCAGGGCTAATGAGAATCAACCACACTGGTGAAGTATGTGCACAGGCGCTTTATCAAGGACAGGCTATGACCGCAAAACTCGCTCATGTCAGAGCATCGATGGAAGACGCGGCAGCCGAAGAAATAGATCATCTTGATTGGTGCGAAGAGCGACTTTCTGACTTAGACAGCAAGCCCAGTTTATTAAACCCACTTTTTTATACTATGTCTTTCGCGATAGGTGCTGCAGCAGGAATTGCCGGAGACAAATGGAGCCTCGGCTTCGTCGCTGAGACTGAAAAACAAGTCTGTGACCACTTGCGTGATCACCTTAATAACCTGCCAGAAGATGATCACAAAAGCCGCGCTGTATTGCAGCAAATGATAATGGATGAAGAGAAGCATGGAAAAAGTGCTGAGAAAGCAGGAGGTGCCCCATTGCCAAACCTGATCAGCACAGCTATGACTTCTGTCTCACGAGTGATGAAATTTGCAACTTACCGTTTTTAGTCAGTTTTTTTGTTTGAACTCTCAATCACTGTGAAATCATGAGTCACCACAACTCCCCCGTTAGAGAGCATAATAGAGGCAGAGCAATACTTCTCCGCTGACAAGCTAATAGCTCGCTTGACTTGATCTTTCTTCAAGTTTTCACCAGAGACTTGAAAATGAAGATGAATATTTTCAAAGACCGCCGGCACGGCGTCCGCCCTTTTTGCAGTCACTTCGACTTCGCAACCCGTCACTTTTTGACGCGCCTTCTTTAAAATAGTGACAACATCATAGGATGAACAACTGCCCACACTCAAAGCCATCAATTCTAGAGGGCGCATCCCCTTATTTCGACCGCCATTCTCAGTCGCACCATCTAATACGATCGCGTGACCACTACCGGACTCTGCCACAAACATTACATCCTCGACCCACTTTACCTTTGCTTGCATAAAAAACCTTTAGTAAATATTAAAAAAGTGATCTGGGAATTTATTTGAATTAACTATATTCTCCAAACATAATTTCTTTAAGTTTTTCCCCTGGGTTTTCAGCAGCCATGAACGATTCTCCGACTAGAAACCCAAAAATATTATGCTCCATCATTCTTTGAACATCAGCCCTAGTGTGTATCCCACTTTCTGTAATAACAAATCGATCAGCTGGAATTTTTTCTGCTAATTTAATTGAGGTCTCTAAATCTGTTTCAAAAGTATGAAGATTTCGATTATTTATACCGATTAAACAATCGCTTATGATCATCGCTCGGTCCAGTTCCTCTTCGTTGTGAACTTCCAGCAACACATCTAAATCAAATGTCTTTGCATAGTTATTAAGACTCTCAAGCGAATTGTCGTCAAGGATAGATGCGATCAGCAAGATGCAATCCGCACCCAAGGCCCTGGATTCCGCGATCTGATAGGAATCAATAATAAAGTCCTTTCGAATAACAGGAATATCGCAAGCTAGTTTTGCTTCAATTAAATATTCATTTCCCCCGCTAAAATATTTTGTGTCAGTCAATACTGAGAGACAGGTTGCCCCGCTAGATTGATAATCCACGGCATGGGTTTTAGGATTAAAATTTTCCCTAATAATACCTTTTGACGGAGATGCTTTTTTTATTTCGGCAATAACCGCAGGCTGAGAAGCTAGGATCTCCTCAGAGAGCGCTTTTGTGAACCCGCGAACCGATTCTTGCGAAGACGCCTGATTCTCCAAATCACTTTGTGATACTTGTTTTTTGGCCCTCGCTACCTCATCCAGTTTATATGCAACAATCTCGTCAAGGATACTGGAATTCTTCAACTAATTACCTCCAAATTTCATTACAAATTATTACTCTGAAGCTATTTTTGTGAAATTCACGAGTTCTGTAAGCTTCTCGATCGCTGCACCACTAACCAAAATTTCTTTGGCCTTATTAACTCCAGCAGTTAGATCTGAGGCCAAATTAGCCACATAAATTGCGGCGCCCGCATTTAACGCAACGATATCGCCAGCTCCCTTATGAGAATAAGTCAAAGCGTTTTTCAACAAATTAAGGCTTTCTTCAGGGTTGCTGACTTGTAGTTCGGTATAATCCGTTCTTCGAGTAATTCCAAAATCCTCAGGAGTGACCTTGTATTGAAAAACTTTTCCGTCTCGAAGCTCTCCGATACGGGTTGCTGAAGAATAACTAATTTCATCTAGGCCGTCCTCAGCAGCTACAACCAATATATTGCGGCCTCCAAGGTCTCTTAGCACTTCCACTAGCGGCTCAATTAATGCAGGATCATAAACACCCATCACTTGATTCACGGCTCTCGCCGGGTTGGTTAGTGGCCCGAGCAAATTAAAGATCGTTCGTACACCGAGCTCTTTGCGTGCAGTCATGACATGTTTCATAGCGCTGTGATGCGCAGGAGCAAACATAAATCCAACACCGATACTGTCAACGCATTCGGCAACTTTCTCCGCGGAGAGACTCAAAGCGACGCCTGCCGCCTCCAATACGTCAGCACTTCCGCTTTTACTGCTGGCACCGCGATTACCATGCTTTGCAACCCGAGCTCCTGCGACTGCTGCGACAAGTGCAGAAGCGGTCGATATGTTAAATGTATTCGAACTGCTACCGCCGGTTCCACAAGTATCCAGCAAATTTGATCGATCTTGGACAGAAACCGGCACTGCGAGTTCGCGCATTACTCGAGCTGCCGCTGAAATTTCAACCACGTTGGGTCCTTTAATTTGCATTCCGACAAGAAAGCCAGCATTTTGTGCATCGGTGGTTCTGCCTCCCATGACACCTCGCATAACTGATAGCATCTCCTCATCATTAAGGCTTTGCGATGCTATAACTTTTTTAATTGCTTCAGTTATTTCCATAATTTGGCACCGGAATTTCCAATTGTTTAAGAATCAGAGCTCAAAAAATTCTTCAATAGATCATAACCATATTCGCTAAGGATTGACTCGGGATGGAACTGAACACCCTCGACTATATTCTCTTTATGGCGCACACCCATAATCTCGTCTATCTGTTTGTTCTCGTTCTCGGTCCACGCAGAAATCTCTAGACAATCTGGACAAGATTCTTTGTCGATAACTAAGGAATGGTATCTGGTTGCAGTAAAGGGATTCGCAAGCCCGGCGAACACTCCTTCTCCATTGTGGTAAATCTGAGATAACTTGCCATGCATCACTTTATTAGCCCTCACAATGTTTCCACCGAACGCTTGACCAATACTTTGATGACCGAGACAAATTCCTAGCATGGGGATTTTTCCTGCAAAAGCTCGAACTACTTCCAGCGATATTCCGGCTTCATTCGGCGTGCATGGCCCTGGTGAAATTACGATAGCGTGCGGATTCATATCAATTATTTCTGAAACGCTAACAGCATCATTTCTTACAACTGAAACATCGGCGCCCAACTCAGACAAGTATTGGACAATGTTGTAAGTAAAAGAATCATAGTTATCAATCATTAACAACAAGTAAGAATCTCCGCAATGCTCCGATTGTGATAAATTTTGTAGACGTTCAAGACGAGATGATAACAGGACACAGGCCGAATTACTTATGGCACAAGTCTACATATTCTTCGGAAGCGTTATCTTAACAGGGCAACTAAAAGTAACAAAACGATAAAAAGGCTTTCCTAATGGCAGATAAGACCATCTGTTGGTTTCGTCAAGACTTGAGACTTAAAGACAACCCAGCGTTGTCGGCAGCGATCTTAGAAGGTGATACGATTCCGCTTTTTATTCTTGATGATGAAACTCCAAAAGAATGGCGTTTTGGCGCCGCCAGTCGCTGGTGGCTTCATCAGTCACTGATGTCTTTAAATAACAGTCTCGATGGTAACCTCTGGGTCGAGCAAGGTAATCCCGAGGAAATCTTAACACGGATTCTTAAACAAACTGGCGCAAAGAGCGTGCATTGGAATCGTTGCTATGAACCATGGCAAATAGCTCGCGATAAGAGGATTAAAAAAACCCTTACCGATTTCGGATCATCAGTTCAAAGCCACAACGGTTGTCTTCTCTGGGAGCCCTGGACCACACTGAAGAAAGATGGAACACCTTACAAAGTTTTTACTCCTTTCTATAAAAATGGCTTAACAGCACAGCGATCGCCTAGCGAGCCATTAAACATACCTTCGATCTGTGAGTTACTCGAGTGCCCAATGCAAGACGACAAAATCTCGGCTCTTAACTTGTTGCCAGACCAAAATTGGACCAGATCGATCGCATCCGAGTGGACTCCGGGAGAGTCACACGCGCACGCTAGGCTCAAAAATTTTCTCAAACATGGCATACACAATTACAAAGAGGGTCGGGATATCCCAGATAGATCCAGCGTCTCTCGACTATCACCACATCTTAAATTTGGTGAAATTTCTCCCAACTTTGTAGCTTGGCAAGTAAAAAAAGCCGCAGATTCGAAACAAATAGATAACCTCGAGGCAGAACATTTCACTAGAGAGTTAATATGGCGAGAATTCTCTTACTCCCTAATCTACTTCTTCCCAAAAATGACGAATCAGAATTTTAAAAGAGACTTTACAGAGTTTCCATGGCGAAGCGATGAACAAGCTCTCAAGATCTGGCAACAGGGGAAAACTGGATATCCGATTGTCGATGCTGGTATGAGAGAGCTTTGGCAAACAGGATATATGCATAATCGAGTCAGAATGATTGTTGCGTCTTTCTTAACAAAAAATCTTATGGTTCATTGGATCGAAGGGGCTCGTTGGTTTTGGGATTGCCTGGTAGACGCAGACCTGGCAAGTAATACATGCAGTTGGCAGTGGGTAGCCGGAACCGGTGCGGATGCGGCTCCTTACTTTAGGATATTCAATCCAGTGACTCAGTCACAAAAGTTTGACTCAAACGGTGCATATATAAGGAAGTTTGTTCCAGAGCTCGCGTCAGTCCCCATTAAGCATCTGCATGATCCTAGCAATGCTCCGGAAGCTGAGCTCTTGCGTGCCGGCATAACACTTGGTATTCAATATCCACGGGCTATTGTCGACTTGAAAGAAACACGCAAAAGAGCCCTCGACGCCTATAAAGGCATGAGGGAAATTTAGACCGCATACGAGATAACACTATATTTTAAACTTCGTGGTCGCTAACTCCACTGCGCGCACGATAGCCTGGGCCTTACTGAGAGTTTCTTCCCATTCGAGACTAGCAACAGAGTCGGCGACTATCCCCGCACCAGCCTGTACATTGAGCCTCCCATCTTTGATAAGAGCAGTACGAATAGCGATAGCCATATCCATATTTCCATTCCAGCCGAGGTATCCCATCGCCCCACCGTATACTCCTCGCTTCTCTGGCTCAAGCTGATCAATGATTTCCATTGCCCGCACTTTTGGTGCACCGCTCAAAGTACCAACAGGCAGGGTTGAGCGCAAAACATCCAATGCTGACCTATCCTCACTCAGCTCGCTCTCTACGATAGACGCGATATGCATAACATGCGAGTATCTTTCAACAAACATCTGTCGAGGAACTTTCACCGAGCCTATCTTGGATACACGGCCCGAGTCGTTGCGACTCAGATCAATAAGCATTAGATGCTCTGCTAATTCTTTAGAATCATTCAACAATTCTTGCTCTAGAGCCTGATCCTCCTCTTCGGTAGCACCACGTTTTCGTGTCCCCGCCAGAGGCCTGACGGTAATTTTCTTGTCCTCCACTCTTGCTAGAATTTCAGGAGAAGCGCTCACTACATGATGATCACCTAGGTCAAAATAAACCATATAAGGAGAGGGATTTAGGTAACGAAGCGCCCTGTATACGTTAAGAGGATCACCATCGAAAGCCGCAGACATCCGCTGAGAAATCACAACCTGCATCACATCCCCTGCGTCAATGAAATCTTTAATTATGTTGACCGAAGTTTCAAATTTTTCTTTTGTGAAATGGTGAGAAAAATTCACTGCGCTTTTCGTACGACTTGAATCAAAACTCGGTAGGTGCAACGGAGATTTAAGTTCGTTTTGTAAAGAATCTATTCGACTTTGCGCTTTCTTAAACGCGCCCTCATCATTTGGGTCTGCGTTTATGACAAAAGAAATTGTTCCCCTTAAGTTATCGAAAACAACCACCTCCTCAGAAACCATCAGCAAAATATCTGGTGTGGAAAGATCATCTTTCCTTGGAGATTTACCAATGATAGGTTCAGCATAACGAACGGTATCGTAACCAAAATAACCTACGAGCCCTCCGCCAAAAGACGTTCCTTTTGGCAGCTCTGCAACCCGGTACCGATCTTTAAATTTTTCGATAAAAGGGAATGGATCGTCAGCCTCGAGCGACTCAGTTATAACTCCGTCTTTTTCAATAGTAATTTTTCGCTCGACAACTCTTAGGACCACATTCGACTGCAGGCCTATAATAGAAAATCTCCCCCATTTTTCCCCTCCCTGGATGGACTCGAATAAATAACTATGTGCGGTATTTGCAAGTTTTAAATAAATACTTAAGGGAGTCTCAGTGTCCGCTAAAACCTCTCGAACCACAGGCACTCTGTTGTATCCGGCATTTCTAAACGCTTCAAAATCAGAATCTTGCATAGCTTTTCCCAAAACTAATGATGGCGACTTGGCGCAGCGCCAAGCTCAGAGTGCATTGCCTCAATTACAGCACTATAATCGTCAGCCCCGAAAATCGCAGAACCTGCAACAAACATATCAGCGCCAGCATTAGCTATCTCTCTTATATTTTTGATGCCCACACCACCATCTACTTCTAACCGAATAACTTGCCCGCTCTCTTCAATCAAGGCACGTACTTTCGAAAGCTTCTTTAAGGTTGAGGATATAAACTTCTGTCCACCAAAACCCGGATTGACCGACATCAAAAGGATCAAATCTACCTTATCCATAACATACTCAAGACAGTCGAGTGAGGTGCCAGGATTTAAAGCTAAGCCTGCCTTACAGCCTAGATCTCGGATTAACTGAAGGGATCTATCAACGTGTTCACTGGCCTCAGGGTGAAAACTAATGTAGCTAGCGCCAGCTTTCGCGAAACTTTCAATCATTCGATCCACTGGCTTCACCATTAAATGCACATCGATCGGGACCTCAATGCCATGATTTCGCAGAGCCGAACAGACCATAGGACCAAAAGATAAATTAGGTACGTAATGATTATCCATCACGTCAAAATGAACAACATCGGCACCAGCCTCAATAACTCTATCTACCTCCTCTCCTAATCGAGCAAAATCTGCGGCGAGTATAGAGGGTGCAATTAGAAAGTTTTCCATAAGACTCTTCCAATCTTTTATTGATAAAGAAGCGCGTATTTTAACGCCTCGTCACTCAGAAGTCTCTGCCCTTAATTTATTAAACGCTATGTCCGAGCGCGACGGCGATCACAAAGGATTTCATAAGCATTCCTGATATTATTCACGTGATCTTTCGCGCGTAATATAACTTCCTCATTTAGGTCTTGTGCAACCAGCTTATCAGGGTGGTTTTTTGCCATCTGCTTAAGATATGCCTTTCGAATTACCTCCTGCTCCGCGCCTGGCTCAATTTCGAGTATACTGTACGCATCGAAAGCCACCTCTCTCGAAACGGACAATCCAAAATAAGTCTCCCGGTGCATCTCGTCACAACACGCAATAAACTGCGCTTTATTAAATCCAAGTTTTTCTGCCACTCCACGCAGGAAAACCCGATCCTTTAATCGCAAACTCCAATTAAGAATAACTTCTCTACGGGTTTTAGATCTCGAGAACTCGTTGGATGTCTTTTTTAGTAAGGCCGCTTCGCACAACAATCTAAGAATTTGCCAACTCAAATCACTACCTTTACCAACACGAAAAGCAAGCTGATCAACAAAATCAAAACTCTCCCCTGAAAAGACTTTCCCTCGTTCGAAACTCGTTATTGCACGTCTCCTTGAGTTTCCACTGTCATTCAAACTAGCATAGAGACCAAGTTTAGCAATCGCCTGCTCAGCAAACATTATTTCTCGCTTAGATACCCTCCCATCAAGCTTTGCTAGTTTACCAAGCATAAAAAAAAGCGTATCAGTCAGTATAAGCTCAGTGCTCCCACCCGAAGGAATTTCTAAACACCCACCAGACAATCTCTCAAGAAGCGCTTTTTTATATGGTCGGTGTTTCACAAAACAAAATAAATCAATAACGTTATTCGTCGCCATGCGTTTCCTCCAGCGACAGCCTCAATTTTTCAAGTCTCTCCGGCGTGCCAACGTCAAGCCATGTGCCACGGTGTATTTGCCCACCCACTAAACCACACTCAATAGCCGAAGATAATATAGGACGAAGTGGCTGGGGATCGGCCTCTAAATCAGCAAATAATTTTGGATGCATAACGCTTACACCCGCAAAAGTAAATTTAGTTATTTCATCCGTAGCAATCTCTTGTATCCGCCCTGCCGAAGAAAGGTAAAAATCACCAGACGGGTTGTGTGGCGCATGACTTATTAAAACTAGATGGGCCAAATCAGTTTTTGGTTCAATTTTTGGAAGAAGTCTGAAATCAAAATTTGTCCACACATCAGCATTTACAACAATAAAACTTTCGCCTTTAAATTTACCAAGGGCTTTTATTATCCCGCCACCAGTTTCTAGTCGCTCACCCTCAGGTGAATAATCAATTTCAATACCAAGGCGTGATCCATTCCCTAAATGCGCCTCTATCATGTGGCCAAGGTAACAGTGATTAATTACAACCTTATTGACTCCAGCAGCACGTAACTTAATTAGTTGATGTTCTATTAATGTATATTTACCAACTTTTAAAAGTGGTTTTGGTAAATTATTTGTTAAAGGCTGCATCCTCAAGCCCAAGCCCGCTGCTAAAATCATTGCTTGCATCAATCAATCCCCATCGATAAATTCAGATGCCGAAAATTTTAAACGTGTTTCAGCACGAGGGAGTATTTTTTCACTAAACCAACTCGAAAAATTGTTCAAAGGGGAATAGTCCTTGGAAACTTCAAGGAAATAACGAATCGTCAGTGGTAGGTTATCCAAGTACGTTGACTTTTGATCTCTCAAAAAAAGTCTTGAAAAAATTCCCATTACTTTCAAATGCCGTTGCAAACCACATAGATCAAAATCGTTTAAAAATTCAAGTGAGGACTTACCATTTAACTGATCCGCTAATACTTTCCCGCCTTGCCCTGATTGAGCTCCTTCAAAGTATAAGAGCGCCCATCTCGCCTGATCGTTCGTTGGCCACCTTAAGTAACAGTCACGCAACAAAGATACTGCATCATAGGTATAGGGGCCCGAAACAGCATCCTGAAAATCAATTACCCCAAGTTTGTTTATGGCGTCCTTTTCAGTCGCCTCAAGATGCAACAAATTCCGCGAATGAAAATCGCGGTGCACCGCAATTTTCGGCTGCGCATCAATCGAATCTGCTAAAAATAAAAAAGCCTTCTGGATTATTTCTCGTTCTTGCTCAATTAATTTAAGATCGAGAAGACCCTCACAAAACCATTGCGAAAATAATTCCATCTCTTCTAGCAATTGATCCCTGTCAAATACAGGCAACTGAGAACAAGCGACTCCTTTTTGCAAGAGTAAAATCGATCGGATCGCATCAGCATACATACAATCAGTAAATTCGGCCCGCCCTTCATATTTAGCGAGTTCCAGCAACGGAAGCAAAGTGCTGTTCCCAAAATCTTCAAGCAGTAAGAAACCCTTATCAAAACTATTTGCAAAAACTGCTGGCACCCTCACACCAGCTTTCATCAGCAGGCCATCAATTCGAACAAAACTTTCATTATCTTCATGCTCCGGCGGCGAATCTACTGCAATTAAACTATTTATCTGATTTTGTCGCGGAACCAGGTCACTTGTAGCGTTTGCGCAACCACCCTCCAGTTTAAGGCGAAAATATCTTCGAAAACTTGCATCTCCGCTTACAGCTTCAAAAGACTCAGCTGTTACATCGGATAAAGAGCTAAATACGCCGGCGGATTGAAGCCCAGACAGTTGCTGGGAAACCCAATCGGCTAATTCAATTTTGCGCTCATCCTGACTGAAATTTCGCATAAAATCCTTACAACACAATAACTAAAAGAGATCTTAACTTTGCTTTCGACTGGCAATCCCTTATTATCCCCTCGTATAACAACACCGTTTAATTATTAACTAGATATATCATCGGTCCTTTTCCCAATTGTTTGACTAATGATCTGTTATCACTGAAGCTCACTAGAATGCCATTGTGTATCCCTACCAAGAATCGGGCTCCAATTTATGGGCTTTTCCAACGCCCAGAAGCTACACACACGCCGTTATTTGTCGTGATTCTCTCACTACTTCTGCAACCTTGTGTCAGCGTCGCTGAACAGCAGCATCCATTAGTCATATGTGTAGCCGGAAGTAGCGGAAATAATTGGGATTGCAGCAGGGCAGCGAACTCAAACTCGGTTAAAAAGGGTCGCGCTCCACGAAC
>Ga0228615_1000062_pt1 | contig 58945 bp, 59 predicted proteins | sample 16DmetaG_FD_190530 | JGI IMG/M metagenome (GOLD analysis project Ga0228615, IMG submission 190530) | Seawater microbial communities from Monterey Bay, California, United States - 16D | ecosystem: Environmental > Aquatic > Marine > Coastal | place: USA: California | collected 2016-10-17
AACTGGTACTGGCACAGGAACTGGTACTGGCACAGGAACTGGAACTGGCACTGGCACAGGCACAGGAACTGGCACTGGCACTGGCACAGGCACTGGCACAGGCACAGGAACTGGCACTGGCACTGGCACTGGCACTGGCACAGGCACAGGAACTGGTACTGGCACTGGCACTGGTACTGGAGGTGGCGGTGGTAGTAACCCTGGCATAGGTTTGTCATCAGAAGAACAAGCTGCAAATTTAATGGATCAGGCAGATAATACACCAGCATCACAAACTTCTATGAAAACTTTGATGACTACATTTAGTATAGTAGGTAATACGCTAAATACAGAAATACAATCAAATTTAAAAAATGTTATAGCTCAGACAGCATCAATTATTGATCCTAATGGAGTAAATTCGGTAACTATCACTGAAGACCAAATAACAATAACAATGATTCCTACTGGTGAGGGTGAAAATGAAATTTTATTACTAAGAATAGATATTAATGTACCGTCGGAAAATACTGAAACTATAAAAAATAACTTATTTGATAATATGTTTAAAGATGTAGCTACATTTAATAATGCATTAAAAAATGCAGGGATAGAAGAAGAATCTTTAAAAATTCAAAATAGTAATGTAGCTTTGCTAATATTAAGCGACCCATTTACGAATTTAGAAGGATTTGGAAATATGGGAAATTTATTATCAAAATTATTTGGTAATAATGTAAAAGAAGGGCTCTCAAATGGAAATAATAATTTAGGTAATGTATTAATTGGTATAAAAAATAATGATTATACAAAAATTTATTCAAAATCAGGAAATGTATTAAATATTACAATAAATAAAAAAGATGGTGATGGAGTAAAAACATTAATTCAAGATGGAGAATTAAAAATTAAACCTCAAACTCAAGTTTTAACCCCTACTTCTATACCAACAACAACAACAACAACAAATAGACCAGATACTGCAATGTTAGGTAATACTAGTGTAAATATAGGAGATATAAATGTGCCAAATATGCAAAATGTGCCAAATATGCAAAATGTGCCAAATTTACTAGGAGGAGTTCATGGTGGAATATTTTATCCACAATATCCATCATATATAAAAGATGAAAGTGGAAATTATGTTCCATTACATAATCAACAAATAAATCCATATATGTTATCAGGATCGGATCCAATATTAATGAATCAATATAATACTCCATTTAATGGACTATATAGTTCATTTGAAACCGCAATGAATAATCCATCAAATCCACTGGTAAATCCAGTAAATTCAATGAACCCATTAGAATATTCACAAACATTATTTGGACCTTGGACAACGCCAATGATGAGTAAAACAACAAATTTAAATCATAATGAAGATAATGAAAAAGTGAATAATAAAAATAGTTCAAATGATTCGAATAGTTCAAATGATTCGAATAGTTCAAATGATTCGAATAGTTCAAATGATTCAAATAGTTTAAATGATTTAAATGGTTTAAATGGTTCAAATCGTTCAAATAATATTTTTAATAGTATAAATAGTAAAGCAAATAGAATGATGGCTCAAAATGGAGAAGTTGATGAAAATGAAGGAAGTAATGTAAGAATGAATAGAAAATCAGGAAATTCAAATAATAATTTTAGTGAATATAGTAATAATAATGTAAATTCATCAAATAATAATCAGGCGCCGTGTCCTCCGTGTGGAAGATGTCCAGATACATCAAATTTCGAATGTAAAAAAGTTCCAAATTATGAAATGGGATTAGATAACACTTCATTACCTAGACCAATTTTATCAGATTTTTCAACATTTGGAACATAAATAAATAAAAATTAAATAACTAAATAATATTATTAACTAAATATTATTTAGTATTATATACTTTTTCTCAGAATTAAAGGTTGCAAGATTTATCTTTAATTCTTCATTTAAGTATTATTATATTTTTTGAAGACTAGATTTAATTTACTCTCCTCATCCACCTATTTGTGAATACAGAAATCTATTATTTATTGAAGCAAAAGGTCATGGTCTTCTTTTTTTTTGTTTTCTTTTTCTTGTTTTTCTTAATAAATTAATAGAAGAAGGTTTATTGCCGCCTGTTTTTGTTCTTTTTTTTGGTTTTGATTTTCTATATTTACGTTTAGTTGCTTTACCTGTAGCCCCATTATAAGATTTATTTGAAGCTGTATGCGATTTATTTGAAGCTGTATGCGATTGTGTCTCATCTCCAGTCTGGAAGGGATTTTCACCTAAATGTTTAATAGAAGCTAGATGTGTAAACGCTTTGGTATTTTTATCAATCTTCTTGGAATTCCATTTTTTATGTTTCTCCATCTCGGCCACAACTGCCTCTTTATCGAGCTTCAGTCCGATCGGTCCCGACCGTCGGATGGGGATCGGTGATGGCGTCGATCCAGAATGAGACGTTGGCATTCTCGCAATACGTTTGGCTAATTCCATCCTCTCATTTGATGATAACTCATGAGTAAACACTGATTTTCTAGTTGGGACTTTTTTTTTAGGTAAATTATTTGTATTACTACGTGTCCTACGCATTGATATATATATATATATATATATTTATTTTTTATCAATATAAATTTTTTTCTTTAAGCATTTTTTATCAATTTTCATAGTTTTACATTTTTTATTAGCAGGAACAAAACTTAGAACGCATTTAGCTTTATTGCCATATAGAGCGGTGGTGCAACCTTTTTCTTTATTTTTTTTAGTAAAGTTAAATATTTTAGGTTTTTCAATTGTGCATCGAGATCTAAAATTTTCATATCTGTCTCGAACCTGGCAGTAAGTTAAATTAGATTTTTTTCCTAACATTTTATTAATTAATTCATGTAAATTATAAATATAACGAGAGAAAGAATCTCTGTCATTAAATATTTCATTTTTTAATGGATATTTTTTAAAATTATTTACTAAATTAATTCGACAATATTTACATGGTAAAGTATATTGAAGATTTAAAATAAATTGTTTGTATTTATTTTTTTGTAATTTTGTAGGATTAGTAGGATAATTAAAACTAATAGTATGTAAATAATGCCACATAGCAGGTCCCCATGTAGTAGTAACCATGCCATCTCCACTAATATAATCTTTTTTGGTATAAGTTTTTTTTTTTAAAGTTTTATTCATATTATATTAAGTATAGATAATAAAAATTAAATATTTTAAATATATATATATTATGAATAATATTGATAAAGTTTTATTGCAAATGAAAGAAAATTTAAATAATTTAACAAATAATAAATTATTAATAATTTTTGGTATATTATGGTTATTTACAACAGCAATAATAGCATATTTTACATATGTTTCGTATATTAAACCAATGATAACTCAACATAAATTAAATAAAGAATTTGTAAATAAAGATGATAATAGTGATGATATTTTAGTAATGTATTTTTATACTGAGTGGTGTCCATATTGTAAAAAAGCTAAACCAGAATGGAATAAATTTGAAAGCTATGTACATAATAAAAATAAAAGTATAGATTATACTATAAATTTAACAAGTGTAAATTGTGATGAAAATAAAAGTATAGCAGATAAATATAATGTGGATGGTTATCCAACTATAAAATTACTTTATAAAAATAAAGTATATGATTATGATGCCAAAGTAACAAAAGATAGTTTAGTAGAGTTTTTAGATTCAATAAAATAAATATTATTATTCAGATAGTATTTTAATTATAATATTTTCAAATGAAATATCATTATTAGTTAAATTAAATGAAATATCATTATTAGTTAAATTAAATGAAATATCATTATTAGTTAAATTAAATGAAATATCATTATTAGTTAAATTAAACGAAATATCATTATTTTCAAGTGAACTAATGAAATCACTACCAAGTAGTTCTCCTAATTCAATAAGTTTTTTTCTTTCTTCTTTATTGGAAAAAATATAAGACCATAAATTGATATCAAAAGAATATGGAGTAATACTAACATTAATAGTATTTTTAATAGTAATTAGAGTATTATTTTCAATAATCATTATTTTTTTAAATATAGTTCTTATAATGTAAATAATAAATGAAAAAATATTTGTATTTTCATTTAAGTTATTATTAGATGTATCATTTTTATTATAATCATTTTGAATATCATTTTCAATATTATTATATAAATAAGTAGAAGAAGAAGATTTCTCATTAATAAAAACGATAATTTCATTTTTACTACATTTTTCATTATAATAACAATCATATAATGGACAGTTACAACATAAACCCCCATCAAGATAGTATTCACCATTATAATATGGCGGTTTAATCATAATAGGTATAGATGAACTCATACTAATAGCTTCAATAACTGTTAAATTAGGAAAAGTTTTATAATTTAAATCAACTTTAGAAAATTTATTTAAATTACAGGTAAAAATATGCCAATCAATTTTATTAATTTCATAAAATTCTTTTAGTGTAATAGTAATAGGAATATCGGCAGCTAAAAATAATGGTTTAAGAACATTAATAAAGAAATTTTCATCACATAATCCTTTTGTAAAAAATAAATTAAAATAATCAATAGATGAAAAATTTATTAAATTTTCCCATGGTCTTTTTATAAGAAAATCATCAATCCATTCTAATTTTAAATTTAAGATAAAAATTAATGCAATAAAACAACCAATTGATGTAGAATAAATAGATTTAATGTTTTCATAAATTATAATATTATTGTTCATAAGTTTTTTAATTGCACCATAAGATACTAACCCAACAGGTCCGCCTCCACATAATACAATATGTTTTATAGTCATTTAATTATAATTATTTGTAAAATTTTTAATATAATATTATATTTAATATTATATTATGAATGATTCATTATATAATTTTAATGAAAAATCAGATGATGTAGAACAATCTATAAAATTGAATATGGATGAATTATATACAAAAAAACAGAAACAAGATATGAATATTATGAATAATTATAATAAAATTTTAGTAAGAATACATAATAAAATAAAATATATATCAAAACAATTAATAAATGAACAGTGTTGTTGGTATGTTATGCCAGAAATGATGATAGGTATACCAAAATATGATGTAAAAGATTGTACAGCTTATATAATAGAAAAATTAAGAGATAATGGTTTTATAGTAAGATATACTCATCCAAATTTATTATTTATAAGTTGGAAACACTGGGTTCCTAGTTATGTTAGAAGTGAAATAAAGAAAAAAACGGGTCAACAAGTAGATGAATATGGCAATTTAATAAATAAAAATGAAAAAAATGAAACCAATGAAGATAATAATAATTATAATAATTTAATTTTAAATAATAATAATAATAATAATAAAAGTAAATTTGATAAATCAAAAAATGATTATAAAGATATTAAATCGTATAATCCATCGGGTAATTTGATTTATAGTAATAATTTATTGAAAAAATTAGATATTAATAATTAATAAAATTTTTTAGTTTTATTTTTTCTTTTTTTATTTTTTCTTTTTTTCTTTTTTTGTGTTTTTTTTAATTTTTTAGCTTTGCGAGTTTTATATAATTTTTTTTTACCACCAGACTGCATAGTTCTTCTTTTCAACATCTCCTTAGCCCGCATCACTTTTACTGCTTTGATTGCCTCCTCTGGTGTGGCAAAATTTCCCGGGTACATGTCCTTTCCATTTATTGAAAGACGTGCTTTATATGGGTTGCGCTTATTGGAAGTTAAAGTCACATTGGGTAAACGCGATACGATTGCCTTCTTCGCCTTTGCATCCTCCCTAGCCTCTGTATTGCGCTGATCAGTTATGTGACTCTTCCATAATTCTTGAAACTTAGAACGTAGCGCCATAATCTTTTCCTGTTCCAGACTATTTAACTTCTCTCTCGCATATACTAGTTGATTAGGTGGCAAAATATTTGTCAATCTCTTCATTGTCTCGGCTGTTGCTTTCTGTATAATTGATATATTTAGATTAAATTTATACGCCTCACTTATAATGTCGTCTATTCGATTTATTCCTTCATTTTGTGAATTTCTCTCCGCCTCTGCCATATTGATATCTCTAAGTATTATCTTCTCTTGTTCATGTAAACTTTTTATTAGCTTATTCTGCTTCATAGTTTCCATCTCTTTTTCCTGTTTTATAATGCGATCTGATATCGTCTTTATAATAGCTTTTGCTGTGGCTACTTTATCTGCTTTTACTTTTTCTTTTTTATTCGTCGCTGCCTCTGCAATCATTTGTTCAACCATAGAGTTTATTTTATTTTTATCATTTGCATCCATATAACTTGCAGCATCTAATAAAGAATTTACACCAGTTAAATTTCTATGAGACATTAATCTATATAATAATAAAATATTATTTAATAAATATTTTATTAAATATTTAATAAAAATATTTATTAATTTTATTTGATTTTTTTTTTCTTATAAGATTTTTTTTTTTTATTTTTACCTCCTTTATGATCTTTTAGTTGTTCTGATTCTAATTTTGGTTTAGATTCAAGTGTAATAGATTTTTGTTGTAAATCGATTGATTTATCAACTGATGATTCGTCTACCGATGATTTATTTGGAATTTCATTTGTATTTTCGATATGAGATTCTGATTTTGGTTCAGATAGTGATTTATCTTCACCTATTTTTTTATCGTTTATAGATGATACTGTAATATCGGATGTATTTAAATTATCGGAAGAGGCTTGTATTTGGCTCTTAGGTTCAGGTAGTGTTTGAATATCTGATTCAGATTGTGTAAGAATTTCTGTTTGAGGTTGAGATTCCTCTTTAGATTCCTCTTTAGATTCTTCCCTAGATTCCTCTTTAGATTCCTCTTTAGATTCCTCTTTAGATTCTTCCCTAGATTCCTGTCTAGATACAGAATCAGATTTATTTTGAGATGATATTTCTATATTGGTTTCAGGTAGTGATTGTTCTTTAATAGGTGTTTCATATGAAATAGAGCCTTTATTAATTACATTTTTTTCATTTAAAAGTTCAAAAATATTGGCAAGACTATTAAAAAAATTAATGTGTAAATCATAAATAATAATTTTTGCATTTGATGTAAATTTAATAACTTCTTTATAAGTAATATTATCTTTAATTCTGATAATATTGTTTTTTACTTCTTTAATGGAACCATTATCATCTTTAATAATTTTTTCTTTAAATTCAAAAATTTTTAGTATAATTTCATTAAATAATTTATTACGATGTTTAGTATAATCAAAAAACATAGTTTTAAGAATTTTAATAATTCTTTCATAAATACGAGTTTCATCTTTAGTAGTAAAATTAGTTTGAAGTTTATCACATAATTTATTATATTTTTGTAATTTTTGAAATGTAGATTGAAGTTTTTTATCTTTTTCTTGTAAGGTAGAATTATATTTTGATAATAGTTCATTTTCTATTTTTTTAATTTTTTCTAATATAATAGGTGAGGTTTCGTATACTTTATTCATACTATTTTTATTAAATAGTATATTTTTTTTAAAAGCATTATAAATATAGTCAGTATCACATAATATATCAAACATACCGGAATTTTTAAGATTTTTAGTAAATTCTTGTAAACTAGCAGGTAATTCCATGGTAAGTGTAGATTCAGTATTTTTTATATCTTGTGCAAATACAGAATTAATAAATGCGAAAAATACATTATTATATTTAATTTTGTTGGTTATTTTCTTAGGTTTTTGAGTTGATTCATAATCATCATCGTCATCATCGTCATCATCATCATCGTCATCATCATCATCGTCATCATCATCATCATCGTCATCATCATCATCATCATCGTCATCATCATCTTTCTCAACTTTTTTTTTTAGTTCATCGCCATAAAAATCTTCTTCATTTTCATTATAATTATCAGATTCATTATCATTATCTTTATAAGAATTTCTATTAAAAAAATTGCGAATATTATCAAATATTCCTCCACCTACTTGCATTTCATTAGATTCAGTTGATTCAGTGGATTCGGGTAGTTGAGTAGATTCAGTTGGTTCAGTGGATTCGGGTAGTTGAGTAGATTCAGTTGGTTCAGTGGATTCGGGTGATTCTATTAAAGATTTGGATTTTCTATGTGAAGAAATAAATTCTTGATAAGTTAAATTATGATTAAAAGTGCTATAAATACCTTTAATTAATATATATAATTTAACAAAAATTAAAGCAATAATTTTGCAAAGATATTTTTGTTTTTTGGGTCTAAATATTCTTCCATCATTGCTATCTTTAAAAATAAAGTCATTATTATGAATATCGTTTAAATTAAAGATATATAAATTATTAGATTTATTAAATTTAACATCAAATGGAAGTTTAATTTTTTGGATTGCATTTAAATAAAGTTCTTCAGATAGAATATATAAATCAGCACATTCATCGGTAAAATTACTATCTTGGTCATATACTTTTGCATATTTTTTGAAGATAGCGGATTTATATAAGTATGTAGCAAATGATTCTTTTATAAATTCATCAAATTTTTTATTAAGTTGATTTTTAGAAAGTTTATTAGAATTAGTTGAATCAGAAAATAAGAAATCAAAATTAAATAAGTTATCCATAATTATAATAAGTAAATAAAATTATTTATTATAAAATTGATAAAAATATATATATAATTGGTTTAAATATTATTTAATAAATATAGGAGACAATTAAATGGAAATAAAGATAGAAGGTAACAAAGAACTAAATGGTAATGAAAATAATATAACAAAGAAAAACAGAGAAAAAAAGTCAAAAGATATAAAAAAATTATGGTATTTATTTGATACAGTAATAGATAATGATTCAAATAGTGAAATTAAAAAAACAAATCTGGAGTGTGTATATAGGACAAATGAAACTAAAACAATAATTGAAAATGAAATTTGCACTTCATGTAAAACACATTTATTTGTAGGAGATGATGGATTTTTGACTTGTCCAAATAAGCAATGTGGTATAATATATAAAGATAATTTAGATCAAAGCGCGGAATGGAGATTTTATGGAGCAGATGATAATCAAAATAGTGATCCAACTAGATGTGGTATGCCAATAAATCCATTACTAAAGGAGTCTTCTTATAGTTGTAAGGTTTTATGTCCAGGAAGATCAAGTTATGAGATGCATAAAATAAAGAGATATACAGATTGGCAGTCAATGCCATATAAAGAGAAATCACAATATGATGAATTTCAATTAATAACAATAATATCACAAAATGCAGGAATACCAAAAATGATAATAGATGATGCAACAAGATTTCATAAACAAATATCAGAAGCAAAAACATTTAGAGGTTTAAATAGAGATGGTATAATTGCAGCATCAATTTATATATCTTGCCGTGTAAATAATTTTCCACGAACAGCAAAAGAAATTGCGGACATATTTAATTTAGATAATACAAGCGCAACAAAAGGCTGTAAAAATGCATTATCTATAATAAATGATAAAGAACATAATAATAATAATAATGATGAAATTTTAACATTAAATAAAACAACTCCTTTATCTTTTATCGAGAGATATTGTAGTAAATTGAATATAAATAATGAATTAACAAATTTATGTAAATTTATAGCACATAAAATAGATAGATTAAATTTAATACCCGAAAACACACCACACTCAATAGCAGGAGGTATAATATACTTTGTATCTCAAATATGTAATTTAAATATTCCAAAAAATATAATAAATAATATATCAAAAATTAGTGAAGTAACAATAAATAAATGTTATAAAAAATTAGAGCAACATAAATCAGAATTAATTCCAGCAGTAATATTAAAAAAATATGGATAAGATATCGTATATATAATAATAAATTAAATATAAATTATTATATAATGAATGTTCCTAAATTAGTATTTATAGTCCCATATAAAAATAGACCAGAAGAGAAATTATTTTTTTCTATTTATATGAAATATATATTAGAAGATTATGATGAAAATGATTATGAAATATATTATAGTTATCAAATAGAAAATAAACCTTTTAGTAGAGGTGGTACAAAAAATATAGGTTTCATAGCAATAAAAAATAAATATCCAGAAGATTATAAAACTATAACATTTGTTTTTAATGATGTAGATACAGTTCCATGTGAAAAAAATATGTTAAATTATATAACAAATAAAGGTATTGTAAAACATTTTTTTGGCTTTACTTATACTTTAGGAGGTATTTTTTCAATAACAGGAGACGATTTTGAGAAATGTAATGGTTTTCCTAATTTATATGGATGGGGCATAGAAGATAATGAAATGAATGATAGAGTATTAACAAATAATATAAAAATAGATAGAAGTAATTTTCATACTATAAAATCAAAAAGAATAATAAATTTTAATAATAATTCAATACGTATTATAAATAATAAGGAACCAGGAGATTTTAAAAAAAGAAGATTAATAGATAATTTAAATAATATAAATAATTTGGAATATAGTATAGTATGTAATAAAGAAAATCGTTTAAATAATAGTGCAAATGAATTTATAATAAATATAACTAAGTATAAAAGTTTAGAAAATCCATTTAAGCAAGAATATTATTTTCAAGATGTATCTAAATCGGGTAAATTAAGTGCGAATATAATGCAAAAACAACGTTTACGAGAACAATGGTCAATGAAGAAATTTATACAAAATACACATAGATAATTTATTCAACACTAACTACTTTGGCAAGATTACGGGGTTTATCAGGGTTTATTTTTTTAGCAATAGATATATTATATGCAAGATATTGTAATGTAACAGTAAATATGATTTCATTATAATAATCTAACTTTGGTATAATAATATAATTACTACTATTTATATTTAATTCATTAATAACATTAAGTGAATTAGTTATAACTATAATATTAGTTTCTCTCCCAGTAATTTCATAATAAGTTGATTTTAAATTATTATAATTATTTTTATCATTATAATCAATTAATAATATTGTTAGATTATTATAATCTAATAATGCAAATGGTCCATGTTTTAGAGATCCGGCTGAAAAACTTTCACAATGGATATATGTAACTTCTTTAATTTTTAGAGAACCTTCACATGCAACAGGATATAATTTATTTTTACCTAAAATAAAAATACTAGAAATATAATTGTTACAAATAAAATTTTTTACATATTCTAATGATTGTAAAAATTCAAAATTATATAGAAAAGAATATAATGAATTAGATAGACTACGTAAACAATTTATTTTTTTATTATTATTAAAATAGTCATTATTGAACCACATTTCAATAAGAGATAATACAATTAACATAGAAGTAAAAGACTTAGTTGAAGCAACACTAATTTCAGAACCAGCATTTAAATATACTCCACAATCAACTTCTCTAGCAATTAAAGAATCTACGTTATTAACTATACCCAATGTAATACATCCATTATTTTTACAAATATTAAGACAATTATAAACATCAATTGTTTCTCCAGACTGAGTTAAAAAAATACATAAGATTTTTTTTTTATTTTTAATTTTTGGAATAGTTTTCACACTAAATTCTGAAGCATTAATACATTTAACACAAACAAATTTATTATTTGAATTTAAATATAATTCACCAAGTAATCCTGCATTATAACTAGTTCCACAACCAATTAATAAAATATATTCAATATATTCAGAAATTTTAGATAATTGTTCTAATCCACCCAATTTAATTTTATTATCTACAATTCTAGCTCCATAATTATATGCTTTTTGTATGGTTTCGGGTTGTTCCATAATTTCTTTAATCATCCAATGATGATATTCATTACTAATATCAACAATTGAATCATATGATACTTTTTTAATTGTATATTCTTTATTATTATTAATAGATTTATAATCATTATTTGTTACTTTAATAATATCGTGATTATCTAAAACAATATAATCATAAATTAAACCAACAAAACCATTTGATTCTGAAGTACATATTGTATAATTTTCATTACTTCCTAATAATAATGGTGAACCGTGGCGCGTTACATAATATGTATCAAGTTGTTTTGTGTATATAATGATTAATGCCCAAGTTCCTTCTAATTGTTCAATAGTATTTTGAATTGCATCTTCAATATTATTAGACATATATAAAAGATAATATTCTATTAAATTAGCAATTACTTCGGTATCAGTTTCACTTAAAAATTTAAAATTATTTTTAATTAACATAGATTTAATTTTTAAAAAATTATTAATAATACCATTATGAACTAATATGATATTTCCATATTGAGAAATATGAGGATGTGCATTAATATCAGTTTTTCCACCATGCGTAGCCCATCTGCTATGACCAATTGCAATATTAGAAGTTATAGATTTTGATAAAAATAAATCTTGCAATAAAAGAAAACAATCGCTAGTATTTTTAGATGCAAATTTTTCAATAGTATATTTTTCTTTTATTTTATCATAATAACATATACCCATAGAATCATATCCTCTATTTTGGATCAATTCTAGACTATTTAAAATATAATTAATAACATTTTTATTATTTTTAGATAAAATAAAAACAATGCCGCACATATTAAAAATATATACAATAATATTTTTAATATAATTTAAAATAACAAAATATATATATAAAATTTTATAATATGTATAAATGGATATTAAAAAGAAAAATTTTATCAGGAGAATTTTATGATTTAACAGCATCTTCTACTATAGGATTAAAAGGATTTGAAACTGGAAGATTAAAAAATAGTCAAGCCCTTAAGCATGGTATATCAGAAAGTCTAGAAAAATATAAATTAGAATTAGATATTATTTTAAAAGATGAAACTGATGATAAATCAGAGAAAAGGAAAGAACTTGGTTTTATAATTGATAATTGCATAAGCTGTGATAAAGCAATTAATGATTTAATACCTTTAAATATAAATAAAAAATTACAAAATTGGAATACAATTCAAAATAATCCTCCTAGTTTTAATAATTTATTTAAATTTACTATGAATTATTTAAATGGTGGCAATGGCACTAATCAATTTGAAAAACAACCTTTAATAATTACAATTGTAGGTGGGAATCCTTTAAAAATATTTTTTGCAATATTAACCTATTTACATAATGCAGAACAATATGAAGATATTGATTCATTAGTTAAAGATATAATAGAAAGATTTTATAAATATCTAGTAGATTCAAGTCAAATAAATATATTAAAAGATATATTAAAAAATTTAAAGAATTTTTTAGAATTAAGTATAAGTGAAAGTGAAAAAGAAAGTTTAACTCAAAAAGAATATGATTTAGTAAGTGAAGTAGATTTTAATTTATTTAGTATACAGAATGAATTAGATAATAAAATCTCTCAAAATTTACAATTTAGTGATATGGATTTTGCATTAGTACCAAATCAGGATACTGAATTGGATAAAATTTATTTACAAAAAGGAGGTGTAAATAGTAAAAAACAAAAAACAAAACAAGAATCATTAGCCGAAGCTGTTTCATATAAACCAAGTGGTAGAATAACTAGATCAAATGCACCCGCAAATGATAGTAAAAAAAAAAGAAAAGAATTAACTTTTCAAGAAATGCAAGAAAAAGAAGCAAGACAAGCACTAGAAAAAAAGAAACTAAAACAAGATACAATTAAGTCTTCTAAAAATATTAGTAAAACTTCAAAAAAAACAAGAAAATCGGTAAAAACAAGACCTTCAGAAATATATCAAACTAGTAAAGAAAAAAAAAGCCATGGATTTTTATTAGTAAGATTAAAAAGTGCTAATCAATTTCAACAACCTTATGATATAATATCTAAATATATAAAAACTATACTAAAAGAGATAAATGAATTAATAGAATTAAATCCAAATGGTGAAAAATCTTGTAATAATCAAAATGATTTAAAATTATTAGGAAAAACATTAAAACTTTTGTCTCAACCACAATTATTTAGACAAAGTTATTTAAATATTACAGGAATAAGTGAGGATTGTTCTACATTTATAAAATACTTAGAACAATCAAAAAAATTAATAGGGTATTTAACGTCTATGAATATTAATACATTTGTAGACTATTTAAGTGGTAATAGTATAGATAATAATAAGAGATTAGCAGATTTTATGAATTTTTTACATAAAAATGGTAAAAAACAAAATACTTTAATAAAAACATTATTTGATGGAGATGGTAGTAAATTAACAGATAAAGGTGAAATATGTAAACAATATACAAGTAAAGAAGAAGTAATATTTAATTTTGAATCAATAGAGTCAATTTGTGATACAACTAAACCTTTATTTAAAGTTATGAGTGAATTAGTTTTAGAATTTTCTAAAAGAAAAGAAGTAAAAGAAGTTATGAAAATAATAACAAAAAAATTAGCAGGTAATATAGAAGAAATTCCAAATGAAAGTTTTAAATTTCAACGTTGCAAATATGATAATATTTATGTAACTCCTCATTTAGGATATCAATTAGATGAAGGAAATCAATCTTTAAGGAGTATTAATTTTAATGCTGATGATTTACCACCAAATTCAAAAATTACTTCAAATCCTACATATAAACCAATAAATTTAGAATCAAAAAAAATAAAATCAGAAAAAGAAAGAGTAATAGAAAAAGAAATAGAAAAACAACTAGATAATTTAATAGCAGAAGATTATCTAGAAAAAAAATTAATTTCTGATTTTTCAAAATTAAAAATAGCAAAAGGGAATAAAAAACAAGAAACAAGAAATAAGAAATTAAAGAATAAAAGAAAAAAATCAAGAAGAGAGAAATACACCTAATAGAATAAATGCAGTTGATATTATTTTTTTAAAAGTAATAATTTCTTTATAAAATATTTTGTCAAATATATTAGTCAAAATAATTCCTGCACCACACCAAATAGTATATGCAATACTGAGTGAATATTTATTTAAAGATTTTGGAAAAGTATAAAATGAAATACCATAACCAGCATAAACCGGTAAAAACCAAATTTTATTATTTATTGTATTTTTGAGACAGCAAGTAGAGAGAGTTTCTAATAAAATAGAAGTCACTAAGTAACTAGTTGGTTTATCAATCATTGTAATTTGTTGTATAGAATTTGATAAAGGGATATTTGGATAATAATTATTTAAAGCAACTATATGTCTCATAATAATTATATTAATTTGCTAATTATTTTTTAAATAACTTATTTATATAATGAACAATATTCTATATAAAGGATTCTTTAATTTTGAGAGACTAGATTATGTTGTTATTTTAATATTAGCAATAGTATGGATTTTTTTTAGGTTTAAGTTTATTAAAAAAATGTTTTTACAATCCAAAACTAATTCCAAAAAATAAAGATACACTAATACGTTTCTATATTTATGTTACAGAAATATCATAATTAACAATTTTAAAAATAAATTATTTTTTAAATAATTTATTATAAAATGGTATATTAGTTAAAAAAGAAAATTCGCCCTGATTTTTTATATATTCTCCCCCGTCTATTCGTATAATCTCTCCATTTATATAGTCAGCTTTTTTAGAAGTTAAAAATAAAGATAAATTAGCAATTTCTTCTGGTTGACACATACGTTGACTAGGATTAACATAATAATTATAATGTTTAAATATTCCAAATGGATCTAATTTAGACGCACCACCACTATCTGCAATTGGACCTGGCGCAATACCAATAAAACGCATGCCATATTTTGACCATTCTACTGTTAAACCTTTCATTATATTATCTACACCTGCTTTTGCTGCAGCACTTGGTATTACTAATGCAGATGAATGTTCTGAATATGTAGTGGAAATATTTAAAAATACCGCTTTTCTTTTTTTTTCTATGAATGTTTTTCCAAAAATATGATAAATATTAAACGCCCCATTTAAAACTATATCATTAATGCGTTTCCAACCATTGGGAGTTAAATTTTCAAATGGACATAAAAAATTACCAGCAGCATTATTAATAATAATATCTGGTATATTATTTTCTCTCAAAAGTTTGTTTTTAACGTTTAAAATATCGTCATAATTTGATACATCTACACTGTAGCCAATATTATCAATATTGTTTATTTTTTTTAACTTTTCATTTAAATTTTTTATTTTAATTGGATTTCTAGAGAGATTAATAATTTTACCTTTTTCATTAGCATATTTAAATGCTAAATTTTTACCTAATCCACTTGAAGCACCAGTGATTAATATTATTTTATTTTTATACATTAAATAAAAATAAAATAATAACTTTATATAATTTATTTAATATTATTACGTAATTTAAATTCATGGGCCCCATTTAGGATATATTAATTGATAATTATTTAATTATAATAATAATAATAATAATCAATTTTTTATTGATCTAAAAATCATCACCAAAGGTAAAAGCATCGTCTTTATTTTCTACTTTTGTTGCTAAACTATACTCTGCTACGCGCGCCTCAAAAAAATTTGTTTTAGTTTCTATACTAATGGTCTCCATCCATTCAAACGGCATAGATGATCCATAAATTTTATCACCTCCAAGTTGAACAGATAAGCGATCAGCAACAAATTCAATATATTGTTGCATTAACATACCATTCATACCAATTAAACGACACGGTAAAGCATTATTAATAAAATCAATCTCAATATCAACAGCTTCTCTAATAATTTCTTCAATTTTCTGTTTTTTAAGAGGTCTCTCTAATTTACTATGTAATAATACAGCAAATTCAGTATGAAGTGCTTCATCTCTTGAAATTAATTCATTGGAGAAACATAATCCAGGCATGATTCCGCGTTTTTTTAACCAAAAGATAGAACAAAATGCACCACTAAAGAATATACCTTCAACAACAGCAAAAGCTACTAATCGAGTTGCAAAACTAGAACGTTTATCTTGAATCCATTTAATAGCCCAATCTCCTTTTTTTTTTATACATGGATACTCATTTAATGCATTAAATAATTTATGTTTTTGAGTTTTATCTTTAATATAAGTATCAATAAGAGTTGAGTAAGTAATAGAATGAATATTTTCCATAGCAATTTGTAAACCATAAAAAGCACGAGCTTCAGCAAGTTGTATTTCAGACATAAATCTTGAACCAAGATTTTCTAAAACAATTCCATCACTAGCAGCAAAAAATGCTAAAATCATAGAAATGAAATGTTTTTCATCTGCATTAAGATTATCCCAGTGTTTCATATCTTTTGATAAATCAATTTCTTCAGCTCGCCAAAATAAATCTTCTTGTTTTTTATACATTTGCCAAATATCTATGTCCTTAATTGGAAACATTACATACCTATTATCATCATCTTTTAATAGTGGTTCTATAAATGTCTTGCTCATCCTAAATAATATATGTTAATATTTTTATATTTTTTTTAAAATAAGTTTTATAAATTTTAGAAAAAATTTGAAAAATAATTATTATTTTATAAAATAATAATATAAATGTCTATTAGTGTAAAAAATGTTTCTAGAAGTTTAAAGAATGTAGGTAATATTTTTAAAAATGATATTTTAACAAATTTTGTTTTAATTTTAACTATTGCATTATCAGTTGGTTATTTGGTAAATAAAACATATCATGCATTAGTAATATTATATGTTATAGCACTATTAATATTTTTAATATGTAAAAATATAGCTTGTGCTTTAGGAATTTCGATAATATTAACAAATTTATTTTTATCATTAAAAATAATTGATGTAAAAGAAAATTTTGAAGACAAGAATGACATTATTAATATGATGAAAAAATCAAATTCAAAACAAGAAGAAACGAAAGAAAAAATAAAAAAAATAGAAAAAAAAGAAAAGAAAAATTGATTATAAATTAATTATTAAATATAAATAATTTATAATTATAAAGATGAATACTAGTTTAGGAGAAGACATTGCATATGAAGATGAAATAATAAAAAGAACTTTAAGAAATATAAAAAAAAAAGAGAATATTTTAATTTATGAATATGATAATTTAAATAAATTTAAAGAAAATAATTTAAAAGATTTTTTACCTTATATACAAGATGAATTAGAAGAACGTAAAAAATTTTTATTATATAAGAAACTATGTAAAGAAGAACAACATAGTGCAATATTAAAACTTTTAGAATATTTAAATTTAATTGAATCAAAAAATAAAGAATTAGAAACAAATAAATTATTATTAAAATTAAGCTTATTAGAAAAAGAATTAATTCCTTATAAACAAATATTGATGTAAATATTTTATATTTATTATATATAAAATGAATATTAATTTGAAAGGCATAACAGTAAAGAATCTAGTTAAAAATAAATATGTATTATATGTAGTAGCATTAATAGCATTACTTGATATTTTAGGATATATAATGAGACAAGAATTTAGTGCTGTTTTATTTTTCTACTTAGTTGGAATGATTACCTATTTTTACACAAAAAATATGACATTAGTTTTACTAACAAGTTTAATAGTAACAACATTAGCTCATTTATTAAAAAATACAATGGGTTTTAAAGAAGGAATGGAAAATGAAGAAGAAATGGAAAATGAAGAAGGAATTGAAGAAGATGATGAAGAAGAAGAAATTATAAGTCTAGGTAAAAAAAAAATAATAGATAGAATTAAATTACAAGACAAAAGAGCAAAAGATTCGGTAGAAAATTTTGAAAATAAACAAGAATTAACTAAAGAAGAAAAAATTAAAAATGCATTTGAAAAAAAACCACAATTATCAAGTAAAAAAGAAAAAGAAAATTTAAAAAATGTAGGTAAAGATGCTGCAGAAATATTAAATAAATTAGAAAAGAAGGGGATTAAATCAGGTTATACAAATCAACAAAAATTAACTCCTGGTTTGTTTAATATTCCAAATAAAGATCAATTAGAAAAACAATTAGGTCAAGCAGATAAAATTGAAGCAGCATATGATAATTTAGAGCAAGTAATTGGTGAAAATGGAATAAAATCTATGTCTGATTCTACAAAAGAATTAGTAAGACAGCAAAATGAATTATTAAAAGGATTAAAAAATATAACTCCAGCACTTCATGAAGCTATGGGAGCAATTGGAAAAATAGATTTAGGAGGATTAAAATCTATGTTTAATGCAACAACTAGCAAATAAATATATTAATATAATATATTATGCTTAATTTAAAAAATAAATCTTCGTTAATACTTTTATCCGGAATAGTTTCTTATTTATATTTATTATCATCATTATTAAATAAAAAATAATATATTATGTTTTAATATAATATATTATGCTTAATTTAAAAAATAAATCATCATTAATACTTTTATCAGGAATAGTTTCTTATTTATATTTATTTTCATCATTATTAAGTAAAAAATATAATATAATATTTATTTATTTTATAATTTTATTTTCTGGATATTTTATAATTGGTAGTAAAATTTTTCTATATAATTTATTAATAATTATATTTGATATGTTAAATAAAAAATTTTTAATAAGAGAAGGTAATTATGATAAAAAGTTTGAAGCTGGAAAGAGCAACGTTAAAAATAATGATAAAATGAATAAAGAAGGAGGTTCAATAGAATTAGATGGTATGGATGAAGATAATGGTAATAATTTAATGGATAAAATGGATGAAAAAGATCAAGATAATGAAAAGAAAAAAGAAGCAGAACAAGTAGATTTAAAAGATGATGGAAGTAAAAATAATTCAACTACTAGTGAACTATTAAAGTTAGATCTAAAAATATAATAATAAATTCTATTATATATTTTTATTATATATATATAATAAAAATATGGCAAAAAAATGTCCACCAGGAATAATATGTGTTGAAAATTATACTTTCTTATTTTTTGGTTTATTAATTTTAACAGTATTATTTTTTTTATTTATAAATTCTAATAAGACAAGTAATAATATTTTAAATAATCCATCTTGTAATTGTGATATTCCAGGTGAATGTAAAAAAGATAAAAAAGGTTTGTTTCCAAGACCAAGTTATTCTTTTTCAAATGTAAATAATGATATATTGTTAAATCCATATAGTGCGCCAACTAGAGATGACAGAATATTTAATAATTATAATTATAATGGACCAAAAATTCCAATAAATCAACCTACACAATCAGTAGATACTAATTATAGACAAATAGGAATTCTTACACGCGTTCATGGCGGAGAAACAATATTACCATTAATGGGACGACCATTATTTAGTAATAGAGATAAATGGAATTTTTTTACTATGAATGATAAAAATAATATGATTAAATTACCAATTACATTTAAAAATAAAAGTTGTACAAGTGATACTGGTTGTGATAATGTTTATAATGGAGATACAGTATATGTAGAAGGTTATAATGATTTATTTAGAGTTACTGTATATGATAATAATGTAATGCAATATATACCTTATTTATGATAAAATTAATAATATTTAATTAATTAAAATATATAATATTTATTTATTTTAATTAATATGGCGTCCATTGGAATCTCAAATGAAAAGGCTAAGATATATTTAAGTTATAACAAATTTGTCATAGAAACAATGAATAATGAACCTATAGATACAATAGATTTATCAGGAAAATATGTAAGAGTTAAAAATTTATCAATCGATGGAGATATTTCATCTAATCAAATATATAGATTAGATAATAGTATACAATTTTATCAAACTGTAAATGTAATAAATGAAGAAGTTAATAATGGTGATATAACTAATAATATAATTACATCACTTGATACTAATGGTATTTCAAGTAATATAACAGACTGGCGTATATATGATTCTTGGAATATATCTACACTAAATGGCATGCTTAATACTAATCCTAATATGATATTATCTACTACTACAGGAGCTACAATTTTATTAGATGGTTATTATAAAGTTACTGTAAATTTAGTTACTAGATCCAATATTAATAAAACTGCAGTTTCTTTTAGATTGGCCAAAAATAATATAATGGAAGGACCTGTTTGTTGTATAGGAAATACATTAATTGATAATAATATAGAAATATTTGCAGCAAGTGGAACAATAACATGGATATTCAATTGTATCGCAAATGATGAAATATCTATTTATACATCTAGATATGGTGCGCCCGGGAAAGTAGAAACTCCAGAAGGAATTAGTTCATTTTTAATAGAATATAAAGGTAATTAATTTAATGATAATATATATATATATATCTCTCTCGTATAAAAGTATTTAATAATGAAGAAATTATTCTTCAATAAACCATTTACTTTTTTTGCCACCGCCATATTTTTTGGCGTATCCTTTTTCAATAAGCCAATTATTAATACTTTCATTGTCAATAAATATTTCAACTAATAATCTACCATATTTATCAAAATCAAAACATTCAACTGTTACTATATTATTCAATATTTTATCTTTTAAAAAATCACGAACTTGTTTTCCAAATTCTTTTTCTTTTAAATTTTTTGTTCGTAATTCAGGAGTATCTACATTTATAAGTCTACAATTCCATTTATATAATCTATCTGGTTCTTTATCGGTTAAAGGAAAAACAATATGCACAGTATCACCATCATAAACTTTAACAACTTTACCTTCACATTTTCTACCTTCATATGAAAAAACCTTAACTTTGCCGTCTACTTGATCCCAATTAATCATTTATAATATAATAAAATTATATATTTTTGTATTTTTTTCGCAAATTATATATTTTTGTATTTTTTTCGCAAATTATATATTTTTGTATTTTTTTCGCAAATTATATATTTTTTTACGTGTTTTTTTATCATACATTTTTAGTGTTTTGTTGGAAGACATATTTTTTATATTATCTGGAAATAAACTAAATGGTATATTAATTTGTTTTATAGGTTTTTTTGCTAATTCTATCATATGTTTTCTCGTTTTAGGTTTTAGAAATCTCCAAATATAAGGCATTTTATTATGTAATTTAATAACATCAACACTATTAGTTTTTTTTGATTTAATTAACTTCGATTTTTTATTATTGCAAAATTGTTTGTAGTATTTATGTTTTTTTGATGTTTTAGTATACCAATTTTTCATATTACATAGTCCCCAATTATTAGAAGACGCATTAGATTTATCATTTAAAAAAGGAGTCACATAACGAGGTTTACATTCATTCATAGATTCATTTGCAGGTACTCTAGCGCAATTTTTATAAGTTTTAGACATATTATATTATAATAATAATTAAAAAAATATATTATTATAATTTTTAGATTTAAGCACTAGAGTTGAGAGATTGTGTGTAAGGATTGTTTTTAAATGCTGATAATAAATTTGCATCCATTCTATTAGAATTAAATTGCATATCATAACCAGCTGGTCCATTCATTTCACCTAAAAATTCAGCAGATGGAATTAGATTAGGGCCACCTGTAGGAAAATCTTTTCTATCATTTTTTAATATGTTTTCATCTCTATTCATTGAAATATTATTTTGATTATTAAATAAACTCATGGTTCCTTGATTTGGACGATTTTCATAAGTTTTATTAACATTATTATTTTGAGCATATGCAGCATTATATGGTCTTAATCCACTTCCACCTCTTATACCTTGACCTATATATTCTTGATTAGTAGTATCACGTTGATTTTGAACAGGTTGATATTGAGTAGATTGATAACCAGTTCTATGATTTTGACCTTGAACATTTACATAATTCATATCAATTTTACCAGTTGTCATTTCTCTATTTGTAGTTTTAGTTTTATCGTATTCATTATACATATGACCTGTTCTAGCTCCCCCATTAACATTGCCAGATTGTCTTAAATTACCAATTGCATTTTCTTTTCTAGTTGGTTGTAAAATATCTAAAAGTGGTGCAATTACAGCTTTAGCCATACCATAAACCCCTCCCATTTCAGGCATATGTTGATCAGTTGTTCTATTATTGGGTAATAATTTATAACTTTTCACGGCATAATCATTAGGATTTGCAAAATTTTGCCCTTTAGCTGATGCATTTGAAATAGGTAGTCCACTAAGATTTTGTTTTTTAGATTCTTCATAATTTACATCAGTATATGTTGCATTTCCAGATAATGCATGGCTACCGGCACCATAATATTCTCTAGTAGTATCAATTCTATTTTCCATAGGAATTACTTGTGTGCTTCTAATCGGGGGAGCAGTTTCAGAACCAGTAGTAGTAAACCATCTAGTAGGGCCGGATTCATAAAATTTATCAGGATTATGTTTTTCTATTTTACCAATTTTATTATTATCTCCTTGCATTTTAATTATAGAATTTGCAGGTCCTTGATGTCCATTTAAATCAAATGTTTGTTTAGGATTTGTTTCAACTCTTAAATCATTTACACTTTTAGGCATCCAAGTATCTCTAGAAACCATACCAGCATTAAAACCCCCACTTCCTTCGGTACCTCCATTATTAAATCCATTTTTATCTTGTGAACCATATCCTAAATTTAATCCAGGTCCAACTCTTTGTGGTTCCCATAAAGTAACATTATTCATTTTCATTGATTCATTCATTCTTGATTGTATAAAATTTGTATTACTTGCAGTTCCATATGACGTATTTGTATTTTCACCTGGTTTAAAAAGTGGAGCTTGTTCACTTTTACTAAATATTTGACTACCACATCCTTGTTTTAAATCTAAAATTGATTCAGTATTATTAAAATCAGAAGTAGCACCTCTAATTTTTGCACCAAAATAAGGTTGCATGTTATTATGTTTAAATGTATCAGGATTAACAACTTGTCCATTCATAAGAGTAATTTCATTATTGGATTTATTAGATTGTGGAACAAAAAATTTATCTGTGTGTTGATTAGAATTATTATAACTATCTACAGACTGAGTAATTGAATTATCAAAATTATTAAGTTTTTGCATTTGATAATTAGAGAAACCTTCTTTTTTTTTACCACTTAAAAATTCTTCTTTTTGATGTTCTTCTTGCACTTGTTCTTGAAAATTTTCTTTTTTCTTTTCTTGTTCAGATAATATATATAGACTTCCTAATACTACTATTGGAATAGCAATTGCGGCCATTATATAATAATAAATAATATAATAATAAATAATATATTTATTATATTTTTTCTAATAAATATATCATTTATTTATCTAAAAATTAATTTTTATAATTAGTATTTAAAGAATAATAATCTTTTTCTATAATTCTTGAGGATATATTATTATGGAAAGGTATGCATACGTGCTTTTGTGGATCTAATAATAAATATTTAAAATTGTTAGGTGTATTAATAGAATCAATTTCTCTTAATTCCCATGCAGGATTTGTTGCTCTAGGTTGATGTGTAATTTCATTATTTTGAAGAGGATAAATATTAGGATTATATAAATTATTATTATTATTATAATCTAGATAATTATTTTGTTCTATAGAATCACTATTTAATTTTCTAGTAATTCCTTTTAAATCACTTTCTAATTCTGTTTTATTTTGAGATAAATTTGCTCCCCATTTTTGCATACGTAAATGTGGATCATTAAAAAATAAAGGTTTATCACCATTACCAGGAACATTAATTTCATAATTTCCAACGTATGTAGTTTCATCTAAATATTTTTGTATTCTACACGGATCATCGTGAAATCTAGTAAATGCCATTATATATATAATATTATATTTAATTACTTAAAAAAAAAATAAGATATTAACTAAATGAATAGACAATTATTAAATGAATATATAAATAAAAATAAAATAAGTGAATTAATGCAATATATTTCAAATGAATATAATTTACAAAAAGAAAAATTATCAATTAAAAAAATTGATATATTTCAAAATAAACAATTAAAAATAGATATACTAAATCATTTTATCATACTATTAAATAATTCTATACATGATGAAATATCTATTAATAATATAAAGTTTGATGAAGTATTAATAATAGATAGCAATTCAAATATAGAAATTGATTCAAATATAGAAATTGATACTGATTTAACTTATAGTGATATAAAATATATACTAATAGAAAAAATTAGTAAAAAAATTTCAATAGAAGATGAAAATAAATATTTATGCTGTGATAATATATTTCTCATTAATGATACAAAAATATTTACAAATCATGATTGTGATTTAATTACTAGATTTATTGATAATAATATTGAAAATCAATATATTAATAATATATCTTGGATCCGCAACAGCAATACACAATCATTATCTTATATAATTTCAAAAAATAATCCAAATAAAATTTTAAATAAAGAAATAGATAATTTACTATTTAATGTTATTAAAAATTTAATTTCTCATTTAAAAAAAGAAAATAATATACCAATATTAGATAATATGATAGGCGATACAGGTTATCAATTTAGTAAAATTTATGGAGAATCTATTCCATTTTTTGATGGACTACATGAATCTATTAAAGATACAAAAGAAAGATTTTTAAGTATTATAATTTGCTTAAATGATGATTATGAAGGCGGAGAAATATGTTTTCCACTTCAAAATAGAATAATAAAAATGAAAAAAGGAGATATATTAGTTTATCCTCCATATTGGACTCATCCTCATTATTTTAATGATTTATTAAATAAAACATATATGTATACTATGAATACTTGGTTATATTAAATATTAATAACTTAAAAATAAATTTATATTTAAATTAAATAATGTTTGCATTTGATAAAGAAAAATTAAATAATTTAATTGATGATGATAAAATAAAAGATATAATTGATTATGTATCTGAAAAAATTAATGTCCATAGTGAAAGATTAAAACTTGTAACAATAGATGAATTTGAAACAAAAAACTTAACAATTGATAAAAATACTCAATTTGCAATTATTTTAAATAATTCTACTAATGAAATAATTACTATTAATGGTGCAACATTTGAACAAGTTTTATATATTGATAATGTAGAAAATGTAATAATTGAATCTAAATTAGATTATACTAAAACAATTAAATTTTTAGTATTTGAAGATTCTTGTAAAAAATTTAAACATAATGAAACATTAATAAATAGATTTAAACGTGATACTAGTAATAATATTTTTATAATCGAAGATCAAAATATTTTAAATTATGATGATTGTGATTTTTATAGAGAAATTATAGATAATTTTATTAGTAATAATACATATTCTAATATGGTTTGGAAATCTGGAAATAATGTAAATTGTAATACATTTGTAATTAAAAATAATGATTTAATGAATAATTTAAATGAGTATTTAAATCAATCTTTAATAAAGGATATAACAAATAAAACAACAAGAATATTTAATAATATTAAAGAATATTTGGAAAAAAATTATGACTTAAATATTAAAGGAGATTCAGGATTTCAATTTCGTAAAATATATGGACCAACAAGAGTTCATAAAGATGGTATTTATGATTCCGCTAATCTTGCTGATTTTAATAAGACTAGAATAGCAAGTATAGTAATTTGTTTAAATGATGATTATGAAGGTGGAGAATTTTGTTTTCCAATACAAGATATAAAAATTAAATTAAAAAAAGGACAAATAATAGTTTTTCCTCCATATTGGACACATCCTCATTTAACTATGGAATTAAAAAATAGAACATATAGATATACGATAAATAGTTGGTTATATGAAAATTCAGAAAATTTTTTACTGAAAAAGTAAATATATATTTTATAATTTTTTAGAAATATATATTTTTATAGTTTCATTATATAAAATAAACTATACCATCTCGGTCTATTATCAAAAGTCTGCCCACCTCCAGTTGCTTGTATTGATACAGTATGATTATGATTTAGAGCGTTAGATGCTGATTGTTGTATTGTTACTATATGGTCGTGTTGTTGTATTTGTACTCCATGATCATGTGCTATTTGATCCATCGCTACAATATGCTTGTGCGGCTCCGTCTCGTTTTGTATTGTTACTGTATGATTATGATTTAGAGCGTTATCTGTTGATTTTGGTATTGCTACATTATGGCCATGATTTGTTGATGTTTGAGCTATATTTGTATTTGTTAATATATTAGTAGTTAATGTATGATCATGATTGGTTTCGAGGGCTTGAACAGTTGGTCCTGTTATTCCCGAACTGGCCTGACCCGTGGGGTCTGAGTTAGATGCCACTGTTGTGTTCTGTCCCCCTCCCCCCGAGGCCGCATTTATAGTCACCGACGACGAGTTAAAATTGCCCGCGCCCGCCTGGTTGATGTTCATCGAGAACTGGTTTAATTGAGTTGTATTTACCAATCCCTGATTTTGATCATCTGTTAAAATAGAATTTGTACCATCACTCTTTTCACTCGATGAAGAAGCGAAAGCAAAATTACCACTATGGGTGTGGTTGCCGATTTGAGTACTATGGCTGTGGGACCCACAAGAATGCGTATGGGCCGTGCTCTGATGGGTGTGGTGGGGGATGGGATGATCGTGTTGTGGGGCCCAATGGGCGTGATCAACAACTGTTTTTCCCATTGTAATCGTACTTTGTGATGAATTACTTGTTGCTCCATGATCATGATTCACAACTGTTTGGCCTGATGTGGCATCAGGATGAATATGATTCACATCTGTTTGGGATACTTCATTTGGATGAGTATGTGCTACATCTGCGTATGTAGTCCACCCTCCCGTGGCACCAGCATGTGTGCCGCCGCCATGAGAGGTGCCATTGTGAGAATGTTGTTTATCTCCAACTTGAGTAAAGCCATCTGTTGCGCCACCCACGCCGCCTTGCATTGTAACAGTTGTTTGTGAAATTTGATTTGCATGACTATGTTGAGGATCTGTATGTGAACAAGTATTTCCATGACTATGTGAAGGTATTTGTGATGTACTTAATCTATAGTTATCTGTTCCACCAGATTGTCCAGGTTGGTAATGTGTCTCAGAAGCTCCAGAACAAACAATAAATCTACCAGATAAATTAGGAGTTCCATTAGTTCCATCACAAATAGCCCATCCAATAGGCGCAGTTGATGGATTACTAGCACTATACCATATCATAATAGCACCACGGGGAACATGTGCATGTACAACACTATCTACAGTAAGAATCCCGGTTCCTAAATCAAGATTAGTATTTTGAGTATATATATCTCCTCCAGCAGCAGTAATATTTAAATCTTTATTAGAATTAGTAGATATAGTATTTGATTCAATGGTTACATTTTCTACAACAACTTGTCCCGGATCAGATTTTAATATTAAGTCACCATTATCAACATCAATAGTATTTCCGTCTATATTAACATTATCAATATTCATAAAACCTGAAGTAACAACTCCACCATTAGGCCCAAGATTAATATTTGTGTCATGGGTGCTCCAATAATCACCTTGATTATTATAAGTAAATAATTTGTTTACATTAGAAGAATTTTTAACGGAAATACCACCATCAGTAACAGAACTATGATTAGCATTCATTCTAATAATATTATCACTAATATCTACATTGGTAGATTTAATGTAAGTAGTAGTTCCTTTAACATCTAAATTTCCCATAATAACAACTTCACCTTGATCAGCAACACTGCCAGGAATTCCATCACCAGATGGGTCAATTATTAAGCGAGTAGTAGGATTTCCAGCGGAATTATTTTCATATACAGTATAAATTTTACTTCCAGTTGTGACTAATCCATCGGGTGTAAGTGATTGTTTAACATGTAGAATACCACTAACATCAACGTGTGAATTAAAAGAAGAATCATCAATAACTACAAATTTACTCATAAAAGATACATCACTAAATACTGTTAATTGTTCTTTAATATCAACATGATTATTGAATGAAGTATCGTCTTCTACATAAAATTTACTCATAAAAGATACATCACTTAATGCTGTCAATTGGTCTGAAATATCAACGTGGTTGTTAATAGATACGTCGCCTTCAATATTAATATGTCTAATATCAGATATATCTAAATGTTTACCAGAGTTATCAATTATAAGCGCAGAAATATCATTAGCACCATGACGAGTATAATCACCCATTCTTAAAATACGAGTTTTATCCATATATATGGTTCCGGAACCAATAAATAAATCATTCCATCGATAATTGATACTTCCTATATTATAAGATAAATCATCGCGAGGGATAATATTACTAGAAAAATTATTGACACTTAAATCTCCTAAAACAATTAAATCTTGTGTTTTAATAGTTCCTCCACTAACATGAATATTTTCATCAGGCGTTATTGTATTAATACCAATTCTATTTTCGGATGTATCAATTACAATGGTGTTATTTAGGTCAGGAATAAATTGATAATCTGGAGTAATTGAATTAACTGTTGTAATAATTTTATTATAGTCAGTCATTTATATATTATTTATGATAATATTTAGATAATTTTTAGGCAAAATAATAATTAAAATTAGAAATAAATTATTTTCTCTCATTAATTTATAAAATATGAAAAAACATATAAAATCAGCAGATGGATTTTATCATATTAAAGGTAAAAAATATTCATTTTTAAGAGGAGCTAGACGTCAAGTATGGGCTGGAACAGCATATATGACAGAAGGTGGTTTAACAAGAGATAAATTACACTACAATAAACGTGGTCGTATTGTATCAAAAAAAAAATTTAACACAGCAAAAAAAGAAAAACGTCTTCAGCAATATGGATATTTTACTAAAAAAGGTAAATTTGGATATGTTAAAAAAGAAACAAAATCAAGATCTAAATCAAAATCATCAAAAACAAAAAGAAAAAGATAAATGTATTATAAATAATATATTTTTTAATAAAAAATATTATTTTTTTTAATTATAAATTTAATAAATTATAATTAAAAAATAATATAAAGATTTTTTATAATATAAATTATACAGATATCTGTATCTTATGTAGAATAATAATTATATCTCTCTATAGCTCAGTTGGTAGAGCGTGTGACTGTAATTGTATATCAGCGGCAATCACAATGTCCTCCGTTCGATCCGGAGTAGGGAGAGATTAATATCTATTATGTAATATAGATATTAATTAAAAAATTGATATTAATATTAATATTAAATTATATTAAAAATATAGATTTATGAGAAGAGTAAAAAGTGCTCCTGGGAATTTAGCCAAAATGTCACATAATAAAAAAGAAATTAAAAAAACACCATCTATTTTTATGTCTTCAGTAAATGTTCCAATTATAGTAGAAGAAAACAATGATAATAGTTACAAATTAATTAAATCTTTAAAAGAAAATATTAAAATAATGGGAAATTTACTAAAAGATACAGTAGTTGAAATAAATTATGACAAATACAGTTTGGAAGAAATAACAATATTTTCATTTATAGTAGGCTATTTTTCAAATAATATTTTAAAAAAAAATAAATTAAAAGAAATACAAAACTTTCTGGCTAAATCATTTGTGCGATATTTAATAATGTTATTTATTCATACACATATTTTGCATGATAAAATAGATAATAGTATACTAAATGCTATATCATTATCATTACCAATACATATTTAAAAAAAATTGATAATAATATTAAAGATATATTAGTAATAATATTATTATCAATTATTATGAAAATTTTCAGTTGGAATGTTGCTGGATTGCGTGCCAGACTTAAATCAAGTGAAACAAAAAATAATAGTTTAATGACAGCATTATTTAGTGAAATAAGTGAAAGTAAAGATTATAATTATTATGATATAGTTTGTTTGCAAGAAACTAAATGCACTGAAAATGAGGTAACTTTACCTAGTGAAATTGAAATTAGATATCCATATCGTTTTTGGAATTCAACAGATGGAACAAGTCAAAGAAAAGGTTTAAGTGGAACAACTATTTGGTGTAATAGTCCACCCATAACAGCGCTGCCTACACCTGAATTTGATTTAGAAGGAAGGATTGTTGCTGTAGAATTTGAGAAGTTTATTTTGGTAAATGTATATGTTCCAAATTCTCAAAAATTAGATTCCGATAGATTTAAATTTAGAGAACAATGGAATAATAAATTTATAACTTATATTTCAGAATTTGAAAGAGAAGGAAAAAATGTAATAATATGTGGCGATATGAATGTTGCACATTTGGATATTGATATAAGTAATCCAAAATTAAAAAAAAATAAAGTTGCAGGATTCTTTGATTTTGAAAGAATAGATTTTACATTTATGACAGAAAGTTTAAATTTAGTGGATGTATTTAGAAGTTTAAATCCTACAAAACACAGATCAACATATTGGTCAAATTTTATGAAAGGACAGCGAAAGAGTGATAATGGTTGGGGTATTGATTATTTCTTAGTATCAAAAAATTTATTTGAAAGTGATAAAAATATTAGTCAAACAATTGAAAATGAAATATTAGGTTCGGATCATTGTCCAATAATTTTAAATATTAGTCTATAATATGTTTGGTAAATATAAAAAATCATATGTAAGAAGGAACAACTTATATATAATTTTTTTTGGTGTTAAATCTAATAAAAACTCTATTACAATTGAGATGATGAATGTTATATTTTATTAATTTATATATACCTTATTACTTTATTATATAATAATTTACTAACACAGTTTTCATAAATGAAATATATTGTTAATTTTTTAAAAATAATTTTACATTAATTATATAATTATATAATTATAAATTTATATAACTATTTAAAGCTTATTAATAAATATTCTATTATAAATGTCATTAGAAAATAAAATAACTAATCTATCATTAGATAATAATGAAACAAATATTAATAATGTATTAACAATAAAAACTGTTCAAATTGCTCCATTTAGAATTTTAATGACTGCTTTAAAAGATATATTATTAGATACAAATATTGTATTTACAAAAGAAGGTATAAGAATTATTAATATGGATAAAACACATACAATATTAGTTCATTTAGCTTTAAAAGCTTGTAATTTTGAATTTTATGAATGCAAACATGATAAAATTATTGTTGGCGTTAATATGTTTCATTTATTTAAACTTATTACATCTATTGATAATGATGATACTTTAACTATTTATATTGAAAATGATGATTATATTGATGGTGTTGTTACTGAGTTAGGTCTTAAATTTGAAAATGGTGATATTAAACAATCTAAAATTCAAAAATTACGTTTAATTGAGCCTGATCAAGATGAACTTGAAATACCTGATGTGAAATTTTCATCAATTATAAATATGCCTTCATCAGATTTTCAGAAGATAGTGAGAGATTTGGCTAATATTTCAGAAAAATTAGAAATTAAATCAGTTGGAGATGAATTAATTTTTAAATGTTCCGGTCAATATGCTAAAGCAGAAATTAGAAGAACAGAAACACAGGGTTCTATGCAGTTTCTTCAAAAATTAACAAGTGATTCAATTGTCCAAGGAGAGTTTTCTCTAAAAAATTTAGTATATTTTATTAAATGTACTAATTTATGTAATCAAATTGAGATATTTTTGGAAAATAATCGTCCATTAATAGTTAAATATAATGTTGCATCATTAGGAGAAATTAGATTATGTTTAGCTCCATTACCTCCTAGTTCCTGTAATTAATTTACCATTTATATATTTAATTTTAATATATAAATGGAATACGATATTTATAAAAGAAACTCTAATGTTTATTAGTTATAAAAAAAATTGATAAAATAAATCAAACTATCTAATATTATATATTAAAATAATACTATGGATTTAATAAATATTAAAAATGGATTAGGGGATACGCCTCTAATATGTGCTATAAAAAATAAAAATTTTACTATTATAAATAAACTTTTATATAATTCTAATATAGATATAAATATTCAAAATAATATAGGAGATACTGCGTTGATTTATGCTGTTAAAAATAAAGAATTAAGTGTTGTTGAAAAATTATTAAATAGTGTTAATATTGATTTGAATATAAAAAATAATATTGAAAATAATGCTTTAATGTATGCTGTTATAAATAAAGATTTAAATATTATTAAAATTTTGTTAAAGTATGACAATATTGAGATAAATATTAAAAATAATATTGGATATACACCATACACATATGCATTAGAATTTTGTAATAATTATATTATATCATTATTTCAATCATTTTTGAACAAATCAAATACTAATTATCTTCTTATATCAATATGCGATGCAGTTCATAATAAAGATTATACGACAATATCAAATTTGTTACTAAATAAATGTGATATTGATGTAAAAGATAATGATGGATATACCCCGTTTCTATATGCAGTTGCAATGAATGATATAACTACTATAAATTTATTTTTAAATATAGTAGGTTTGTCATGCTTTGAAGAGAAAATTAGAATTGATGGATCAATATATAATGCAGCTTTATTAGCAGGATTTTATAATCATTATAATTTAAGATCTTATTTGGCATGTAAAAGATTAGAGATGTCTAATTTTAAATAACAATACTTTTTCGTGCTTTCTGAATATCATAAAATAATGGATTATCCTTAAATTTTTTTAAAATATCTTTTGTAAAGCATTCTTGATCTCTTGTACCAAGTAAAAAATTAATAATATTGAATTTTTTACCTAAATTTCTTTTTAAAATATAAATATAAATAGTAGTTCCTATAATACTGATTAAGAAACTAATAACAAATAAGAAATTGTTAATATTTGTATATTGTTCAATTAATTTATTATTTTTTTCATTAATTTCTTTATTTTCTTCTAATTTTAATTTTAAATCACTAATATATAAATCAATTATATAAATTAAACCAATTAAAAATATTGCACTCATAGTTATAATTGTAGGTGCTCTCATAATAAAAATAAACCAAAAATATAAAATAACACTTTGATATATTCTCTCGGTTATATTTAATTTATCTTGAACTAATCCTACAAAAAATAACATAATGAAAAATCCAATAATGTGTTTAACGAACATATATTCTTTCATAAAATTTCTTATACCACAAGAATAAATATCTCCTACATAATTTCCAGCAATAATAAATAAAAATATAGATAATTTACTAACTATTTGTGAAAATCCAGTTAAAGATTCAAAATTAATCATATTATATATAGTAGTAGATTTTTTATAATTAATAAAGAATTTCATGTTGTTTATATAAACAATGTTGTTTCTCAATATTACATAAAATATCAATTTTAAAAGGATCTGTTTTTTCATTTTCTAAATTTGGACTAGTTAATTCATTATATATTTCATTTTTTTTTAATTCATCGGTATTTGCAATCCATAATTTTATAATACAAAAATTTTTCTTTGGACTAATTGATATACCATTAATATTATCTAATATAGTTTTATCATTTATTAAAGTTTCGCCAATTAAATAATAATTTAATTTTTTCCATACATCATAAACATATTCTGTTGTTATTTTATATGAAATACACCCTCCTTTACTATTTTCTGGATCTTCCCATATTGGTTTAATATTATTTTTCATAATAAATAACATACATTTTTCAACTATTTCTTTATTTATACCTTCAATTAATGTAATACAATGTTCCAATGTATGAAATGATGATACTTTTTTATAACTATTTATACTCCAATCAGTATCATATGGTAAATGTAGCCATAATGTCCAATTATTATTTAAATCATGCATTATAATTATAATTTAAATAATATATTTAATATTGTTTAATTATATGTTTTTTTTATTTATTTTTTATACACGTCTCTTTTCGGCATTGTTATTCCATCTAAGTTGTTGTTCAGGAGTTAAATTATTCCATTCATTATCTATTATTCTATTTATTGATATTTCTGAATAAGTAGGATATTTTTCTTTTGTTTTTTTATATTTATAAATTCTAAATAATAATTGTCCATCTAATAAATAAGTTTCATTATATTTCTTTTCATATGATTCAAAATCAGTATTATTATATAATTTTCTGTTATTGGGTTCATTAGTATATCTTCCTTTATTATAATCTGCATTATAAAATGGATAATTTGTATTTAAAAATAAAGAAACTTTTTGTATAAAGAAATTCTCTCCAAAAATATTTACCAATCTATCAACTATACTATATTTAATTGGATTATTAGATAAATCATATAAATCATTTACAGGACTATTTAAATTGTAGACGTCTTCTACTTTATCATAAAATTCATGTCTGTAACTATTTCTATCAATTCTCTCTACCGCATTATACCGATCATAAAAATAGGCATATTTTTGTTGATTTAATAAATTAGCGCCACCTAAATAATTATTTGAATTATCAACATAGTTATCAGAAATATCTTTTCCTCGTAATTTTAATTGATCTCTTAAATTTTTTTCATCTGGATTTGTTCCAAATACTTTTAACAATAACGTAGAAATTAATGTCATCATAATAATTGGAATAAATACTAAAAACCAAGCAATAACCTTATATCCTAAATCACATAAAATATTTAATATTACTGAAAAAATAACCATAACTATAAATTTTATAAATGCATCATTTATAACACCTTTATATATATCAATAAAAATTTGTATCAATGAAAAACCAATGAAAATTAATGTTGGTGCACAATTATAAGATAAAATCATATTATATATTATAATAAATGTATATAATATAATTTAAAATATTAATTAATTTCTAATTTTATGTTTTCATTTTTAGAATTTTCTACTAATTTAATTAATTTATCTAATTTTGAATTTATATTACTGAAATTATTTTCATTTTTCATTAAGATACTTGGCTGAAACTGCATATCAGGCAAGAAACTATCAACTTTTGTTATATTTTCCTTACTTTTATTATTAATTACATCTTCTAATTGTTTTATTTTTTCATCTTTTTCTATTAAAAGTTTTGAAAATTCTTTTAATTGCTCTTGTTGTTTCTGCATAATTTGAACTATTTGTTGATTATTTAACTCTATATTTTGTCCATTTTGATTTAAAACTATTTTACCTTCACCTTGTTCTTTTTGTCTTTTCTGATGTTCCATTGCCATTTTTCTTCTATCTTCTTCTATTTCTTTAATTTGTTTTAATACATCAGGTTTATTTTTTGGATCTCCTGCATCATAATTTTGTAATAATTTATCAATTGTATTCATATAAAATTCCTTCATTTCTGTTTCTTTTATAAATTCATCAACTGTTCTATTACATTCTTTTTGAAATTGATTTTGTCCATTTTCTAATAATTTTTTTTTATCAAATGTATTATGTATATGTGAAAATACTAAAATAGTTTTTTTTGGTTCTAATTGGACAAATGGAACTGTATAATTCTTTAAAAATGCTTTCTCTTCTGCTAATGCTGCATGTTCTTCATAACGATGATCTTTTAATAATTCTCTTTTAAATGCAAATGTTCCAGCAGTTGCATGATTAGCACTATATGGGCCAAATTGCCACATTTTTTGAATATGTTTAAACCATATATAAATTTCACTTGCTCCAGCACATAACGCATTTGGATGACTCACTAACATATTTACTGCATGTGAAACTCTTTCTCTCGGATAATAATCATCATCATCCATATATACTATAATATCTCCTGATGATTTATCATGCATAATATTTCTTTTTTTACCTAACGGCATCTTTGTATCATATTTAAAGTATTTTACTTGGGGAATATTTATTACCATATCCTCAATTGGATCTGTTCCATCATCAATAATAATCCATTCCATTTTATCTAGTGGATAATCTTGATTCATAAAATTCTTAATACACATATTCCAAAATGGACGTCTATTAAATGTTGGTGTACAAACACTAATAAAAGGTAACTCACTTTTATCTTTGGTTTTTTTATTTTTTCCCATAATATATTTTTAACAATAATTATATTTATATAATTTTTTATAAATATAATTAAATACTAGTTTTCATTCCTTTAAAAGCTTTATAAACTATAATTATAACTAAAATCATAGACATTACACCGGTTGTTATAGGACTTAATGAATTTGCGGCTGAACCAATTACTCCTATACAAAATAATATTGTTAATAAATCTGCATGACTCTTTAATATACTGAAACATTCTAATGGATTGCTTAATGGTATATAAATAAAATTAAATGTTATACTTATAATTAGATATATCATTGCAATTATTACCATAGAGAAACCAATAATCATATGAAATATTGTTAAAAATATTAATGGGAAAAATAAAAATATATTTCTTAGTATATTTAATACTTTTGCATTTAATTTCATATCTTTTAATGAATAAAATAATTCTGGTCTAAATATTCTATAATAATTTGTTGGTATATTACATCTATCTAATATCGGTCCATAGAATTTTCTAGGGAAAATTGTTGCTAATGGAGTTATTATAAAACCAAACATTGCAATAGTACTTGCTAATCCAATCACTCCACCTAGAATAAATCCAGGACCAAATAAGAAAGTATTTGATTTGGTTAAAAATGTAAAAATAGGCCATATCAACCCAGTTAAAAATATAAACACCATATTGCTTAAAAATGGATTAAATTTAATTATTTTTTGATAACTCAATGATAATTTACTAAAAATTGCATTTAATACAATTCTCGCTGATAATATTGGAAATAAGAAAAAGAAACTTATTGTTTTTGCTAATATTAATACAAATTCACTTTTAATATTATTTTCTGCATAATCAGCTATGTTATATGGTATAGGTTTTTCACCATATATTGAAGTATCATATGATAATGTTATGCATTTTGCCCCGGCATGTTCATATGAAGCAAAATTACTAATTATTCCTTCACTTTTATTACCACCAGTTTGAATAGTTTTACTTTGACTGCAAGACTGATATGGATAATAACAAATATTATTTGGAAACATATAATCAACAATACTAATTTTATCTGATTTTCCAATATTTGCACATTTACTTTTATAATATATACATTCTATTGAATTACCATAACGTAACCAAAATTCATAACAAGTACCAATTATAGCCGTTATTAATAATGACAATATTGAAACAACTATTAATTTAAAAAATTTTGTAATTTTATTTGGATCATCAAATAAGGTATTATATAAAGTTTGAACTTCTTCTTTATGACAAAAATTTCCTATTTTGCCAGTATTAGAATCTAAAAATTTTAAACCTGTTGAATTATCTTTTGTTAGACACTCTGTATTTTCATTTTCATTATAACAACATCCTTCTCTATCTCCATTATAAAACTCTTCGCTACATTTAATTGCTTTCTCATTCCATTCATTAAAACTGTCTGGATTTTCTTCACTCCATTTTACAATATCAATAGTATTAGTATTTACATCTATATATTGACGTGCACTTCTTGGAACACAAAATGTAGAATCTTTATATTTATCAATATCTTCTTTATATAATTGTCTAGCCATTATATTAATATATGTATTTATAATAAAATAAAAGAATTTAAAAATTTATTCTAAATTTAATTATACTATGAATAAGTTTGATTCATTAGAAAAATATTATGATTATAAAGATATATTAATTCTACCAAAACCTTCTTCTATTAATAGTAGAAATCAAGTAGATTTAAATAGAACGTTCAAATTTAATAATGGTTTAATATGGACTGGAGTTCCCATTATTGCCGCAAATATGACAACAGTTGGTACTCTAGGTGTTTATAAAACTCTTGTTAAACATAAAATTATTACAGCACTTCATAAATTTATTCAATTAGAAGATTTAATTGAATATAATACTAATAATCCAAATGATCAATTAGATCCGGAGTATTTTGCTATTTCAACTGGAATTGGTGATAATGATTTTAAAAATCTAGTTAATATTATAGATAATTTTTCTTGTAAATGGATTGTTATTGATATTGCAAATGGTTATATTGATAAATTTAAATCTTTTTGTAAAAAAGTTAGAGAAAAATATAGTGATAAAATTATTATTGCTGGAAATGTATCCACCAAACAAGGAGTTGATGATTTACTAGAATGTGGAGTTGATATTGTAAAAGTAGGTATTGGTGGTGGTAGTGCATGTACTACTAGAATTCAAACAGGTATTGGAATGCCGCAATTTTCATGTACATTAAAATGTAGTGAATCTAAAAAAAATAATAAATATATTATTAGTGATGGAGGAATTACTTGTCCTGGTGATATGGCTAAATCTTTTGGTGCGGGTGCTGATTTTGTAATGATGGGTGGTGAATTTGCAGGACATTATGAAAATCCAGGAGAAGTTATAGAAGAAAATGGTGAACATTATAAGTTTTTTTATGGTATGAGTTCATCTTATGCTATGAAAAATAATTATGCCGGTAACAATAATACTAATTATCGCTCTTCTGAAGGTAGAGAAATTAAAGTAAAATACAAAGGAATGTTAGATAATACTGTAAAAAATTATTTAGGTGGATTAAGAAGCACTTGCACATATACTAATTCATTATCTATTGAACTATTAGCTTCTAATTGTAAATTTATCTTAGTAAATAATCAATACAATAGTAATTTAGTAAATGGAAAATAAATAATATTATTTTATAACTATAATATAATATTATGAAATTAAATAATACAGTTAAATTTATCATATTAGTATTAATTATATTATCTTGTTTATGTATTTTATATTTTTGTCAATTTCCAATTCAAGAAGGTTTAAATAATATTGATTGCTCTAAATGTGAAATTAAACCTAGTGCAGGTAATTGTATACAAATAAAAGATTTAAGTTATGCAGATTTTGGTGAAAATATTCAAAATATAGATTTTGATGTAATTGATACTAGTTATGTATTTTGTCCTTGGACTCCTAATTGTGGTAATTTAAATAATATTATGTCTCAATCAAAACGACTAGAATTATCAAATGAAGATATACAATCTGGAATTAAAAATAACGTTCAATGTTGTAAGGATGATACATTTTATAATAATAATACTACCAATATAAATATGTTACCACAATTAAAACATGTTAAAAATATTTGCTCAAGAATAAATAATAGCAATAATCTTATTAATATTGCTAATAAAGCAGATAATGATTATTTAAAATTAAGAGCATTATGTAATCAAACCGATTTATCTGGACTTTATTTAAATAAACAAGTAACATTTAGTGGACTTATTCTTGAAGATCCAAACTTAACTATTCAAGAAATTATTGATTATCAAAATATTTTAGAAATTAAATTGGTTAATACTGGCGGTGAAATTAAACGAAATCAAGAAGTAACTTTATTAAACGATGAATTAAAACGTTTGGATTTAACAAATCCTGATGATTTAAATAGAAAACAACAAATTCAAAATAATTTAGCAAATAATTACTTTTTATCTACTATTTCAAATGAAAGATTTCAATATAACTTACTTGATAATACTGGTACATCATTAGGTGAAAGTTATATTTTACAAGAAAATGAATTTTTTAATTGTTTTGGAAATAAAGAAAAGGTTAAAACTTTTGAAGATATTAGTTTTTCTAAATCTGATTTAAATCAATTTAATGAGGAAAATTATTTTGATGTTGATGATAGTGCATCTTATAAAACTATGCAAGATACTACGCAACGACCATATCCATCTGCTGAAGATTTTGAAATGGAACTTAAAAATCTTCCCTCTATTCAAGAATCAAATAATGTTTCTGCAAGTGTTATTAATAGTTATCTTAATTCTATTAATCATTTTTATCAAAAACAATTTGACGCCTTAATTAGAGCTGGAACTCATGTTGTTCCTCAAACTCTTCAATTTGATAATGATTCATTATCTACTAAACCTAGCACTTTCTTTGTATATGATGCTTCTATTAATACTAATTTTGAATGTGAACCAAGTGTAACTAATGATGATACATTCAAATATTGTGGTCCTGCTTCTTATTATACTGAATTTAAACCTTAAAAACTTATTTAAATACTTTTTATAATATATTTAAAAGTATTTAATTATTTTGAACTTCTTTTTTTACTTACTGTTATTGTTCTTAATGAACTTCTTTTACTTGAACGTCTAACTTTTCTATTACGTCTACTAGTAATAGTTATTGATTTTCTAGGTGAGCCTGTTTTTTTTGGTGATTTTGATACATTAGAAAATTGTTTTTTCATATTTTTTTCATATTTATCTATTGCCTTATTGTCTTCTATTAATAATAAATTATTAATTTTCATTGTTTTTACTTTATTTTCTAAAATATTTCTGTATTCTTGGTCTTCTATAGACATTTTTTTAGGGAAAAATTTAACTGCTGGCTCACATACTTCACTAAATATTTTACTTAATTTTTCTTTTGGTAATTTTACAAATTTTTGAACTATAACTCTATCTAATTTATCTAATTTACTTAAACTTAATTTTGCTGGTGCTGATTTAATTTTTCTAGATGACATTGATTTTGTTTTACTTAATGAAAATGATTTTACATTTTGTGATAAACCCCGCGCTTTTTTCGCTGTTCTTTTTCTTCTTTTTCCTCCACCTTCAAAATATTCTATTAATTCTTCATGTGTTACTTCTTCTGATGTCATCATTATTATTGCTAATTTTAAATTTGGTATTTCTTCTTTTTCCAAAAAATTCTCTAATTCTTTCTCTTTTTTATCAAAATTTTCTGCTCTTTTTCCACCTTTCTTAGCTATTTCATTTACTATAGTAGTTGAATATCCATTTTCTTTTAATATTTTCTCCGACATCCATATTACAAAAAATTCACATAGTTGGTCTAAATTTACCACCTTCGATTTATTTACTTCTACTTTTGCCGCTTCTTGAAATTCTTCTCTCCATTCTGATTTAATTGTATAATCAAAATTAAATCCATAATCTTCTTCAGCTTCTTCTGGTAATGTTGAATTTGGTTTTAATAAATTTAAAAATTTATTTAATGCAAATTTATGAAGTCTTCCTTTACATGAATTTGGAGGTGTTAGTTTACTAGGATCATTAAATCCTATTATATAGTCCCTTGTTATTTCATCATCTACTGCGTCAACATTTCCTTCATTATAATGTTTTAATGTATCTACTATTGATGGGGTTGGTTCAACATCCATAGTCATAATAAATTTTTCTGCTACTTGCGAATGAATTGTTACAAATCTTTCTACCATGCCTAATGTACAACTTCTTCCTCCTGCGCCATGCGCATTAAATATATCATAAAAATAAAATTCAAAAAAATTATAAATATAACTTGCTGGACAATCAAATAAAAATAATAATGAATCTAATACTAACTCTAACCAACACCATTTTCCAGGTGTTCCATTTCGCAATGGATTTTTTTGACTCGTTAATATATTTATAAAATCATCTGTTATTATACTTTCAAAATCTATTTTTAATTTTCTTAATTGCTCTTTACTATATTGTATTTTTTGTGTTATTATAATAATAATAAATTTATCAAATGTTAATTTTACATTTTTTTTTAAATTTGATGGTAAATCTCCTTTTGTTTTTATTTCTTCTATAAACTGTGTATACATTTCTATTGCAGGATGATACATAATATCGTTAATATTTTTTTCATTTGTGCATAAATTATAAAATGCTTTGTATTTTTCTCTATTATTTATTATAAATTGTGCTCTAGAATGTGTTTCATTTGCATTATTTTGTAATTCACCAAAATTTATATGATCAGTATTTAATGCTAATCCTATATCAATTGTATTTTCAAAATCAGTATTTTCATTTGTTACTGAATTTCTAAAATTTACTCCTGTTATTTTTGCTACCTGAAAAACAGTTCCTATTAAATTACAATTTGTCATATCTGCATTTGTTAAATCTACATTAGTAAAATTTGCTGCATTTAATGTTGGTCTTCCTGAACTATCTTTTGCAATTTTTGTAAAATCAAATGATTCAAAACCATCTAGTCCTTGAAATCTACAAGTTTTTAAATTTGCTTCATTAAATGATGTTGGCGGAATAAAATATAATATTCTATTATCATGAGTTGTAATATAATCCCATGCTCTGATATTTTTTGATTTTATAAATTCCTCTGCATTTGTAAAACCTGTATTTATATAATCTCTATGTTTTAATTCATATACATCTTTGTGTCCATTTCCTAATCGTAAACTTTCCCTTGTATATGAATCATTTACAAACTTATTATGTAATAAATCTCCTACATTAACATTTATTTCTTTCATGTCTATTTTTTTTGGATCTTTTGATATTATACATGACGGATCTGTTAGTGCAAATCCTCTTCCTAACCAATTTATTTGTTCTATACAATTAACTCTTGCTGCAAAATCTCCTCGTTCTAAATTACAATAATCAAAATTTGTTCCTAATAAATCATTACATATAAAATGACAGTTTCTCATATCTAATATAGTGTTATCTCCAAATGCTGCTTCATAATTAAATACAAAATTTAGTAGATTACAATATATAAATTTAACATCATTCAATTTACAGTCATTTGTGATTAATAAATTAAATTCACTATGTGATGGTGTTGTAAAATAACATTTTACAAAATCTGTTTGTATTAATTTTGAATTCTTAATTATACAACATCTACCTGCTAACATACAATTTTCAAATTTACAATTAATTAATTCACAATTTTCAAACATAGATTTAGAAAAATGTGTTGACGAAAAATGTATATTTTCTAATTTGCAATTAACAAATTTTACTTCATAGAGATCTATTCCTACAAATCCACTGTTATTATGTATTTTATAGATATTGTGTTTTAGTTGACAATTTATAAATAATGTTGGATTTGTTTTTGTATTAGCTGGAGCGCTAAACATAAAATCATCAAACTTACAATCTTCATAAATTAGATATGGAGAATTTATGACATCTATTCTTTTAATATTTAATACATCTTTATTTCTAGATGCTCTTCCTACTATTTCATCTACGCAACTGAACTTCATATTATATTTTGTATCAACTAATCCTAACCTTGGTGATATTGTATTATTTGGATATCTAAATTGTGTATTAAATTTAAAATTACACTTATAAAATCTTGTTGCTCCAAGACTTCTATCAAATCCATGAACTTGATTTGGTTGAATTAGTGAACCTACATTTAAATTTATAAATTTTACACCAAAAAAATCACATTCTTCAAATAAACAATTTTCTAATTTTGTATTTTCAAATTCCATAGTGTCATAAGTTCCTTTTTTCTTTTCAGATCTTAAAGTTTGTTTTCTATCTAATATATTCATATATTGATCTGCATAAACTCCTTTAAGAAATTTACATAATTTAAAATGAATAGTAGTAAAATTGGTACTTTTAAATCCTGTATTTACAAATATAGAATTTAATATTTTTTTAACAAGAACTCCTTTTTCATATCCTAATGACTTTGCTCCAAATTTACAATAATATAAATACAAATTTTTTATAACATTTGGTGTTCCCCTTAGTCTTAATTCTTCTAATATTTTTATTCTATAATTTGCTTTTACACCTAAACCAGTGCACATATAATCTCCTAAACTTTTATATTTTTCATCAATGGCCATTTTTTTTCTGTAGTTTTTACTTATAATTGTCGCTGCTAATGATTTACCTTCTTTTTTTTTTAATGCCAAACTTTTTATTGCTGATTTTATTGTGTCTGCTGCTTTATTTTGTTTTGCTCCTAAAATTAATCTATCTACCTGCCTTACTTCATTATTCTTTTCTTCTAAGTGTTTTAATAGCATTTCTTTTAATTTTTTTATATTGTCAGACATTTATATATAATAATATATATAAATGAAAAAAAAATATAACAATAATAATATTTTTAAATATAAATTATGTTTATTGTTTATTTTAATTATAATAATTTATTGTGTAAATGGATATACAATAGAGAGATATTATCAATTTTATCCTACTATTAATATTTATCCTAATAATTTTAATGAAGTTAAAATTGTTGAAAAATATGTAAAAGAAAAAAATCAAATGATGAATAATTTTATTAAATTAACAGACAAAAGTGTTTCCTATGCTTTTCAAGATATTGTAATCGAATCAAGAGAACAATTAAGTGAAATGGAAGAACATATTGTTCCATTTATTACATTTTTTAAAAATTTATTTAATAGAGCAAGACCCAAACAAATTAATACTAATATTAGTGTTTTTGAATCAATCTCAGCAAATACACCCGCATTTCCATCTGGACATACATGCCAAGCATTTTATTTAGCAAAAAAATTAAGTATAAAATATCCTGAAAAGAGAGAAATATTATTTGAATTAGCTGAAAAATGTGGACAAGCACGAATTTATGCTGGTTTACATTATCCTAGTGACCATGAATTTTCTAAATTTTTAATCAACTTTTTATAACTACATATATATAATGTTAAATAAAACAAGGAAATTATGTGCTAGTTGTTTAAAATTTAATTTTAATAAAACTTTGAGATCTAGTAATAAAAGAAAACCAAAATGGTTAAATAAAATTGATTATGTTAAAGAATTTGTAGAAAAAAATTCGAAAAATTTTAATAATAGACAACCAAAAAATTACAATAAAGTTATTAAAATACATATTGGAGTAAGATTTAGTAATAGAAAAATTTTATATTGGGCTGCAAAACCTAGTAATAAATTAACAATTAATGGTGCTAAAGAAGCATATGGAAATTTTTCAAATAGTGGAGTTGCAACTATTGATGAAAATGGATACGCTAAAATTAAATTTTTAGTTCCTCAAAACTATAAAACTATTATTAAAAATGAAAAAACCTACACTTCTTTTTTTAAACATATTCATTATGTTATTTCTGATAACAATAATGATGCATGGATTTTTAAAATTTTTACAAAATTAATTCATAATAATTATGATTATAAACAATTATTACAAAAATTAAATTCTAAGGAAGCTATTATTTTAAATGTTTTACCTAGTGAATATTATGCAAAAGATCACATTCCTAACACTTTTAATTTACCTGTCTCACAAATAAAAAAAATGTCTATTAATGAATTGAATACATGGTTTAATTCAATTATTGATTTACATTATCCAAAAGTTAAAAAATTATTAAATAAGAAATTACAATATTATGAAATTCCAATAATATGTTATTGTGCTCATAATAAATGTAGTGCTTCTAAAAATGGCGCCGAAGAATTAATGAAAAAAGGATTTGTAAATGTTAGTCTATATGAAGATGGTATGAGAGATTATAACAAACAAAATAAAAATTAATATATTATTTAAATCTTTAAATAATATATATGTTATGACAAATTATGATATAATAATAATTGGCGGAGGAATTAGTGGAATATATACTATGTATAATTTAAAAAAAAAATATCCAAAATTAAAAGTTTTACTATTAGAAAAAAACAATAGATTTGGTGGTAGAATATATACATATTTTGAAAAAATTAATGGACAAACCTATAAAATGGATTTAGGTGCTGGAAGATTAGCATTTCATCATAAAAAAATTATGAATTTATTAGATGATTTAAAGTTAAAACATGAAATTATTCCTATAACAAACACCAAAAATTATATTGAATATAACAAAAAAACAAGTAATGTAATTAATAAATCTAAAGAAAAACAATTAATTAGTGATTTATTATTTCAATTTTTTAATAGCTCTAAAATTGCTAATCTTAGTCATAGTTTATTAAAAAAATTAAATTTAAATCAATTATTTTCGAAGTTTTTTTCAAGAAAAATGTGTAAAAATATAGAAAATACATTTGAATATAAATGCAAATTAAAATATTTTAATGCAGATGATGCCGTATATTATTTTAAACACGATTATAATAAATATAGCAAATTTTTTGTTTTAAAAAATGGATTACATATTATGATTGATGGAATGTTAGATAAAATTAAAACTACTAAAAATTATGTTTTTAAAAAAAATATGAATGTTAAAAAAATTAATTATGATGTGGAGAGAAATCTATATAATATTAAATATAATACTATAAACTCTACACATAGTGTATATTCTAAATTTGTTATATGTGCTTTACCCAGAAAAGATTTAATTAAATTTGATATTCTCTCCCCATATATGAGAGAATTAAATACTATTAATGAAATATCTAAAATGCGTATTTTTGAAATATATGATACTAAAACTACAGATGCATGGTTTAAAGATTTACCAAAACTATCTACTAATGATGAATTACAATTTATAATTCCCATTGACCCTAAATCAGGATTAATTATGTCTTCATATAATGAAAATCTCTCTACTAATCAAAATTATTGGCTTAATTTATACAATAAAAGTAAAAAGAATTTTAAAAGTAAATTAAATCAAAAGTTAAATAACATATTCAGTGTTTTTAATATTGTTGTGCCACAAAGTATATATGTTAAATTATATTATTGGTCTATGGGTGTTGCTGCATGGAAAACAAATGTAGATAGTAAGTATATCTCTCAAAAAATAATAAATTTAATGCCAAATTTTTATATATGTGGAGAGAATTATTCAAATTATCAAGCTTGGTGTGAAGGTGCATTACAAACCTCTGAAGAAGTTACCAACAGAATTTCTTGTATTTTAGATAATATGAAACATAATAAAACAAAAAAAAATAAACCCAAATTTTAATCAAAATTTATTAAATCACCACATATTACATTTGGCGATTGTTTTATTGTCTTATTTTGCAATTCTATATTTAATTTTTCTAAAATTTCATATTTTTTTTTAATTTTATCTAATTCGTCTTTGTATTCATAATTTAACTTTTTAATTTCTCTCAATTCTTTACATTTATTTTCAAATGCATCATTTAAATTATTTGAAGAACCAAATTCTTCTTTATATAATTTATTTGCTGGATAAAGACATCTTTTCTTGTGCTTTGCTGTATTAAAATGACTTGCAATCATACCTGAATATCTTTTAGGATAAAATGTATTTCCACAACAAATACAACCTAGAGGAAATTTATTTTGTAAATCTCTAATATTTAAATCTATCTTTTCTGTATTAGTTTCATCTATTTTTGGTTCATAATTTGGTAGAACTTCAATAAGTGACATTAGATTATTTATATTTAATTTAAATTTTTAAATTAATTTTAATATATAATAAAAAAAATAAAATATGAATTTATTTAGATAAAAATAAAAAATAAAAAATAAAAAATAAAAAATAATAATATAATATATATATGAATTTATCTAGAAAAAATAAGAAAATTCTTAATAAAAGATATAGTAAAAAATTTACTACAAAACCAAGAAAAAAACCAATAAAAAAATCAAGAAAAAAACCAATAAAAAAATCAAGAAAAAAAATAACTACTAAATTAAGAAAAAAATATAATAAAAACAAACTTAAATTTAATAAAATTTATAGTGGTGGTGTAAATGACCAGCATAATAAAGTAAATGACCAACATAATAAAAATATTCAACTTGTGGGAGATCTGAATAATGCATTGAATCCGGCGAAGGAGCTCATGGCGGGGGTGGCGGAGGATATGAATAACTTAGATATTATACTTAGTAAGTTGACGCAAGAAAAAGACGAAGTGAGACAACATCTGAGAAATGCCGAGGCAAAGTGGAATGAATTACTTAAAACCTACATCGACTCTGATTCCTCCATGAAAAAATTGTTGCAAAATGTGATTGAAACTGGGCTGGCGAAAGAGCCGGAGGAGGCGATGGCGGCGGCAGATAAATGGCACCAAAAAATGTTGGATACTAATTTATCCATGCCTAATGCTTTTACAGATGTAAAAAATTGGTTAAAGTTAAATACGGAAGGCATAAATGACAAAGAGCAGAAAGCGTTGAGTGTAGCCAAGGGGCAGACAAAAACAGCATTATACAATGTGAATATTTGTAATGAATATTTAGATAATCTGTATGAAGAAGTAGTTGACTTGCTGGAAAGATCCGATACGGTGCGAGAATGAGATGCCGGTATAAGTAACAATTGATTATTATATATTATTAAATTTAAATTTTTAAATTAATTTAAATTTAACACATAAATCAATATATTTTTGGTTTACATATAGAACAAATAATTTTATTAGTAAATTTAGTTTCAATACTATTCCAAATAGTATTTTTATTACAATTACTACATACAAAATACATATGATCTATATCTAACAATCCTTCGTCATAGTCATTAGTTAAACGTATATTAATTAAATCATATATTAATTCTATTAGTTTTTCTTTAGATTTAGATTCATATGATATATCTAAAATCCCACTATTATATAAAATATCAATTGCATCATCTATTTCATATGAAATTTTTTCTGCTTGATATTTACAATATGTTTCAGTATCAAACATATTAAATAAGCAATTATAAATAGATTGATAAAAACAATCATATATACTGCAGCCAGAACCACCGGATTCTCTAATATGCCACCTATTAACAAAAGGTCTGATAAATTTATTTATATTGTATTCAATACCATCTCTTAAAATTTTTAAACTTTTTTTTTGTTTTTCATAATGTTCATCTTCATTTTTAAATACTACTTGTGGACGTTTGTTTTTCATTATTATTTTTTCATCAAGTTTTAATTTATTCATAGTATCGCATATTTCTTTATCATACAATACTGATGATGCTTTAATTAAATTTTCCATATAGATTAAAATATATTAAAATCATATTTTTAAATTAATACATAAATATTTAGATAATATAAAAATGGTAAAAACTAAAAGAAGAAATATAAAAGGCAGAAATAATTTTACAAGGAAATTATTAACATTTTTTAATCCCATTGAAAGTATTATAAAAACACAAATAATATTTCATAATTTAGATAAAATAATAAAAGAAGATAACAGAGAATTAAATAAAAAATTAAAGAAAATAGAAAATGATTTAGATAGAATTCCATGTAAAAAGTATAAAAAAAAATATAGAAAAGAATGTTATGAACGAAAAAGAAATGAAAAAAGAAATGAAAAAACAAAGAAAAAATTACAAAAACACTAATTATTAATTAAGAAAAAGCCATATATATAATTTGGGAAATAGAAAAAATATATGTTAATTTACCATAAATAAACATGACTTAAAATTTTTGCATTATAATATCCTTTAGATTTTTTTTTCTCTAATTTAATTGCATGACCTCTTTTTTTTGTTCCTGAATGTCTAGCAAAATAACGCTGCATTCTTTTTCTTGTATTATGATTTTTATGAGAATATAATTTTAAGGGGGTTCTATCTTTATATTGAGGATAATCTGATGCTCCAAAATGTATTTTTCTTACTTTTTTAGTTTTTTTATTTTTAATATAAGCAGTATATTTTTTCATTTTAGGACCTTTTTCAAATTTGATAATAGTTTCTTTCATTAATATAAATAAATATTTTATTATATTAATAATGAATGTTCCAATTAAATATTTACCAAAAAGATTAACTAAAAAAGATAGAGAAATACTAAAAAAAGAATTAAAAAAATCAAGAAAAGGTTATAAAAAAGGAAAATATGTGATAAGAAAGAAAGTTAAATCATTTAAATCAAAAAAATCACAACATATTTTAAATGCAGAGAGAATATATAAATTAAAGAATTTAGCAATAAATAAAGAATTAGTTAAAAAAACAGGATGTTCTTCAAAATCTCTTAATGCTATAATAAAAAAAGGACAAGGTGCTTATTATTCATCTGGTTCAAGACCAAATCAAAGTGCTCATTCATGGGGGTATGCTAGATTAGGTAGTTCTATTACAGGAGGTAAAGCAGCAGCAGTTGATTTTAATATATTAAATGATGGATGTTCAAAAAATTCTAAAGCATTAAGATTAGCAAAAAATGCTAGAAAGAAATTTGGTTATGGAACAAGAAAAGTTCCAAAAACAAAATTATAAATAATTTTATTTTTTCCTATATTTTTTAGAACTAAATATATTTGTTTTAAAAATCAATATATATAATGCATAAAATATAAATAATATAATTATTATTTTCATTAAAGCACCAAAAAATCGTGAAAATTTACAATACCAACTATTATCTTCTGAATTACATTGATGAATATCAAATATACCAAAAGTTAAACTATTTAATAAAATTGAAAAAATATTATTATTATCACTATTTAAAATGTTTCTTGTTCCACCTGACATATATCCACCTCGAGAACTTCGCGCCATATTTATAATATAAGAATATAAGAATATAAGAATATAAGAATATAAAAATATAAAAAATTTAATTAATTATATTCAAAAACTAAAATATATAAATATGTTTTTATATTTTTATATTTTATGTTTGTAATTAACTAGATTTACCTACTATATAGTAAATCCGCAGTTCCAGATTGAAATCGCAAAATATTAAATCTCTCTTCCATAACAGTTAAATTATAATTATATTTATAAATACTAGTTGGTTCTTTAGATGTAGCAATAACATCACCAGTTAAAGGATCACAAATTGTTGTAAAATTAACATTGGAAGGATCAATTGGAGGATTTTGATGATTATTAAATTCAAATTCTATGTTTTTAAATTTATTAGTATTAAATGCCCCGGTAGGTTGATATTTATGGGGATCAGTAGTTAAGGAAAAATTATAATGATACAATCCAGGTTTTGAATTACCTTTTGTTTTTGTATATTTTTCTAATTTATCATATATTCCAGCTGGTAATGAATTCTCTCTATATTTTCCATCAACTACAATTGCAAAATTTTTTATTATGTCTTTTTGATTACTTTGCTGATATATAGTAGATTCATATCCAGTGATATAAATATTTTTGGATGTATCATTTATTTGATATATATCATTTATTTTATAGTATATAAAAGAGGCATCAAAATTTATTTCTTTTAATTTTTCGGAATCAAACTTTATTTCTGTTAATTTTTCAAGATTATTAGGAATTATATTTTCATATGGCCAATTTGTATAATTAGACCATTCATTTCTTTTATATACATCATCTCTCTGACTAAACCACATCCAATTTGACACTAATCCATTTGATTCTAAACTTACTTTATTTGATTTATTAACTCTCTCAAAATTATATTCATATACTTCTTTTATTAAATAATCTTGACTATTATTAGCAAATAAACTTCTTTCTTGATTATCTAAAAAACATTGAGTAGTCATTAAATGTATATCACTATTTATATTGGTTCTTTGATCTAAATAAATTGTATCAGATGATATGTCTCTATATGGAGGTTCTTGAATAAATCTATAAAATCCATAACGAGTATCTTTATTTTGTTCTGCTTGTATTCTAGGTATTTCATCATAACTATTATATAAAGTATCATCTATAATATCTTTTATAGTAAATAAATCCTGTATAGGTCTTAAAGTAAAATTAATTTCTAATTCGGCATATTGTAAACAAATTAATGGTAATGCCATATTTGATAATAAAGTAAACCATGTATTTAATGGTATATATAAATCGTGACTACGAATAGAAGGTTCTATACCATTTGTACTAGCATCATATAATTTATATGCATTTGGATAATTATTATTTCTATTTGAATAATTTGCTGGATTATTTAATTCTCTTATATTACCTGTCATAATGTTGTATAATTCTTTTTTATTGCTATCAAAATCACGTTCAACTATATTTTGTAAATATGTGCCTGAAAATTTTTGAATAATACGTCCTCCTATTGTAAATATTACTTCATCAATAATTTGACTACCAATATCTTTTATCCATTGAAATTCATAAGGTCTATATTCAGTAGAAGAATATTTATAAATAGGACTCCAAATATTAGGTAATGTAATTACTAAATAAGTATCCATTAATAAGTCTCCGTATCTAGGAATTTTAAAAGAAATATTACTTTTTTGTGTCAAATGAATATTAGTTTGTCCTTGTTGATCTACTCTATATTTTTGTAATCCAAAATTTGTATATTTTACATATTTTGTTTTAAAAAAACTTTTAGTTGGATTTCCATTTAAAATTATATTTTGATTTCCAACTGCTATTAAATTTAATAGTCCGCCGGCCATTATATATTATTAATTATAATATTAATTATATTTATTATAAAATTTATTAAGTGTTTTTTATATTACAATAATATAATTAAATGAGTTCTACTATTACAAGTGATATAAAAGGGTTAGTTAGTGATGGAAAAAAACAATTATCAGAATTTTTAACTTTAGATGGTGATAAATCTTATATATATTTTATACTATCAATAGTTATCGTAGCATTTATTATTTTTTTACTAATTACTTGGATTTTTCATACTTTAAGTAAAAAAGATGCAGCATGTAAAAAATTAAATACTATATATTTAGCTAATAGTCGTCATAAAACTACTTCTTTTTTTACAAATTTAAAACAAATTAAAAGTGTACAAGTTACTAGTCCAAAAAATTACTTTGATAATACAAACAAATGTTTAATGAAAAATTATTATATTAAAACTGCATATAATGCATGCTGTGGTGATGGATATAAAAATAATTTTGTAAATATATGTGCTTTAGAAAAATGTATTGAAGTAGGTGCTAGATGTTTAGATTTTGAAATTTACTCTTATAATGGTGAACCAATCGTGGCATCATCAACTGCTAATAATAATTCTATTAAAGAAACATATAATTATATAAAATTAACTGAATTATTTAATATATTAAAGAATAAAAGTTTTGATCAAACTTATACATCTTGTGCTAATGATCCTATGTTTTTACATTTTAGAATAATGAGTGAAAATAAAATAATATATGACAAATTTGGAGAATATATTGAACAATATTTAATTAATAATAGCGGTATGTCAGAATTGGATAATCTTGTTGATATTAAATTATATAATTACAAAAACACAGATCAAAATACATTTTTACAAGAACACATAGGTGATGCTAAATTTAGTAGAAGATTTATTATTATGGTACATACATTACATGTTCCAATTTTAGATAATAGTAAATTGGCAAAATATGTCCACATACGTTCTGGATCAAATTCATTAAAATTGTTAAGATATGAACAAGTTGTAGCAGCTGGTAGAAATAATCCATTGATGATAGATGATTCACATAGAAATTTAATGATTGTTTTACCTAATATAAATAATAGTTTAGAAAATTATGATCCACTATTACCTTTAAATAATGGTTGTCAATTTGTAGCTATGAAATTTCAAAATATTGATAATAATTTAGTAGGATATTATAAAATGTTTACTGATTATGGTGGACATTCTTTTGTATTAAAACCAAATGATTTACGTAGAGATATTATACCAGCAGAAGAACCAGCCATAGGTGTATCATTAAATACGGAACAAACCCGCACTTTTGGATTAGGTAATAATCCAAATGATGATGTAAATCTACAATAAAAAATTATATATAAATAATTATTGTTATTATAAATTATTTATATATATATAATGAAAGATATATCTTTTCAAGATAAAGAATTAAAAATTTTACGTGAAGCTGTTGATGATGCTAATATAGTTTTAGGTAAAAAAATGATAAAATCTGATAATATTAAAACATTAATTAGTATTTTAGAAAATTTTATAAGAACTAACAAATGTCTTTGTTATGGTGGAACTGCTATAAATAATATTTTACCTGAACAAGATAAATTTTATAACAAAAATGTTGAAATACCCGATTATGATTTCTTCTCTCCAAACCCTGTTGAATGTGCTAAAAAATTAGCAGATGTATTTTTTAAAGAAGGATATAGTGAAATAGAAGCTAAAGCTGGTATTCATGATGGAACATATAAAGTTTTTGTAAATTTTATTCCGCTAGCTGATATTACATTTTTGGACAAAAGTTTATTTAATAATTTAATGAAAAAATCTATAAAAATTAATGGAATTTCTTATTGTCCGCCTGATTATTTAAGAATGTCTATGTATTTAGAATTGTCACGTCCTATGGGTGATGTAAGTAGATGGGAAAAAGTTTTAAAAAGATTAATATTATTAAATAAAAATTATCCATTAAAAGGAAATAATTGTAAAAATATAGATTTTTTAAGAAATTATGAAGATTCTAAAGAGATCGCTTATGATATTTATAAAGTAGTTAGAAAATCAATTATTAATCAAGGACTTATATTTTTTGGTGGTTATGCTGCTAGTTTATATGGTAAATATATGCCCAAAAGAGAAAGAAAGCAACTTTCAAATATTCCTGATTTTGATATATTATCAGATGATGCTAAATCAAGTGCTTATATAATTAAGGAACAACTTGTTCATGAAGGTTTTAAAAATATTATTATTAATAAAAAATCAGGAATAAATGATATAATATCTGAACATTATGAAGTTATGATCAAAAATAATAACAAAATTGATGTTTTATGTTATGTATATAATACAAATTCATGTCATAGTTATAATGTTATTTATATTAATGGAGAAAAACTTAAAATTGCTACTATTGATACTATGTTAAGTTTTTATTTAATTTTTATTTTTATAAATAGACCATATTATGATATTAATCGATTATTGTGTATGTCTGAATATTTATTTAAAGTTCAACTTAGAAATAGATTAGAACAAAAAGGCTTATTAAAAAGATTTAGTATAAATTGTTATGGTAAACACCATACATTAGAAGATATTAGATCTGATAAAGCTAAAAAATATAAAGAACTTCGGCAAAAAAATTTAAAATCAGGCAACAAAGAATACGATAGATATTTCTTAAGATATATTCCATCTAATCTCTCTAAAACTAAACAAATTAAAAGAAACAATTATAAAAAAACTAAAAAAAAATAAAATTAAATATTATAGATATAACATTTACTATTATTATTTTTCTTTGCTAAACCATAATCCTTACATTTTATTGTTTTTCCATTTACTATTTTTTTTAATTTACAACTTTTATTTGATTTAATACATCTTTTATTAAAAGATCTTTTAATATCTATCACATATGGTAATAAAAGTTCTGGATTACTTCTCTCTACATGACCTTGAAATCCATAAAATGGATAATTTTTATGTTTTATAATTTCAATAAATTCTTTTCCATTTTTATCTTTAGTTTTCGCTAATAAATATATTTTTTTTGTTTTATTTATTCTTTTAGGAGAGATGCCTAATTTATTATTATGAACTAACTTGTTAGATTTATTATAAAATTTTTTTAATTTTTCTCCACTTGTTGTAAATATAGGTTCTTTTTTATAATTATAATAAGCATGCACATTTGTAAATAAATTATCAATTGATTCTTTAGACTCTATTAACATCGAATTTTGAAATCCATGACATATTGAGAGAATTGGTAATATATTCTTCGTTTTATTAATTAACTTTGCTAATTTTAATATAAATTTTTGTTTTTTATAATGTTCTTTAAATTCTTTTGTATAATAATAATTACCAATTTGACTACCTGGGAATAGTAACCCATCTACATTTTTTATTAAAGTTTTTAATTTAATATTTGAGAGATTATAAGGAATTACTATAAAATCTATATTATTAATTTTAAAAAATTTAACAAAATAATTTGTTAAAAATACTTGCTCTCTCTTAATCCATTTATTTATATAAGGCGTTGCTAAAATTCCTACTAGTGGTTTATTCATATTAATATAATTTAACAAAATATTTATAGTTTTTATTTATTTATATTATATGACTGGTAGAAAAAAACACAGAACCAAGAAAAAAAAATATAAAACTAAGGCAGGATCTTTTTCTAAAAAAATAGAACCTGCTATAGTCGTAAAAATTAATAATTCTAATATTGATTTACAAGAACCAAATCAACTACCAAATCAACTACCAAATCAACAACCAAATCAACAAATTGAACAAGTGATACGAGGACATAGAATAGAAAATTTACATGAAAATAATCAAGTTCCTCGATTTAGAGAGTTATTAACTAGAAGGAGACAACTACCTAATCGTAGTAGTAATTTAAGAAGCAGTGGAAAAACAAAACTAAAAAGAAAAAGAAAGAAACCAAAAAGAAGAAAAATAAGGCGTGATCGTAAATAAACAAAAAATTTTTAGCAAAAATTAAAATATAATATTATATTATATTTATGCCTACTATTAAACCCAATGATTATATGAGAGCAGCTAATAATTCAAATAATATTGCAACATTAATTAGATACAATCCAAAACAATTTATAAGTAAATTAGAACAAGTTAATGCAGCAAATGCATTGTTAAGTTTGAGTAAAAGTTCAAGAAAAAGAAAAAGCAGTAGCGGAAAAACAGTAAAAAAAAGAAAATCAAAAAGAAGAAAAACAAGACTTGGTCGTAAATAAAAATTTTAATATTTATTTTTTATAAATATTAAAATTATAACCATTGAGTTAAACATCTTATTCCTCCACTTTCATCTAACAAATTATTATATTTAATAGTGTATACTTTATAACCCAATAATGTAAGTAAAATTCTAAAAGGTTTAAATTCTGGTGTATCAGTAGTAATAATATTTTTATTAATAATTAATATATTAGTAGCAAGATTAGGTTCACAATTACATAAAATATTTTCAATAACTACTATAGTATAATTTTTTTTTAAATTATTAGGTAAAGATTTTATATAAGTTTTTGAATAAAAAATAATATTATCTACTATAGTTAGACAACAATCTAAATGTAAACTATTATGATTAATTTTTATGATATTTTTATGAGAAAAAGTTTTTTTTAAATAATTATAGGCAGCAATATTAGTTCTATCATTAATACCAATAAAAATATTATTTTTATCTTGTATAATATCACCTCCTTCAATTTTAATATTTTCAGGTAATTCAATATAATTTTTTAGATATTTAATAATCAAATTTTTTTCATTTTGTCTGTTAATTTTAAGCGTATCTGAATAAGTGTTATTACATAAAAAAGTTTTATTGTCTATTTTAAAAAATAAATCTCTTATCCATAAAACATTACATAAATTATTATTTTCAATTTTAATTACTTTAATACCTAAATTGTTTAATATTTTTTTTAAGTCATTTAATATTCTTTTTTTTACAATAGTAGATGTTATAGTTTTTTTATTGCAATTTTTATCTACATATGGATTACCAATTAGAATAGACATTATATATTATAAATATTAAAGCATTACATAAAATAATATTTTATATATATATATAAGAATATACTTATGCCAGATATGCCGGATTGCGTAGTATCTAATTTTCTTACAACTAATTCTTTGATGATTGTAGGTTTATTAATAGGAGGTATAACAGGATGTGGTATGTGTATAATTAAATCTAGATGTAGCAGAATTAAATGTTGTTGTTGTTTACTTGAAAGAGATGTTTTGAGCGAAGAAACAATAAATAACATGCCATATAATAATATATTAAATCCAACAGATAATACAATAAGGACATTTGAAATATCAAACCAAAATGATGGTAATATATCACAATCAGAAGTATAAAATGCAAACTAAAAGAAAACCAAAAAGAAAAAAAAGAAAAACAAGACGTGGTCGTAAATAAACTAAGAATTTAGCAGTTATCGATGTATTTAATTGACATATATTATAATTTAATATATTTAAAAATTTATTAGAGTACAAGATTTATATATTTTTTAATAATATTGGAGAAGGTGAAAAAGCGGCAATTTGGTGTTTTTTATCTATAATATTTTTTTTACCAATTGCAATATTTAATAAACAAATATCAAAATTTTTATTTTAATAGATATCCCAGAGAGTGTATTAAGTTTATATCTATATTATATATATAAATGAAAACAAAAAAGACAAGAAGTTTAATAAAATGGATTAAAACTGATTTTGATGATATAAAAACGGGTGATTTAGTTAAAGTAACTACTATGACTCATTCACAAAAATATGGAGATGATTATAATAAAACAAGAATAGGATATTTAATAAAAAAAAAAAAAGATTTGTGTGATTGTAAAATAAAAACACGTTTAAATAAAATTAAAAAATTATGTGTAAATATTGGGTCCTCTGGAATGACTGTTCTTTATAAAGCAACGCCAAAATATAGAGC